>Ga0114951_10003602_pt1 | contig 15876 bp, 12 predicted proteins | sample AM7aDNAmetaG_FD_88677 | JGI IMG/M metagenome (GOLD analysis project Ga0114951, IMG submission 88677) | Freshwater microbial communities from Finland to study Microbial Dark Matter (Phase II) - AM7a DNA metaG | ecosystem: Environmental > Aquatic > Freshwater > Lake | place: Finland: Lake Alinen...
CCTATAATGAAGCATGGCGACGGTCCGGCAAACCATACCGGAAGATCTTCCCAGCGCGCTCCCCACGACTGCGGGGGGACCAGCGGTTGAGGTTCGCGCGACGGACATGCACCCTATCGATGAGCGCTTTGAGGCGATGCTTCGCCGTGTACAGACCAACCGCCCTACAGAAGACATCACCCTCATCCGGAAGGCGTGGGATTTCTGCGTCAAGCATCATGCCGGGCAGATGCGCGCCTCCGGGGAGCCGTACATCATTCACCCGCTTGAAGTGGCAGAAGTGCTGGCGGAGATGAAGATGGATGCGACAGCCATAGCAGCGGGGCTGTTGCACGACGCGGTGGAGGACACGCCCGCCACCAATGAAGAAATCGCGTCGGGGTTTGGCGATCAGGTGGCCCACATTGTCGAGGGCGTAACCAAGATCGACAAGATTCAGTTTGCCAATCGCGAAGACCGCCAGGCTGAGAACGTGCGCAAGATGCTGCTCGCCATGGTTTCAGACGTTCGCGTGGTGCTTATCAAGCTAGCTGACCGTTTACACAACATGCGCACCCTTGAGCACCTGAAGCCGGACCGTCAGGAGGCAATCGCACGCGAGACCCAAGACATCTACGCACCGCTGGCCCACAGGCTTGGCATGGGCAAGGTGCGCGGCGAACTTGAAGACCTGGCTTTCCGCTACACGGATCCGGTGAGTTTTGAGAAGGTGTCAGAAGCGGTAGAGGCGCGGCGCATCGAGGGCGAGCAGTTTCTACGCGGCGTAGAAGACACTCTTGTAGAGCAGTTGCGCGAAAACGGCATCGAAGCCCGGGTTGAATGGCGCATCAAGCGGCTTTATTCCATCTTCCAGAAGATCGAGCGCTCCAAAGTTTCCTTTGACCAGGTATACGATCTGCTGGCCGTAAGGGTAATCACGCAGGACGTGGCCGCGTGCTATGCCGTGTTTGGGATGATCCATACGTTGTGGCGGCCGGTTCCGGGCCGAATCAAAGACTTCATCGCCATTCCGCGCGCCAACCGTTACCAGTCGCTGCACACCACCGTGATGGGCGCCAGCGGCCACCAGTTCGAGGTGCAGATTCGCACGGAAGAAATGCACCGTATCGCCGAAGAAGGCATTGCGGCGCACTGGAAGTACAAGGCTGGCGACAGCGTGGTGACGGCACGCGACGAGGAGCGGCTGAACTGGATCAGGCAACTGGTCGAGTGGCAAAAGGAGATGACGGACCCCAACGAATTCCTCTCAAGCCTGAAGATGGACCTGTATCCGGATGAGGTCTACACCTTTACGCCCAAGGGGAAGGTCGTGGTGGTCCCGGCCGACGCTACGCCGGTCGACTTTGCGTACACGATTCACACAGAGGTGGGCCACACGTGCGTGGGCGCGAAGGTAAACAGCCGCATGGTGCCGCTGCGCACCAAGTTGCGCACCGGCGACATTGTTGAGATCGTTACCCAGAAGGATCACAAACCAAGCCGCGACTGGCTGACGTTTGTGAAGAGCCCGCGCGCGCGCAACAAGATCAAGCACTGGCTGAACGAGGACCAGCGGCGCAGGGCCGTCGAGATCGGGCGCAAACTGCTGGAGCGCGAGGCGCGCAAACACAAGGTACCGATGAGCCAGATTGGTGACCAGGACCTAGGCCGGATTGCCAATGAGTACGGGGTGGCCACGGCCGCAGATCTGCTGGCCACAATGGGACAGGGCAAGCATTCGGCACACCAGATTCTGAATAAGCTGGCTCCCGGCTACGCCAACCAACCTGAACCCGAGACCCCTGAAACCAAGCCGGGCACGATCGAGTCGGCGATGTCGGATGCGGTGCGCAAGCTGCACCTCACCGGCTCGGACTCGCTCCAGGTAGAGGGCCAGAACGATCTGCTTGTTTACCGCGCGCGATGTTGCAATCCCATTCGCGGCGAAGAGATTGTGGGCTATGTCACGCGCGGCAAGGGCGTGGCGGTGCATGCGCGCAGTTGTTCCAATGTACAGAACCTGCTTTACGAGAGCGACCGCCGCATCGCCGTCGAGTGGTCCCGTGTTGGCGACCAGACTACCGGACGGGCGCAACGCTACCCTGTCAAGATCACCGTGTTCTGCGATAATCGCGCAGGCATGCTGAAGGAACTGACCGCCGTCATCTCCGACGACAACACCAACATCCGCGGCGTTGAAACCCGCGAGAGCGAGGATGGCGAAGCAGTTGTCGATTTTGTGATCGAAGCCCAAGACGTTCGGCACCTGAACAAGATGGTTCTGGGGTTGCGGCGCGTTGGCGGCGTTCGGGCTGTGCAGCGTACACAGAAGCTATAAGCAAGCTGCCGGCTCCAAACAGCCAACTGGCGTAGCCAAGCTGGCCCTCTCCTTCTATTCCATTCTCCGCTATGCCTGTGCGGCGCACTCAGTTAACTTAATACGCCATCGGTCTGAACTGCTCAGACCCTCAGGCAGTCGTGGTGCAAGGTTGTCTTGGTGTGCAAGATTCTGCGGGTAGGTGCGGAGTCGCGCCGATTACCGCGGTCCGAAGAAGTGGATGGGCATTTCATCGGCCAGTCCATGTACCAAAGGAGGCTGTTTCGATGGTTGGTGAAAGCAGTAGGCAATTTGAGACCGCTAAATTTTTGGCTACCGAGGGCGCGGGACGCAGCATCCTCCACTATGAAGCAAAGCAGATTGTCTTTGCCCAGGGAAGCGCCGCCGACGCCGTGTTCTTTATCCAGAATGGCCGGGCAAAGCTCACCGTCGTCTCCAAAAAGGGAAAAGAAGCGACCGTTACGATGCTCGCCACTGGGGATTTCTTCGGCGAAGAGTCAATGACTGGCGAGGGAGGACTTCGAACGGCCACGGCATCCGCCGTTTCCATCTGCATCGTGCTCAGGATCGAAAAGGAGCAAATGCTGCTCGCCCTGCATGAACAACACATGTTCTCTGACTTCTTCATGAAGTTCATTCTCGTGCGGGGCATCCGGACGCAGGCTGATCTCGTTGATCAGCTCTTTAATTCGAGCGAAAGACGCCTGGCTCGGACGTTGCTGCTTATGGCGGACTTTGGCAAGCCGGGCGAGCCGAACGCGCTGATTCCACCTGTAACTCAGGAGGAGCTAGCGGAAATGATAGGCACAACCCGGTCACGCGTCAGCTTCTTCATGAACCGCTTTAGAAAGCTCGGCTACATCGATTACACCGACCGCATTCGGGTTCACACGTCGTTACTCAACATGGTTCTACACGATTCGCTGCCCGAGGAAAACGCGCAAAGGCCCAAGCTGCTCGACCCTCCACCCAGCCGGGCGCGAACTGCCAGACGAGCCAAACTGGTGTGAGATTTCGTCGCTGCACGATTGGACGCAACCGTACAATAACTCGCCAAGGAGATCTCATGTCGTTTGGACTTTATGCTGCGGGATTCGCAATCTTAATCGGCGGACTGGTTTACGCCGCGCACCTGGTGCACATGCCGATCCATTGGATTATTGCGGGCGCAGTTGTGATGGTAGGCGTCGGGATTTTGTCGGCTGTAAAGGCAACGCGCCAAAAGGACTCCGCCAACTAGGTATTGGACGTTGCGGTTTCCATGGCCGGCCACTGCCTCCGGCGACTCAAGCGCCGTATCGATACAAGCCCCGCGCCTGTTCAAGCATTTCGCTCAGTGAGAGCTAACCGTCCCGGCATGACGGTCCAGATTCCTCGCACTGGCGGTACCATCTTTTCATGACCCAAAAAGCTGAAAGCCGTGATGCCCTCTTGCGCGGCATCCACGTCATCGACGGCGGCCTCGCCTCGGAACTCGAATGCCTGGGCGCGCACATCAACGGACCGCTGTGGTCGGCGCACGTACTCGAAGACGAGCCTGAGAAGTTAGCTGATGTGTATCGCGCCTATATTCAGGCTGGCTCCCAGTGCATCGCCACATGCAGTTACCAGGTCTCCCGGATGGGCTACGCCGAGTTCGGTCTGCCGCCGGAGAGGGCAGATGACGCCCTGCTGCGGTCAGTCGCACTCGCCCGCTCGGCGGTCGCTGAGTTTCCCAACCGCCGGGTGCTGGTGGCCGCTTCGCTCGGGCCCTATGGAGCGGCGCTGCACAACGGCAGCGAATACCACGGCAACTACGTCTGCACGTACTCGGACCTGGTGGAGTTTCACCGCGAACGCATCGCCGTACTCGCGCGCCTCTCTGCTCTCGAGGCTCCTGATCTGCTCGCTTTTGAAACTTTCCCATCGATCGAGGAAGTGCGGGCCGTGGGGGAAGCGCTCGCTCCCTGGCCTGAGTTGTTCGCATGGTTCAGCTTTTCCTGTTGCGACGACAAGCACGTCTCCCACGGCGAACCGCTTTCCGATTGCGCCCGCCAGGTTGCGGCTCTGCCCCAGACCGTGGCCATCGGAGTCAACTGTGTTCCGCCGGGGTGGCTTCCATCGCTCATCGCCGAACTGAGATCCGCTTCCGCCAAGCCTGCGCTGGTTTATCCCAACTCCGGCGAAGGCTGGGACGCCAAAGCCCGCACATGGAGAGGGTCCAGCGATGCCGCCCTGTTTGGCGAGCAAGCCGCGGAATGGTTTGCCGCCGGAGCGCAGATTGTGGGTGGATGCTGCCGGACGCGGCCAGAGCATATTCGGGCGGTGGCGTTGGCGGCAGAGCAGATTCGTGAGGATTCTCGCTAAACCAACTCCAGGATTACCTGCCTCATGCCGCGATAACGCCGGGGCGAAAGGGAGGGCCGCCGGACTCTATACGAGGGAGAGCGCCGCGGTTCCCTTGCGAGGCGGCATGAAGCGGTCCGCGCGCCAGGCAATGGAGAGCTTTTCGCGGCCGAGCAGTTTGCGAATCTGGCCACGCGCGTGGTCAGCCCAGGGACCACGGTTGTCCAGCCGCACATATGCCTGCCAGTGGCGCAGAGCGGAGCGGTGCTGGACCTTACGCTCGTAGGCGAGGGCAAGGTTGTAGTGGGCATCCGCGTAACGGGGAGAGAGTAGAACGGCATGGCGGTAAGCGGCAATCGACTCATCCGGCCGTTCCAGCTCGTCGAGCACGTTGCCGAGATCGAAAAAAGCCAGCACATAGCCTGGGTCGGCAACGGTGGCGCGGCGGTAGAGCTCTTCGGCACGGGCATATTGGCGCAGGTGAAAGTGCAGTGTGCCCAGGTTGATGCTGGCGGGAGCATAGTCCGGGTCGATCTTGAGGATCTCCTCGTAGAGGTCGATGGCCTGCTGCTTTTCGCCCGTCTCTTCGGCGCGTACCGCAGCCAGAAACCTGTCCTGAATGCCTCTGGCGCCGTCTGCAAGGGAGGGGCGCAGCGGAGAGGGCTCCGAGCTGGCAGACGGATGATCGAGCTGGCTATGGCGATCATAGCGCTCAAAGTCGAAGAGCAACTGGCGGCTGACGGGGTCTACCATGGCACCACGGTGGCGGAAGGCGAGGCGGGTCCCGGAGCGCACCAGGCATGCCTCCAGCAGAGGATTCGTCATCCCGGAGACTGCCTTCATGGCCATGATCGAAACCCGGATGGAGGCGGAGGACACATCTTCCTCGCGCAGGATTCGCAGCGTTCGCAACTGACCCAAATCCTGGAATGTGTAGGCCTGCTGCGAAGGAATCAGTCCTGCCCGCTCCCACCCTTGCAACTGGCGGGCACTGATTTGCAAGATTCGCAAGACGTCCTGACGGCTATAGCTGGTCACTCTTGAGCACTCCCACAGGTAGTACGCACTGCCTCGGGTTTTGAACTCCTGTTCTGAACCCGGCATCTGAACACTCTCTCCCGGTTCAGGCGCCGGATGTACTTCTTGGAACAGTCACGGAGGAACCGCTCTTGATGCGATTATGCCAAGAGTATGCGTGGATAAGCAGACCGGAACTACCGCAGCAACAAAAAAAACGTGGATAACTGGTGCTTGATTTGGTACATAATGGCCGACGCGACCGTTTTGCCTGTGAATAAAATCCGGCAGCGAGCTGAACACGCCCGCAAGAACGCTAGAGACGGCAGGCCGCCAATCTCTAGCTGTAGTGCGCCGTTCAGCTCCAACTTACCCTGCGGCAGGTTTCTCGAATCGGTGAGGGACCGAGCATGCCGAGCTCACCTAGCCGAGCACCTCAATGCGAACTTCGCCCTTGACAGCCAAGTGCAGGGTCTCGTCAAAAGTGACCACCATCCGGTCATCGTGTTTGCCCACATGATTCCCGACTGCGCTTTCGCCGCTTCTTACTGAGGCAGTTGCGCCAGTTGCGACAATCTCGCAGGAGCGGCAGGCGAGTGTTCCGGCCAGCACCTTAACGACGAAGACCGTGCTGCCGGGCAGTCTACGGAGGGAATAGGTGCCCCATCCAGTACCCGTGGACCAGAAGCTTTGGAAGTTGTCGTGGGCGACAAGCGGGACAGCGACGACCGCCGCATTGGCTCCCGAGTAGCTGAAGCCGCTGAGGGCGAGCAGGCCCGACCACGCGGCCATGGCGCGTGCATAGTGATGTCCGCACTCGGCCTCGTCCCATGGGTTTCGCTTTTCACCGTCGTAGCGGGAACGGATATTGCGGACGCACTCCAGCCCTTCGTTCACCATGCCCCAGTTCATCATCAGCACTGCGGCGGTGTATTCAAAGCCGGTCATGGTCTCGGCGAAGTAAGGAAAGGGAATCTGCGGACGCTCGGCCTTTCCGTAGTCGCAGATCACCACTGAAGCTTCATTGTTCAAAGCGAAGGTCCGCTGCACGGTGTCGTGGGCCGCGAGGCTGCGCTTGTAGTTGTAGCGGTAGATGGAGCGGAGCGTGGTGCGAATCTTCTCAGGCGAAACCAGGGCTCCCAGGCCGCAAATGTCCGCCAGGTACTGGCCGACGAGTTGATCCACCAGGCATCCGGCACCGACCTGGTATTGCGGAGTCTCAGTATTTTCCGAGCCCATGTCGCTGCGCAGATTGTTGGCGATCTCATCTTTGCGGAATCCGCGGGCCTTTTGTATGTAGAACTCGCCATTGTAGAGATTGGCATCTATCCAATGGCTCCCTTGGTCGAACAGCTTGCGATAAGTCTGCGCGGAGGAGGTATCGCCGGCGGCGCGTGCCATCTCCTCGCAGGCCCGCAAAGCGCCCAGGTAGTAAATGCCGCACATCGGGTTAGGACCGTAGAACTCGACGTCATAGGTGTTGTGCTGCACGCCCTCCATAACGCCATCGCGGTTGGCGTCCCATCCGCCGGGAACCCAAGCAAACTCCAGCGCCTTCTTCATCAAGGGCCAACTGGCGCGCAGCAACGCATCGTCACCGGAGATCTTCCAGTCGAGCCAGGCGTGAAGTATCTGCCCCATCTGGCCGTCGGCGGCGGCGAAGCCTGATCGGGCTTTGCCGTCTGGCAGCATCTGGCGGAAGTGCATTGCGCCGGCATCGTCCATGGAATAGCCAAAGGCGCTTCGCCGCAGCGACCGGGCAAAGGATGGGAAGAGGAACGGCGTCGCAGTTTCGTAGTTCCAAACATGCGTGCAGTTGCCAGAGCAGCAACCCCGCGCGTCGTTGCTGCCCTCAAAGCCATGAAACTCGCCGTCCGCAGTGCGGAAGCAGGTGGTGGTGGCGAGAGTGGAGAGGTTGGCGCTGGCCGCCTCTTTCACAACCGCAGGCAGCGTGCTTTCGCGTAAAGCCTGGGCAAACATGCGGGTACGGGATTCTAGCGACTCAAGATTTGCCGCTGCATAGGCGACCGGTTCCCATGCGTCTTTGAAGCGGACAGAATAGTAATTGCCGATGATGGTCTTGCCTTCTCCCGGCGGCGCGGACCAGCCGCACCAGTCCGGCGTGCGATTGGGGAATCGCCACCCAAGGAGAAACTGAAAGCTGGCGGTCTGGCCGGGCGCGATAGTCCGTTGCAGGCAGAGCACGCCGACGGCGTTATGCGATTCCGGCTGTGCACCCAGATTGCCGGTCTTTGAAAACTGATCCCAGAAGTGCAAAGGCGAGTTCCACCAGCGGCCTGAAGGCCAACCCCGCCAATGGGAGACCTCTGTACCTGGGTTCGGTGTTGCGGCCAGCACTAGTTCTCCCGCCATCGGGTCGTCTGCCGCCAGGCTAGGATTGCTCATTACGAGCCCTGCGAGCTTGTTTCCCACGCGATATTCGTTACGCCGTCCCTCATTGCTTCGTTGTTCCGCGGCCCCGCGATTGTCCTCTTTCGTGTTCACAGGGTTGTCGATGGAGAACGCAATACTGACCTTGGCCGGCGCATGTCCGGGATTGGTGACGCGATAACGCAGAATGGCGACCGGAAGGCCCGAGTCGTCGGGCTCGTGCGGAATGAAGGGCGAGAAGGCGTCGAGAGCAACCTTCACCGGAAGCGTACTGTCTTCGAAATCGATATGGGCCAGCGGGTATTCGCCGGTGAAGGTGGCCGAGGCGAAGCGGCTGAGACCGGGAGCGTTGTTGGAGCCGAGGCCATCCTGCCCCTCATAGGGCGGCTGAATCTGGGCCTCAAGGACGCGCGTCACCGGCTGACCGCTGCCCGCCTGCGCCCAGATGGACGGAAACGCGTAGGACGGAGAGAAGCCCTTGTTGGGGCGGTTGAAGATTTCCCAGTTATGAAGCTGCCCACGACCTCCCAGGCCGATGCTGCCAGCAGTTACACCGCCCAACGGAAAGGAGATCATGCGCAGTTGACGCCCGCTAAACCGACGCGGATAGTCCAGATCGTGGTGTGTACCGTTGCTGTCCTGATTGCCATGTGAATCCTGCGCTGTGGCAGGCGGGGCCCAATGCTTTGCCTGCGTCACGGCACCCACGGCACCCGCCGCCTGCTTCAGAAAATCCCTGCGATCCAGTCCAGGCTTCTCTTTCATCTACGCTCCTTCGTTACCACGGCACCAGTGAATTCAGGCTCTCGTGCATTTAATAGCGCCGGAGCCCTGGCCTGCAAGCTGACAGACGAAAATGGCTTCCCTCAAAGGGAAGCCATTGTGCGCACGAACCGATGGTTGTGTGGAGATGGAAGTGGAGCCGAAAGTCGGACTCGAACCGACGACCTGCTGATTACGAATCCGTTTTAAGGCGTTTTGCGGTTTGTCGCATAGTGTCGCAGAATGTTGAATAACTCCAGTGTTTACAGTACATACAGTCAATCAAGTCTTCGCATTGTGTCGCATTGAGAAGTGCCAAAGTAGAAACGCAACATGCACCAGAACATGCACCAAGAAAGCTCCGCATCACTTGACCGCCAGCCGATTGACCACGCGCTCATAGACGTGGCGTGGTATGCGGATGCTGCGATAGCGGCCCTTATGCAGCGTCTCGGGGCGCTCCACAACCAAGACGCCCGGCTCATGCTCAAACAACCGGACGATGGTTTGCCGGGAGAAGCCCATCAGCCCGGAGACTTCACCCACGGTGTACGCTTGTTTCTCCAATTCTCGCCCTCTGTGGTTTACCCCCATCCTACCCCGAACCAGACACGCCACCGATGCGCCCTGGAGGCTGCGAGCGCCCGGAATGGCTATGCCACGCGGTCCGTTGGTGTGGGCGGGAAGTTGCAACTGGCAAATGCGCCGTAGAAGAATCGGGCCGCACGGTCGTATGCAAGAGCGGCGTTCACCTCATGCCAGTATGACCCAAGGTAAACTTGCTTCCCGTCAACTTTGATGCGGGCGTGGAACATGCCACTTGACCGCACATATACGCCGCCGCGATATTTGCTTGTGAAGCCCTTGCACTTCCCCGCGTTGGCCGCGTTCTCAGACCGCGTGGCCGTTCGTATGTTCCACCTCTGGCAGTTCAAGCCGTTGCGGTCCCCGTGATCCACAAGGACGCGCGGGTCCGAGATGCCTAGCAGGAAGCGGTGAAGGAGCTGTGTTGTCTCCTTGCCATCGCGCCGGACGTGGCGCTGTGCGTAAATCGTATGATTGCGGGGATTGCCCTGCCACGGCCCGGCGGCCATGACGTGCGAGTAGTCCGCATCGTCTACCAGAGCGACTAGGCCCTTTGTCAGTTGGACTTCTTTCATTGTGCCCTCTACTAATGCCGTCCGGCGGCTTAGTTGATTGACACGGCGCGGTTTACGTCCGTTCGCGTCATTCTATGGTTTCCAGTAGCAAATTCCGAGGGATATATGATTTCTGGAATGAAATCTATTGAGCTGTATGGTTAGAAATCACTACTGGTGTGCTCTCCTTGGCACCCCTTTTAAGATTCAGGGTACCCCCACCCTTGCACGTTGCCCGGAGGATCACCACACCCGCCGTCTCCGTTCCGTCGCAATGGCCGCCGCGCTTTGTTTTGACTGCTAATCTGCCGTCCCCAATCCATACCGGACGGGGATATAAATAAACTTGTTTATATCCACGGTGGTGTGGATGAACTAACGGAGTGACTGACCGTCATTATCCTCCTACTATAGGCGTGACGGTCACTTTGCGGCCATCCGTCGCTTTGCCCGCCCGGCGTCGTTTTGACTGCCAGTGAGCGGCCCCAATCCAATACCGTACGGAGAGAATAAAGAATGAAATTCTCTACGGTGGTGTGGATGAAAGAATAAGAGTGACTGACCGTCATCATCCTCTTTCCTATAGCGTGACGGTCATCCCGTCAATCTGGTCCCCGCGCCACGTGCATCCAACCGTGCATACGCTACCCACGTCTTCTTGCGGTCAATGCCCAAGGCCGCCAACTTGGCAATGAGCGCCGGAACGGTCATGGCAGAGTTGGCCGCGATAACCGCACGGGCGGCGGCGTCTTTGCCGTCTGGGGCTGAGCGCGTGCCCATGGTGGTAATGTCTGGCCTCACGGCTTGGTCCCGTGCTGACAGCCGATAGACGGCCCGCGTGGATCTTAACGGCTCCATGTAGAGCACATTGACCAAGAGGTAGTTGGCCTGGTCACATGGCCCGTTCATAAGTCGCTCCGCTTCCTCTGCGGTTGCCGCATCAGGTACATCAACCACCCTAATCACCGGCTGCATACGTTCCGTCGCTTCCATGTTGCCCTCTTTCCTAGCCGCCAATTCGTCGCAATGCTCATTGCGTCGTTTCTCACTGTTTTTGTCCGTTAATCAAATTGCCAAAACCTACCACGTTCACCACCACCAACCAAGAGAATCGACTTGGGGCGGTGGACGGGGGATGGGTGAGGAGTGAGGTATCGGCGTCGTCGCAATCACAATCACAATCTATGGCGCGTCATCAGACAGCGACGGTCTGTTCATCCGTACCCAATCCTTGCCGCGAACGATTCCATGCTCCTTGAGAGTGAGCGACAAATCACGGAGCGACAATCTTGGATTCGCGGCCATGATGGCAAGCGCCTTTGCGTCCTTGCCGTCCTCATTCGTTCTCAATCGCGGCTCACCGTGGAATAGCCATCTCCGGCGCTGAACCCAATTCACGGTACGGCCCACACCCTTGTGACGGAGATAGTCCACGACCTTTGAGAATGACAGATGCGGGTTAGCAGCGATGACAAGCAAGGCATATCCGGGCTTGCCTAGAAAATCCTCAATGTCAATGGTCAGATTGATGACGCGCTCTTCCCGCTTTCCGCGCCAATTCGTCCAAGACAGTGCTTCCGTGGTCTTCATCGATTCAGCTTTCGGACGGTGTGCTCGAAAGCCTTGTGGAATTTGTCCGCGTGCTTCTCCAAGATTTCGTCCACGCCGTCCGCGTCCAAGGCGTGAATCGTAGGCGAGAAGTGCGGGCTTCCGATGTTGTAATGAACGCCGCCACCCATGCCACCATTGCGGGCCAAGTCCCGGAGGCTTCCCATAACGCTCTTGGGGACTACGCCCTCACCCGGCTCCAGCTTGGCCGGTACAATGTCGCCGGTCCCTACGCCGGGCACTGAGTCCGTGCCACCCTGGAAGGCCATGACGCCCGCAAAGGCCGCCGCGCCCATGACCGGGCCAAGGATGATGCCCGCCGGGCCGCCAATGCTCAGCCCGATATTGAAGGCTTTCCGAGCGGCGGCGGCGGCGTCCTTCTCCTTGGTCATGTCTTGGGTCAACATGCTCTTAATGGCGTTCTGAATCATGCCGGAGACAACTTGGTCCCCAAGGCTAGTAATCATCTTGGCAAAGGATTGTTGGCGCATCAGCACGGAGGTGAGGCCGGAAGCTATGGCATCATTGAAGCGCGTGTCAGCGGAGAGCACGCGGGCGTTACGCTCTTCTTCCGCCTTGGACTTGATGGCCGTTATCTCATTTTCGTGGCTTTGAATTAGCTCTTTCTCTTTGTTCTGAATCTCCCGGAGTTTGTTGGCGGCTTCTTTGCTGGTCCGGTCCACGGCGGCGGCTTGATCTGTGAGCGCGTGGAATTTGACTCCATACTCAGCATTGGCGGTGGCTATGGCGTCCCGCAAACGCGCTTGGTCCGATACGCGCCCTGTGCTTTGCCGGAGAGCGGTGGCTTGCTTGTCCGCTTGGATGCCTAGCTCCCCCACCTTCTCCATGTGCCGTGCTTGCTCTTGCCCGGCTTGCTCTTGGAGTTTGGTCTGAGTCTCCGCCATTTGCTCCGTCAACTGGATACGCTGATTGAGCAATTCCCTATAGAAGGCCGTGTCCTGTAGCCCGGCGGCTTCTTCATCCTTGATGGCTTCATTGATGATGGCAAGGCGCTCAGAGGACCCGCGCTGTGTGGCCTCGATCTTCTCCCGCTCCCCTTGCTCCATGGCGGTGAGGTCCTTGGCCGCTCGGGCCACGGACGCCTTGGCTGTCAGCTCCGCCACTCGGGCGTCATGCGCGGCTTCCAGCTCCAAGGCTTTGTCATGGAGTGCCTTCAAGGCGTTGGTGTAGCCCGGAGCCATCCGGTCCAAGGCCGCGATTTGCGCGGTGTTCCCCGCTACCTGGAGGTCATAGTCCCGCTGTGCGAAGTCAAGATCCACGGCAAGCCGCTCTTGAATGGATGCCCGTTTGATGGTGAGATGAGCCTCCGCCAAGGCCCGGTCAGCCGCTATGGCTTGCTGTCCCATGCGGAGCTGACTCTCAGCCGCTTCACGCGCCCCGGCGGCGTGCTCACTTGACCCCGCCTTGGCCGCTGTGAGTTTTGCGTTGGCCCCGTCCGTCTTCTTGATGTCCGCTACTTCCCGCTCACCATCCGCTTGCTTTTGGAGCGCGTCTACTAGGGCTTGCTGTGCGGCTACTTCCTTCTCCGTGACGGTCAAGCTAGCTTTGTGAGCGGCTAGCGTTTGCTCCGCCGCGTGGCTGTCATCCGTTGCGCCCTCACCGCTATTCCGGTTTGCTTGTATGGCGTGCTGTGCCTGGAGAACATCTTGAGCGGTCTTCAGTGTCCCCGTTAGAAGGTTGCTAGCATCTTGCTTCCCGGCGTCTGTGTGGAGTGAGAGCAAGTGCTCATACTTGCTCTTGAGTTCGTCCAAGGCGTGCTTGGCTCCGTCTGACCCGATACCAAAGGTGTACCAATGGCCCTCAAGGCTTTTCATCACCACATCGGCCATCTTGGCTACGTCCTCAAAGCTGTGGACCAGCTCTTCCATGCTTTGCTTGTCAATCAATTCAAGCTGTAGCTTCAAGGCTCCAAGGTGGTCACCCCGTAATTCATCGGAGCGTATTTGGGCCTGGAGAAGTTTGGCGTCAAGCTGATTGAAGGCGTTGTTGACGGCGGTGGCAAACTTGGCTTGGTCCTCCGTGATTTTCAAGCCTTCTTCGTGCATCTTGACTAACTTCTCAATCAGGATGGTGGCACCAACGGCAATGGCTAGGAAAGGGAAGGCCGCCTCCATGGCCGCGCCCACCGGCCCAATGGATGCTAAGAAGCTAGTGACGCCACGCGGAAGGTGGATGCCGAATTCTTCACCCAAAAGGATGACGCCGTGGCGGGCCTCACTCATGCTCCCCGAGACTTCCCGGCCCATCTCCCCGGCTCCGCCTTTGATTTGAGTAAAGGCACCACGGGCGCTCTTGGCCGCGTCACTTAGACCGGATTGGAAGGTAGCCGTCTTGGTCTGAAGGTCTACGCTTAACACCCATACAGGTTGCATAATTCCTCTTTTCAAGCCGAAAAAATCCGGCCCTGATTCCGATGTCCCGCGAAGTCAGAGCCGGGTAGAAGACGCCCACGGAGAAAGCGGGGTACAAACCCCTAGCGGGTCCGTGAGCTGTAGACCTTCCCGCAAAAAATTGGTTGGAATCCCGATAGCCGGACCTACCTCCCCGCAAGTCCGGCTCCCGAGTTGTTCGATAGCCTCAAGGTTAAAAGCGGGCTGCACGGCCCGGTGGGGCACCTTGAAGGACCCGCGAACACGGGCTGTTTGACTCCCCACCACTTGTTAGCTGTGTGAAATAGTGATTGCCTGGATAGCTTCCGAGCGCCGGACGCGACCGTCTACGCGCTTGTATCCGAGCAGAATGGTTTGGCCCGCCGTGGCGAGAGGCTGGTCAAGGATCTTGACGAACGTACCCGCGCCACCACGGTCACCAATGACGTAGCCGTCTTGGAAGGAGCCGAACAGGATAGGCACAACGCCCGCGCTTGTAGCCGTGGGAATTGCTGGCATGGTGGCGCTATAGCTCACGGGAAATCCGTGAAGCATGTCGCGTCCGTTTTCACGTGTCCAAGAAGCCGCGAAAAGGTTGGCTTGACGCTGTGCCTTCCGAATCGCCACGGCGGTTGCACGGCTCATCAGCCACGCCGCATTGGGGAAGTACGACCCTTTGAGCGTGCCAAGAATATCGTCCGTGGCGTTGAGCAAGTAGCTGCCAGTCGTCTCCCAAAGATACGGTGACGCCGTTCCGGTGCCCGTGTTGCCAACTAACCCTTGAGGCTGAGCGGTGCCCGTGCCGGTGACAAAGTAGCCGTCCTCAGCGATGGCAACGGCGTTCAAAAGGTCACGGACGCCAAACTCCTGGAAGAGACCCACATCCTGTAACAGTTCCCAAGAGACGGTATGCGTCAAGCCCATCATCCACGCTGAGAGCGTTATCTGTGCCAGCGTTGGATTGCTCTCTGTGAATGTGTTGGTTGACGCTCCACTTTCGGCCTTGATTCCGGCTGTCCCAAACGTGGACTGACTCGGGAGCTTGATGTCATTGGCCGTGGGAATTGCCCTTGCCAACGAACGGACACCAAGGTCCGGCATTGCCAATGGGATGATGTTCGGGTCCGTGGGAACGGTGGCAGTGAAGCCGCCATTTGCGCCGGTGCCTTCATAAAGCGTAGCGGACACTCCCGGCAAAGATGGCAAAGCGAAGCCGCCAAACAGGCTGTCGAATCCTTCGCTAAGTGCGGAAGACGCTTGCTTGCCGCCCGAGCGGAGAAAAGCAACAAATGCGTTTGTGTAGTCCTCACTCATCGGCGTCTGATTGCGGCTTGCGGGGCTTGCAATGCCGCCGTTCATCAGGAGATTTCCTTCCCGGCTGAAAAACTGAGACAGAGTGTTGACCTTTTCACTCGCTGAAATCTTCGGGGCAAGTGCATTAGCGGCGTTCATTGCCATTTGGAAGTCGTTGTTCTCCGCCGCCGTCATTTCCCGGCCCGCGTCTTCAGCGACCTTGAGAATGCTTTCGGCTTTGCGCGTTGCGTGTTGGTGCTGCTCTCGCATATCAAAAAGTTTCATGGTGAATTCTCCGTTTCATTCGGTTGTGCACATCGCCTCCCCGCAACGTGCAAGCGGTCCCTAGCTCCCGGATTGGGAGCCGTACCCGCGTCAGCCTCCGGCCCTTTTTAGCCGTTGGTGGTTGTACAACTTTCACGGCTCACAGCTCCGCTTTGGAGCCTTGCCGAATCGCCTACCTTCCCGTGTCCGGGTGCAGCGATTACGCCGCCGGGGTGCTTTTTCGACCCGGTAGCAAAACTGTGCGGGCTAGTCCCGCGTATCTGGTAGCCAATGGAGCCGTTCGCACCATCCGATTGAGTCATCCGCCGGAGTGGCTAAGACCGCTGTCAACGTGCCCTCTACCGCCGTC
>Ga0114951_10003603_pt1 | contig 15874 bp, 9 predicted proteins | sample AM7aDNAmetaG_FD_88677 | JGI IMG/M metagenome (GOLD analysis project Ga0114951, IMG submission 88677) | Freshwater microbial communities from Finland to study Microbial Dark Matter (Phase II) - AM7a DNA metaG | ecosystem: Environmental > Aquatic > Freshwater > Lake | place: Finland: Lake Alinen...
ATCGAGGAACCGATAAACCTGGGCAGCAGTGAAATGGTATCTATCAACCAGCTGGCCGACATGGCCGAGGATATCGGCGGCGTGAAGCTGGACCGTTTATATGACCTGACCGCTCCAAAAGGGGTTCGCGGGCGAAACAGCGAAAACACCCTGATCAGGAAATATCTAAACTGGGAACCATCAACCCCGCTTATCGACGGGTTGCGGCAGACTTACGCATGGATACGAGAGCAGATGATAGCTGCCAAGGAATCCAATAAACCGGTAAGGTTCAACTGATACTTCTGATCGCATCCGGATTCAAGTTACAATATTGAACACTTTAGTGCCTGACTTATGAAATCTTTCTTGAGACTTACTTCTTTCCTTTTGCCATTTGCCCTCTGCCTCCTGCCTACTTTAGTTATAAGGGCCCAAAGCTCAGATTATATCCTCACACCGACGCCAGGCAAAATCCCGCGTATCAACGGCACAACGGTATTTGGTGTCAGGCCGGGTTCGCCAGTTGTTTTCAAAATCGCGGCGACCGGCGAAAAGCCCTTGAAATATGAGGTTCTCAATTTACCGGTGGAATTAAAGCTCGACTCAAAGACAGGCATAATATCCGGGAGATTTTCAAAGGAAGGAATCCATATTCTGAAAGTCAGGGTATCAAATAAATCCGGGAAAGCTGAAAAAGAATTGACAATCAAGGTTGGTCAAACCATTTCATTAACCCCTCCAATGGGTTGGAATAGCTGGAATGCATTCGGAGAATCGGTATCCCAGGAAAAAGTTAAAGCGGTTGTGCAAGCCATGATTGACAAAGGCTTGGTTGATCATGGCTGGTCGTATGTAAATATCGACGACGGCTGGCAAGGAGTCAGAAATGCGACCGGTGTTCTCGAACCCAATGACAAATTTCCTGACATGAAAGGACTGGCAGACTGGATCCATTCGCAGGGTCTCAAATTCGGAATTTATTCATCACCCGGACCCACTACCTGTCTTGGTTTGCCCGGTTCATGGCAATATGAAGAAAAGGATGCGGCAACATGGTCGGGCTGGGATATCGACTACCTGAAATACGATTTATGCAGTTATAAATGGGATATTTTCGACAAAGCAGGAGACACTTCACAGGCTGCCTGGATGAAGCCCTTTTTATCCATGCGTAAACCGTTGGATGCAATTCCCCGCGACATAATTTTTTCCATATGTTCATACAATACTATTCCATGGGCTGCCAAAGTGGGTGCGAATCTTACCCGGCTTTTAGGAGATAACAGGGACGAATGGAAGCCCATCAGTACGTCCGGTTCAAAGGTTGACAAATATTGGGCTCACCAAAAGCCCGGATTATGGAATGACGAGGATTTGCTGGTTGTGGGTTCCTCGGGCGGCTGGGAAGGGAAAGCAAGGCCAAATCATCTTACCCCTGACGAACAGTATTTTCACATGAGTTTATGGTCCCTTTTGGCAACCCCGTTGTTTATCAGCTGCGACCTCGCCTCTGCGGATGATTTTACAATTTCATTGCTGAGCAATGACGAAGTGATCGAGGTTAATCAGGATCCACTTGGCAAAGCGGGCCGTTTGAAAATCAGCACACCGGAGTACCAGGTTTGGGTAAAAGAATTAGCAGACGGAACACACGCTGCCGGTATTTTCAATTTAAAAAACGAATCACAGGCTATTAATGTAAAATGGTCTGATTTGTCAATCGAAGGCGGCATCGTTAGAGATTTATGGAAACAGAAAAATATGGGAAAGTTTTCTTCTGAATTTAAGGTAGAAGTTCCACCTCATGGAGTGATGCTTATCAAAATATTCCAATAAGATGAAAAGGATTCAATTATTATTGATCGTTCTCTTTGGCGCTTTGACAGTGAACGCTCAGAAAACTCAACTCGGGACAGAGATATGGATCGAGCCAGGGTATACAAAAACTGATATCATAGGTTGGGTACGACAAGCTTCTGAAGCCGGATTTAAAGACATCAGGATATTCATGATGTGGACTCACGTTGAGCCTCAATTGGATAAATGGGATTTTGAGGTATATGACTGGATGTTTGATGCCTGCGCCAAATATCATCTAAAATTACAGGTTACGTTAAATCCAAATCAGCCAGCCTGGCATTACGGGAAAGAGTATTGGGGATCGATCCATTCGCATGGTATTTTTTCGGATCCAAAAATGAAAGAAGCAGCGGCAAAATACATCAAGATGGTTGTTGAAAGATATAAAGACAGTCCGGCTTTGGATTATTGGTGGCTGATGAATGAGCCCTATCCCTCCGACAATGAAAGTCCTATTAAGCTGGTTGGTTTCAAGAAGGAAATGAAAGAGAAATATCACAACATTCAGGCGCTGAATAAATTATGGAACTCAAATTTCAATTCATTTGATGAAATCAAGGATATAAAGGCAATATATAGTGCAGAATGGGCAGCTGCAGTTCCTTATTACGACTGGACAAATTATTCAAATCACTTCCTCACCGATTTTCAACATTGGGTCAGGGATGAAGTTTACCGTTACGATAACCGCCATCGCTTTACAACGAATCCGGGAGCCTATCTTTCCTTGTATCACCGGCAGGAGGCATCGGAATGGATGCCATTTTTAGATGCTTTCGGGCTCTCCATCCATCCGATATGGCACTTCGATATGTTTACGAATGAGCAATATGACATGGGTGTTGCAGCCACCTGCGAATTGGGAAGAAGCGTAGCCAGCCCAAAGCCTTTCTGGGTAGCTGAGTTATCGGGCGGCAACAGCATTTTCTATTTTTGTCCATCGGCCAATGAAATAGCGCAGTGGACCTGGACAGGCATCGCGGAGGGAGCCCAAAAGATTATTTACTGGCTTCTGAATGCCCGGACATCTGGCAATGAATCTGGAGAATGGGCGCTTCTCGACTTTCAAAATGAACCTACAGACCGGTTAAACATGGCGATTAATATTGCCGGATGCTTAAATCAGGATTCCGTATTCTTCAATAAAGCAAAACCTCTCGAAAGTAATGTTTCGATCCTTCTCAACCGGGAATCAAGCCTCATCTATGCACGCAAAAAACAGGGGGAAGAGCACATTGAGGCCGTAATGAGCTGTTATCAGGCGCTGGCTGAAAAGGGAATATCAGTAAAATTGGAACAGACGCAAGATTTTCCGTGGGCGAAAAGTTCAGGGAAGGCAGTTATTTTGCCCAGTATGATTACCATCCCTGATATCCTGGTGGATTCCATTAAGACATTCCTTCGCCATGGGAACAAGCTGATTGTTCTGGGACCGACAGGATATTATAATGAAAAGGAAGATTGCCAGTTTTTAAAATTTCCTTTCAAGGACGAATTTGGGGCTCAACCGAAAGAAATCCGGTCGATCCAAAACAGCTTTTCCATTTCCACCATGGATGGGAAATACCATTTTGAAGTCAGCAAAAATTTTGGGATCATAAATAATCTCACTGCTACGTCCATTGCCCTATCTGAAGGCAATATTACCGGTATACGGAATAAAACCGGTAACAGCGAAGTTGTTTGGATTCCTTCGAATATTGATTTGGGAGCCTGGAAGTCAGACAACTCGGAGTTGTCACAATTCCTGTCGGATGAGCTTATTCAATACACAAAGTCACAGCCCTTTGAATTTGTCAACAAAACCAAACATGTCGGAATGCGAACCCTCATCAACGGGCAATCCTATCTAACGGTGATCAATAATGGAGATGATGCAGCCAATATTATCAGGCTGAAAAATAAATTAAACAAAAAGCCTTCCATTCTATTCTGCACCGATAAAACCAGAAAAGAGATCAATCCCGATCAGCAAATCATTTTGTCGCCGAAGGAGTGCCTGGTTATCCTTTGGAATTAAATGTTCTGAGGGGAAAAGCTATATTAGCATGCATGAAACCTATTACAATTTTTTGTCTGCTGTTTGCAGTTTTTTTAGCAAACTCAACAGCATTGTTTCCTGCAAATTACCAGGACAAAACCATTGATCAGGGAACCTGTCGAATTGAATCAAAGGTCCTGCGAGTCAGCCTCGACCGGTCATTTCCAGCCATTATTGATTATACGCGGATACCAGGCGGACAGATGTTCTATGGTCGTGAGGAAAAACAATCTCAGGTAAAGATTAACGAAAAGCTCTATTCCCCGGTAATAACCTCTGTAAAAGCAAAAAATTCAGTGGATTACATCCTAAAGATCCCTGAAATTGATGTTGAGATAAATATCCGGATTAAAGTAATCGATAATGTTGTGGATTTTGATGTCACGCGGATTTTCGAGAAAGGAAAATTCAAGGTAAGCACCTTTGAGATCCCTGATCATCAATTACTTTCAGTTAGAAGCACTCAGCCAGGAGCTTCCTTTTCAGGAGCGAAAATGTATACGGCAGTCAAAGGCAGCGGGGATACATTCGCGCCATTGAGCGGTGTGACAGGGACAGACAGCATTCCAAAGGACTTTTTATACGGGATTGTAAATACAGATCAACTGGCAGCAAGCTTGTGGACCAACTCGGTGAATGAGAAATCGGACAATAACCGGATTCAGAAGCAAACCATCAGAAAGGATGGTTATTACCAGACCGGTATCTGGAGCGGACCCTGGATTTACAGGGCGCAGGGCATGACCTCAACGGATCCGTTACCCTCTTTAAAGATCATTATTACCAATGATAAAAATGGAGATCAAAAGGTTGATTGGCAGGATGGTGCGATTGCTTTCCGGGAGATCATGAATAATCCGCAGGGCAGCGAAAAGATACCCGACCTGGTAGTTCAGAGGATTCCTATGAATTTTGCCAGTCAGGCAACCAATCCTTTCACAAAAACTCTCGATGAAACCAAGAGGATTTTTTTAAATACCGATGGATTGGGTCAATTTGTGATTCTAAAGGGTTATGGATCAGAAGGTCATGATTCCAAACACCCTGATTATGGCGATATCGGCAAAAGGCAGGGCGGAGCTGCTGATATGGAGTTGCTTTGCAGGGAGGCACAGAAATATAATGCTTTTATGGGCGTGCATATCAACGGAACCGAATCGTATCCGGAAGCCGTGGCATTTGATGATTCGCTGGTCAACAAAACCAAGAAAGGATGGGATTGGCTCGACGCGTCTTATTATATCAATAAAAGGTATGATGCAACCTCCAATAACCGGATGCTGCGGCTTCAGTCGCTCAAGGACCAGGTGCCCTCACTTAACTTTATTTATTGTGATGTATGGTATGGACGCGGGAGCTGGGACAGCCGCAAGCTCGCCCGCGAAATCCACTCGCTGGGATTAACCCTGGCAACGGAGTTTCCAACTGATCATGAGAACGATGCTGTCTGGAACCATTGGGCGGTGGATTATAACTATGGCGGCAAAACTATCAAAGGCTTCAACAGCCAGATCGTCCGATTTATACGCAATCACCAGAAAGATACCTGGGTTGGCCGTCATCCGCTGCTGGGTGGAAGTGAAATGAAGGATTTTGAGGGATGGCAGGGGCGTATCGATTACGACAGTTGCATAAACATGACTTTCCAAACTGATTTACCTACAAAGTATCTTCAGCATTTTAAAATTATGCAGTGGAACGATGATAAGATCAGTTTCTCGGATCAAGTTATTTCTAAACTTATTCAGGGTGAGCGGGTGATCGAAAAAGACGGCAGAATTATATTGAAAGGGGATGCTTACCTCCTGCCCTGGAATCCACAAACCGAAGACAAACTTTACCACTGGAACCCTAAGGGCGGAACCGGCGTATGGGAGTTGCCAAAGGCCTGGAACAACCTGAATTCAGTGGAATTATACAAGCTCACCGATGAGGGACGGCAATTCATCAGGAGCCTGAAAGTGGAAATGGGAAAAGTAACTATTGAGGCCGAAGCGGGCATTCCCTATGTGATTTACAAAAAGAAAGTCGCACCAAATTCCATGATCGACTGGGGTGAAGGTTCCCTGGTAAAAGATCCGGGATTCAATAATGGTGATTTAAAATATTGGCGAGCTGAAGGGTCCGGAGCAACGACCAAACACAATGAGAACGGACAATATGAGCTCGTCATGAACGGCCAGGCAGCGGTCAAGGTAAGCCAGACAATTACCGGTCTGACTCCGGGTTCCTGGTATGCTTCCGTTTATGTTTCGACCGGTTCAGGTCGGAAAGCAACATTCGGTATCAACGATTATGGCGGTACTGAAGTCGCCGCCTATGCAACCAGCTCATTATGGGAAAATTATATCGCCGCAGATTCCAAGCATGACTCCTTTATGCAGCGGATGTACGTGTTCTTTAATGTTCCGGAAGGCCAGACTACTGCCAACCTGTTTTTAAAGGCCGATGAAGGGACGTCGCAGGTTGTTTATGATGATGTTCGTGTTGCACGCACCCAGCATCCAATCAGTGCGGACAGTGCATTTTTCCGGGAAGATTTCGAGAATATTCCGGATGGCCTGTATCCATTTGTCAAGGGACCTTCAGGCGGAGTGAATGATCCGCGAACGCACCTTTCGGAGCTTCACGCGCCCTATACGCAGAAAGGATGGAACGGAAAAGCCATTGATGATGTAATCGCCGGACACTGGTCGCTGAAGGCACATGGAGAGCCCACGGGATTATTGCTTCAAACGATCCCGCAAACCATCCATTTCACAGCAGGAAAAACGTATAAAGTGACTTTCACCTATGAAGCAACCGGCTCTGATTACGCGCTGGCGGTGGGAGAAGGAACCTCCATACAGTCCTCCTTTATTCTCAACTTTGCGAATGTACCGACGCTGGCGACGGTGACATTTATTGCCGGCAAAAGCGGAGATTCCTGGTTTGGGATCGAAAAACTCAATGAGAAAGAAACCGATTTGGTCATTGATGATTTAGTGGTTACCGAAAAAAACTAATATTTTTAGGAGATGAACAAACCACTGAAGCTTTCCCATTTATTTTTCACTTTTCTCAAAATAGGATCGATCTCCTTTGGCGGATTCATGGCGCTTATTTCTTCGGTACAGAAACAAGTCGTTGACCGGGATAAATTAATCAGCAATGAAGATGTTTTGGATGGCATTTCCCTGGCATCTGTTCTGCCCGGACCACTTGCAGTTAATGTGATTGCATTCATCGGCTACCGGTTGAAAGGAATTAAAGGTGCAATAGTATGTTTCAGCGGAATTCTTATTCCTTCGTTCCTGCTGATGTTGATTCTCTCCGCCCTGTATCAGAGATTTGGGAATATTCCTGAATTCGGATCCTTCTTTGCCGGGGTATTGCCAGCGGTGGCAGCTATTATTGTCAGTGTGGCTGTAGGCATGTTCAGGAAGAATGTTAAAGATTGGAAGCAGATTATACTGGTTATTCTATCCGGAGTGATCACCTTTTTCTCCAAATCCTATTTCTCAACTTTGGGGATCATTATAATTTCGGCGCTTATCGGATACTTTCTGTACCGGACAAACGCAGTTGGCAGCGGGCAGTCGGCAGTTAGCAGTAAGAAGTTAATAGTAAGCAGTAGGCAGTGGGCAGTTGGCCTTATATTGATGGTGTTTATCTTACTGCTGGCTATTATACCTGAAAATGAAACCTTACTGTGGCTTCACCGAAAAATCACGCTGACATTTTCCGGCATGAGCTTAAGCCTTTTCGGAGGCGGTTATGTTGCGGTACCGTCGATGCACAAAATAATTGTTGATACCCTTCACTGGCTTACCAATAAGGAGTTTGTCGATGCAATTGCCTTAGGCCAGGTGACTCCAGGTCCGATTCTGATCAGTGCCACCTTTATTGGCTTTAAGCTTGCCGGATTTTTCGGCGCCCTGAATGCTACTCTTTCTATATTTCTGCCTACCGCAATTCTTATGGTCATCTGCTCCCGGTTTTTTGCAATAATCAATAACGCACCTGCCTTGAAAGCTGCCTTTAAAGGATTGCGGCCCGCGATCATCGGCATGATACTTTCGGCAGCTGCTACCATTCTTGTAAATGCCGGTATTTCCTATAAAACAATTATTCTGTTTTTAGCGATATTGTCAGTGGCAATAAAATATAATCCAGATACGGTGTTCATTATCCCTGCAGCCGGGATTATTGGACTAATCTTTCTATAATATGCAAAACCAGCCGTTTACTGCAGTTCAGATGGTCGGAACCCAGCGTTCCGGATCAAATTTGCTCCGACTGATGCTCAACCAGCTCGAAAGCGTTTCGGCACCCCACCCTCCTCATATCCTGGAGAGATTTGTGCCGTTATTACCCGCTTATGGCAATTTAAATGACCGATCAGATTTTTTGGAGCTGGCGACTGATATTTGCAAATTGATTGAATGTAATCCTGTTCCCTGGGATGGAATGGAATTAAGCGGGGAAAAGATCATCAGCCGATGCCATAAAAACAGCATTGAAGAGATTTTCAGGGTGGTGTACGAGCTGCGCGCTGGGAGCCAGAATGCTCATATCTGGATCTGTAAAAGCATGGTAAACATTCAGTTTGTCGACCTTTTGGAGCCGGATATCAAACCGCTGTACCTTCACCTGTTCAGGGACGGGAGGGATGTTGCATTGTCATTCATGAAAGCCATTGTTGGTGAAAAACATATCTATTTCATAGCAAAACAATGGCGCGAAGAGCAGGAGGCGGCGATCAGTCTGATGGAAAATATTGACAGCAAACGATTTGCGCAGGTGAGGTACGAAAATCTCCTGGCAAATCCGGAAAGGGAAATAAAAACTATTTGCAGCTTCATTGGGGCGGATTACGACCCTTCCGTTTTAAGTTTTTTTAAATCAAACGAATCAATTAATACTGCCCATTCAGGTGAAATGTGGAAGAATGTTGAGAAGCCAATTTTGAAAGATAATTTCAATAAGTTCACCAGGGAGATGTCAGCAGCTGATATACAATTATTTGAACAGGTAGCCGGGGAAACTTTGGTTAAACTTGGATATCCCTTACAATTTCCTGCCAACAACACGCCTTTCACCCAAGATCAGGTGAATGAATTCTCAGCCATCAATGATCAGCGAAAAAAAGATATCAGGTCCAAAATAAAGGCAGAAGATCTGGAGAAAAGACAAAGGCAAGATGATCTGCTGAAGAGTATAAGGTGCAGAGTACCGAATTACTGAATTAATTCAAAGAAATCATGACAGAGAATTGTCGCGTATTCTGGTTGTTTGGACGTCCCTGTTCAGGAAAGACGACTATCGCCGAACAGCTCATCGAACAATTATCACAAACAGATCGCCGTGTCATTTTTATTGACGCAGATTTTCTGCGTACCGGACTGAATCGCGACCTTGGATTCAGCATGGAGGATCGGTATGAAAATATTCGCAGAGCAGCCGAAATGGCTTCTTTCATCGCATTAAAAGGGGATACAACGGTTATCTGCGCCTTTATTACTCCAATGAAGGCCTTGCGGGATCTGGCGGCCTCCATTGCCGAAAGAAACGGAGTGCCTTTTTATCCGGTTTTTGTTGATACCCCCCTGGATGAATGCGTGCGCCGCGATGTCAAGGGGCATTACAAATCTGCCAGCCAGGGGTTGATGGTACAGTTCACGGGGATTTCTTCACCGTTTGAAGAACCTGCCGGGGATGAACTGAGGATTTCGACCCTGAACCTCACACCGGCAGAATGTGCTCAGCTGATTATTTCGAAATCGGGGACTGAAGTCAGTTAGCCAGGATATATGGTTTCAAGCGATCAGCGGGAATAAATTCAACACGGTACGGCATAAATCCGGTTCTCATTACCCACAGATAACGGCCTTCGAGATTTGTCAGAACGACCACATTCTTTTTAGAGCAACTTTGCAAAACCGTTGAATCACTTACGTAATAAGCGCTTCCCATTCGTTCGCTGTAAAGCTCCGCCGGCAGGGGAATATTCAATGCCAGCGTTGCCTTCCGGTTTTTTTCATCCATGTTGAATGCAAGCGTCCTCGACATCAGCTTGCTTGTACCATTATCAAACAGCATTAATTGATTGCGGAAATTAATATGTACCGCGTGGCTGTTATCAAAAATCCCATTTGCCGGCATTTCGAAATCACCGCCTTTACCGAATTTCCAGATTACCTTACCTGTTTTGACGTCGATCTTCCAGATTTGCCCGTTATTATAGAATGAAAGTAAGTAGTTACCGTCGGTGTCATAATTCAGACAATTTGCGTGCATCCAATCGCTCTTATTTTTAACAATATTTTTATCATCAAGAGGATTGAGTGTGTCAAATACGGTCCATTTCCAAATTTGCTTACCTGCTTTATCCATTACCAGGATTCCATCGCTCTTAACTGTATCTGCCTCTTTGCCACCCCTGGAGCGAAGATCCAGTATCCGCTCTTCACAGCAAATGGTTACCACCTGATTGAGATCATTGATCAGAACCTCATGGTGGATAGTCTGTTTAAAATCGCCCTGGCCTTTTTTGATATGGAATACGGTATCACCGGACAAGGTGAGCTCGAGTATCTCATTGCCATAGCTGGTCTGGTAATCCTCTGTTCCGAGCAGGGCAATGATTGTATTGTTTTTGGTGAAATGTGCCGTTTTAAATCCGGTCCCATTGATTTGATGATACCATACAATTTTACCCTTTGGATTCAGAAAAAACAGGATCCCGGGAGTTTCTCTTCTGAAAATCATGTTATATCCACCCAGAAAATTAGCAGGCAGCACTGTTGTATCCGGGCAAATCACTTTGAAAATATCATTTAGCCACATAGGATAATCCAAAGTGGAAAAAGTATAATCCCTGCTTACGGATGAGCATTTATCATTGCTGGTAACAATTCGATATCCGTATTCCGTGAGTGGTTTCAGGTTAGTCAGGACCACCCTGTGATTCTTTGCCAGGGGTGAAACCGGGGTGGAGAAAGGCTCTTTTTCATGACCCTTTGGCCAGTATTTAACGCAAACATCGAGGTTTTCCGTGGTACTGATTCCAACAGCTACTTTTAACGCATTGCCATCAGGTGAGCTGAGATGAATTTCTTTAATTTTATTCTCACAAGGGTTAGAACACCCAAAAAGTATCAGGGAAACCACGATAACGGCAAGTCTGAAAATTACCATTTCTCTTTTTCTGAGGTTCATATTTGCGATTTATTTCTTTGATAAAAAAAGATGAGTCAAAGGTAAAAACCTTCGACTCATCTAAATACAACCAAAACGCTAGATTAGGAAAATTTTACTGCCTTCTGTCAGCATTACTGAGGTTCGCATCCAGGTCAACCTGTTTCTGCGGATACGGGAAGTATTTATCCCTTGGAAGGGTAATGCTTGGCTGTTGCTTGATAGCAGTCAGGTAGGCATTAACAACTTCTTCATATTTACCCATACGCAGGAGATCCTGGCGCCGTTTACACTCGAAATAGAACTCAAAGCCCCTATCGAGCAGAATGGCATCTCTCAGTGTCTGTTGAGTAAACCCGCTGGCACCGCCGAGCAGGGTGGCATGCGAACGACCTTTTACCTGATTGATCAGGTTAATGCTTTCCGCATTCGGGCCATTAAGTTCGTTTAAGGCTTCAGCCCTGCACATCAGTACATCGGCATACCTCAGGATGGGAAAACCGTGGCCATCATAATAGGTGGTTGAACCGGTTGGGTCGGCATATTTCTTAGAGTAAGCATAAGGCATATAAGTTGATCCTGCAGGGGCAGTTGCCTGACCGGGAATCGGCTCGATATATTTCAAACCGTCGGTTCCCATATAATCAACGAAAAACATATCCTTCCGGCGATCATCTGTTTTTTCCATCTGATCATAGAAGTACCAGGAAACTCCCAGCCATCCCCAGCGATCAGTGACTTCAGCATTATTGACCGGGCCAAAATGGTTCATGATTTCCACGCCGTCGACAATTGAATTTGCCATAGCGTTGAAAATATTCTCGCTGCACCACAGGTTGGATTCCTTGAATAATCCTGAATAGGAAGGATAAAGTGCGTAAATGTTCAGATCCATGATCTGTTTCGAAAGGTCGGCGGCTTTTTGCCATTCCTTTTCACGCATATACAATTTCATAAGCAGAGTCATAGCTGCACCCTTACTGGCACGACCAACATCGGTAGTAGGATAAATCGTATGAGAAGTATAGTCAACCGGAAGGTTTGCGGCTGCATATTCCAGATCGGCAATAATCACTGCGTTAATATCAGCAACTGGTGTTGTTGACAGCTTGGCCTCATAATCGGCATGAAGAATGTTATTCTCGATATCCTTATCCGTCTGCAGGATTACCGGACCAAAGGCATCTGTCAGGTCGACATAGCCCAATGCCCGCAAAAACCTGCATTCTCCAAGAAACTGGGCCTTTTCGGCTTCAGTGATGGAGGTCATGTGCGAGATATAATAGATCGATGTATTTGCATCAAACACCAGCTTGTATTGCTGCTGCCATGAAAATGCCAGATACTGATTACTTGGGCCCCAGAGGCAATTTGTCATATTCTCAACATCGGTACCTCCGTTCGACTGTCCGATATCGGTAGTTAAGTCCGATATAATTGTCTGAAATCCGGCATAATACATCCATGAATCGGATATACCGCTTGGTGCTTTCAACCTTGCATATACAGCATTCACTCCAGCAATAGCATCTGCGCGTGACAGGAATGCATTGGTACTCATCAGTGAGCTGTACACTTTTGGTTCGTCTATCTTGCTACAGGAAAGGATGACCACCAAAACTGCAGGCAATATTATTCTTAAGTGTTTCATAATTTCTTAGTAGTTAAATATTAGAAATTCAATTGTACACCAAAAGTCAGGATCCGGTAGGCTGGGAAAGCGGTATAGTCTTCACCGCCAGCCAGGTTTGCAGCGCCTCCTCTTGTATTAACTTCAGGGTCAGCTCCCTTATATCCGGTCAATGTCAACAGGTTTTGTCCGGTAACATAAACTTTCAGGGTTTTAACTGATTTTAAAACCCCACTGCCAATCTTGAAGTCGTAGCTCAGGGTAACCACTTTCAGTCGAAGGTAAGAGGCATTCTCAACAAACTTGTCAACGACGCCAAAACCATAACCAGCCTGTAAATAACCATCCCTTGGGATATCGGTATTTTCGTTGGTAGTGGTCCAGCGGTTCAATGCATCGACACCAAGACCAGTTTCTAATAAATACCGGCTCACGTTAAATAACTTGTATCCAGTTGCTCCCTGGAGGAAGACATTCAGTGTGAATCCTTTGTATTTAAAATCGTTGTTAAGACCAAAGATAAAATGCGGGTTGGCATTTCCTAAATAAGTACGGTCAGCAGCGGTAACTTTTCCATCGCCGTTGACATCTGCAAAGTGGGCATCCCCGACTTTTGAACCAGGCTGTGACGAACGGTCATCTCCGGTTTTGAATACGCCTAAGTACTTATAGCCCCAGATTTCGCTCAATTCATGACCAACTTCCACTTTGGTATAGTCAATGGCACGGCCGCCGTAAGGAGCAGCGATCTGAGTGATGATGTATGGCCGGCCCCCAAGGTCGAGGCAAGACTGTTTGTTGTATGCCATGTTCAGCTGAGTGCTCCAGCTGAAATTCTTGGAGATAAAGTTTTCTGTATTGATGCTCCACTCGACACCGTGGTTTTCAATGGCACCTGCATTTACAGTTTGTGTAGCAAATCCTTCCCAGTCGCCGATTGGAATATCAAACAGCAGATCGGATGTTTTTTTACGATAGTAATCGATGGTGGAGGTGATCCTGTTTTTGAAGAATCCCATATCCAATCCAATATCCAGCTGTGCTGTGCTTTCCCATTTCAGGTTGGGATTAGGCAAGCTTCCTGCTGTTGTTCCTGCATAACTGTTATTTCCGTCCAAGGTAACACGGGTTGGAACAAACGTGGTCAGATACAGATAATCAGGAATACGGTCGTTACCGGTTACCCCGTAACTGGCACGCAACTTCAGGTTCGACATGATATTCTTAGCTCTGAGTCCGCTCATGAAATCCTCTTCGAGAATTCTCCAGGCAACGGAACCTGACGGGAAATAACCAGTACGGTAGTTAGGGCCGAACCGGGAGGATGCGTCAGCACGCATCGTGAAAGTGGCCATGTATTTATCGAGGAATGAATAATTCAAACGACCATAAGCCGAACTCATTTTGGTTTCGATCATGGAGCTCTGTGAAAACAACCTTTCAGATGCTGCGCCCAGGTTATAGTATTTAAAGGCGTCGGTCGAGAATTTCTGCACCTGAGCATAAAGTCTCTGTGTATTATCATATTGGCTGGATACCCCGAGTACGGCATTGATTTTATGTTTTGCAGCAAACTCATGAGTATAGTTGAAGTAGCCTTCAATCAGGCTTCGTGCCGCGGTGAGGTCAGTTACACCGGCCCGGCCTCCAACGTCCTGTCCTGAAACAAGTCCGGTTGGGAGGTAGGTTCCTTCCTTGGTAACCTGATATTCAGTACCGCCGTTTACATTAAAAGAGAGATCCTTAAGAATCTTGTATTCTGCATTGGCGTTGATGGAAAATTTATCGATATACCTTTCGTTCGTCGGGAGCATCAGCCAGGCCATCGGATTATCGCGGCCTTTCCAACGAGCATAGGTACCATCAGAGTTCAGGTAAGGAGCAGCGGGATTTACCGTGATCAGTCCATACATAACATTGGATGGAACAATTGATCCATCATAGTTTTTAAAATCAGAGAAGGTATGGCCGTAATAAACATTGCCACCAACCTTGAATTTTTTACTGAAGGTTTTATCAATATTTAAGCGAGATGTATAACGCTTGTAATCAGTGCTCTTCAGAACGCCGTCCTGTGAGAAGTAATTACCCGAGAAAGAGATTCGGGTATCTTCGTTCCCACCGCTGACATTAATATTATGACTCTGGACATTTGCCAGGCGGGTTGCGAGTGCAAACCAGTCATTGTTGTTACCATTGGCCAGGTCCTGCGAATTATATGGATGTACCTTGCCGGTTTCATCAGCCTTGGCATTAGCAACCGTCATAGCTTCCAGTCCGGTCATGAGCTGGAAAGGATTATGCGTTTGTTGAACACCATAATAGCCGTCGTACTGAACATTCGTTTTACCTGCCAAACCTCTTTTGGTTGTGATCATGATAACCCCGTTTGCACCGCGGGCACCGTAGATAGCAGTTGCGGAGGCATCTTTAAGTATCTGGATATCTTCAATATCATTGGGGTTGATATCCATTCCGGAGGAGGATGGGAAGCCATCGACGACATATAAAGGTTCGTTGGTCGACTTGATCGAGTTTCCTCCACGCACGCGGATGATCGCCTGATCGCCCGGGGCAAAACTACCCTGACTAACCTGCACACCGGCGGCACGACCCTGGATGGCCAATGCAGCATTGGCTGTTGTTCCTCCCAGGTTGAGTTTATCTTTCGGAATGGAACTGATTGAACTGGTCAGGTTAACTTTCTTCTCTGAACCGTACCCTACGACAACCACTTCTTCAAGTGTGGCCACAGATTCCGCCAAAGCAATGTTAATAACACTCTGGTTACCAACTGCTACAGACTGACTGACATAGCCCAAAGAGGAAAATTCCAGAACCGCATTCGCATCCGGCACATCAAGGGAATACTTCCCATTGGCATCGGAGTTAGTCCCGGTCTTTGTACCCTTGATAAGGATACTCGCACCAGGCAGAACATTACCAGACTTCGAATCCGTGACCGTTCCGGTGACCTTCTTTGGGGAAAGTCCGCCGGCACTTGCCACAGCGACATTGAGGCTGGAAGCAACGAGGAAAAGCATGAAAAGACTTAAAACCCCTCGCAGGGATTTTAAACAAAACCCAGTAAGCCGGGCCTGTTTGGCATTGCTTTCTTTCATAAATTTTAGGTTTAGTATTTCAAATCAATAAAATTCAATAGACATAGGCTATCCAAAGAT
>Ga0114951_10003604_pt1 | contig 15872 bp, 14 predicted proteins | sample AM7aDNAmetaG_FD_88677 | JGI IMG/M metagenome (GOLD analysis project Ga0114951, IMG submission 88677) | Freshwater microbial communities from Finland to study Microbial Dark Matter (Phase II) - AM7a DNA metaG | ecosystem: Environmental > Aquatic > Freshwater > Lake | place: Finland: Lake Alinen...
CCCTGAACGCCGTACCCGATCACCGCCACTACTTCATTTTTTAAAACTTCCTGAGCTTTTTTCAGAGAAAACTCTTCCGACGTGATGACATCTTCCATGACACCACCAAAATTAATTTTTGCCATAATAACCCCCTGTTAAAATTTATGAATATTTTCAGTTTTCCAAGTTCAACGCAATAATTCCGGTTCTTGTTATATCCGCAATACCGAGCGGCGCCAGTCGCGCAAGTGCGAAATCAATTTGTGACTGATCGCCGGTTATTTCCAGAATCAAATATGTGTCCGCGGACACTATTACTTTCCATTTGTTTGTGTCAACGGCTTTCTTTATTTGTTCTTTTTTGTCGGCTGTTAAATTCAAACGGACGAGAATCAGTTCACGATGAATTGATTCCACATTAGTTAAATCATCAACGGCAATAACGTCGACCAGCCTTTGCAATTGATTTTCAATACGGGTAACCGTTTCCTGGCTGCCTAAAGTCGTCAGAACTATTTTTGATATTTCGTATTGCGTGGTTGCATTCACGCAGAGGCTTTCAATGTTATAGCCTTTGCCTCCTAATATTCCGGCAATTCTGGCCAGCACATCTGGCTTGTTGTGAACGAGTATTGAAATTATATGTTCCTTTTTTTCCATTTTCTCTCACCTCTTTCTTTAACCTCAAATTAAAAATTGTTTAAAGACTTCGTCAAAAGATCCAGAGGCAAGGTGCGCGAAGAATGAGGAATGAGGCCTATTTTTGTGTAGGTCGCAATGACGAATGATGAAGCGCAACGCAGCATATGGACTTTTGTCAAAGTCTTTAATTGATCATTTCTCTCGACCCCAGAGACATATTGCTGATCGAATCTCCCGGATGCACCATGGGATAGACGCATTCTTCACGTGATACCCGAAAATCCATGAGCACCGGGCAATCGAGCGATAGCCCCTGTTTTAGTACAGATTCCACATCTTCAGGTTTAGTCGCACGCAGGCCAACAACGCCGAATGCTTCGGCCAATTTCACAAAGTCAGGGGCGTAAATCATATCTGTGTGGGAATAGCGTTTATCGTAAAACAACTCCTGCCACTGGCGAACCATCCACAGGTAGCCATTGTTCAAAAGCACAATTTTTACATTAATTTTGTGTTGCGCGGCGGTGGCCAGTTCCTGAATATTCATCTGGATGCTGCCATCACCGGCTATATCCACCACCTGTTTATCAGGGAATGCGCATTTGACGCCAATTGCCGCAGGCAACCCAAAACCCATCGTGCCCAATCCACCCGAAGTAATAAAAGTATTGGGATGATCAAAAGGGAAAAACTGCGCCGTCCACATTTGATTTTGGCCTACTTCGGTTGTAATAATCGCGTCGCCTTTAGTTAATTTGTGCAGCGTTTCAATTACATGCTGCGGCTTAATTTCCTTGCCGTTTTGACAATATGTCAGCGGAACTTTTTGCTTCCACTTAGATATTTGCCCCAACCATTCCTGCCTCTCCGCTGTTGCCTGCGAATAATTGTGCTCGGCTAAAAAATTAATCATATCCGTAAGTGTTGATTTTGTATCCCCAATTATCGGCAAATCAACAACAACATTTCTATTAATGGAAGAAGGATCAATATCAATTTGGACAATTTTGGCGTTGGCGGCAAATGTTTCAATGGTGCCTGTGACTCTGTCGTCAAATCTGACGCCAACGGCAATAAGCAAATCACAGTGGCTGATGGCCATATTAGCATAATAAGTACCGTGCATTCCCAGCATGCCCAGCCACAGCGGATCAGTTCCCGGAAACGATCCAAGCCCCATCAAGGTGCCGGTAACGGGAATTGAATATTTTCTGGCAAGTTCAGTAAGCATTGCTGAGGCCTTGCCCAGGATAACACCTCCACCAGTCATAAATAAAGGCTTTTTAGCTGCACTCAACATTTCGAAGACGTTGGCCATTTTCTTGGGGGCCGGTTTATGCATCACTTCGTAATTGCGGATTTTTATATTGGCCGGATCATAATCTGTTTCCGCGGCCATCACATTTTTGGGCAAGTCAATAAGAACAGGGCCGGGCCTTCCCGAACGGGCAATATGAAACGCTTCTTTAATCGTCGCCGCCAGATCCTCAATGCTGCGTACCAAAAAATTATGCTTGGTGCAGGGGCGAGTAATACCGGTGATATCGCATTCCTGAAATGCATCATTGCCGATAAGCCCCGTGGGGACCTGTCCTGTAAATACGACAAGTGGGATGGAATCCATATTTGCCGTGGCAATACCGGTAACGGTATTGGTGGCGCCGGGACCTGATGTAACCAGGCACACACCAACTTTTCCGGTAGCTCGGGCATAGCCGTCAGCAGCATGTACTGCCCCTTGCTCATGGCGGACTAAAATGTGTTTCATAGTGCTTTTATAAAGCTGATCGTAAATATCCAGAACGGCACCGCCGGGGTACCCGAAGATAATATCAACTTTTTCTTCTTCCAGTGCCGCAAGCAGTATTTGTGTTCCTTTTAACTTCATATCTTACGCCTCCATATAAACTCAGCACAAAGTAATTTTGGTCTAAAGTGATCCCACTACGTCGCAGATACCCTTCAGGGTGCTGCGCTTCGGGGATAATTCGGCTTACGAATTTCAGTGCACTATGCTTCTGAAAATTTAGTCTCCGATCCCACTACGCTGCGCTTCGGGGATAATTCGACTTACGAATTTCAGTGCACTGCGTTTCTGAAATTCGAGTCTCATTAAAAAAGCCGCTAGTTTTTTCAAAAAGCGGCTTTGTTGATAAAATAACAAAGCCGCAGACTTTACGGGGTCTGCGGCTTGTATCTTTTATTTCTATTTCCTAAAGATACAGAGCGGCAGACCCCGTAAGTACGACTACTACCAGTACCAATACGCTGGTTAGTATCTGTATTATGCCGCCTTCTAAAGCTTTAAGAAACATAATTTCTTCCTGTTGAATTTTTTATTCTTTTAGCGACAAATAAATTATTTGTCAAGTGTCATTATAACATTATCGGAATAAATCTTCTTTTTCTTCAGTCAGACCGGCAGATTTTTCTTTTGGCGGCGCACTATCCAGAAAAGCTTCGTAAATTGCTCCCTTGTCTGAGCTACCCGCCACCAGGCCTGTTTTGGGATCAACCTTGACAAAGATTATTCCTTCAGGCGTGGGGAAAGATTCTACCGGTACATGTTGCAGAACCTTTTCCATAAAATAAAGCCAAATAGGAGCTGCCGCCCTGCCGCCCACCTCGTTTTTCCCCAGACTTGTTTCTTGATCAAATCCGATCCAAACTCCCGCAATGAGCGATGGGGTAAAGCCGATAAACCAGGCATCACGGATATCGTTGGTTGTTCCGGTCTTACCGGCAACAGGTCGGCCTATGCTTTTGACCCGACGGCCGGTGCCGCTTTCCACAACATCGCGCATAACGTAAGACGTCATAAAGGCAATACGCGCGTCAATAACTTGATCTGCTTTTACTGTTGTCTCTTCAAATACATTACCTGTGCGATCAACAATTTTTTTGATGAAAAAAGGAGTAACTTTTTTACCAGCGTTTGCCAAAACACCGTAGGCATTGACGAGTTCCTGCAAGGTCACTCCTGACGTTCCCAAGGCAAGTGACAAGTTTCGACCGACCGGCGAGATTATGCCCATGTTCTCTGCGTAAGATGCAGCATATTCGACACCGATTTCCTGTAAAATTTTGATAGTCACAATATTACGCGATTGAACAAGCGCCGTGCGCATCGTAATCGGCCCTAGAAATTTGTCATCAAAATTTTTCGGTTTCCATAGACCATCATCCTGAGAAGGATCTTCAATGACGATAGGTGAATCAATAAATCGCGTTGAGGGAGTCATTCCTTTATCAAATGCCGCAGTATAGATAAGCGGTTTAAAGGCGGAACCGGCCTGACGGCGGGATTGAGTAGCGCGGTTGAATTCACTTTTACTGAAATCACGGCCGCCAACCATAGCGCGAATGGCCCCCGTTTTTACATCCATGCAATAAATCGCGCCTTGAACAAGCCCGCGTTCATACTTTTCTCTGTCTTCCAGTTCGGCCAAACCTTTTTCCAAGGCGTCCCGCGCTGCTTCCTGCGCCTCCAGATTCAATGTTGTATAGATAGAAAGACCTTCTTTGTACAGGACGTCCGCCCCGTATTTTTCCTGAACATAACGACGAACGTGCTCCACAAAATAAGCGGCTATTTTATCTTTTGGTTTAATGTCTCGTAACATCAGGGGGACATTGACAGCCCTATCCATTTCTTCCTGCTTAATGTAGCCGTCTTCCACCATGCGCGAAAGAACGTAAGCCTGCCGCTGCTTTGATCTTTCAAAATAGAGAAAAGGCGAATAAGTGCTTGGCGCTTTGGGCAGTCCGGCAAGCATCGCTGCTTCCGGCAGGGTCAGCTCTTTTGCGCTTTTCCCAAAGTAACCAAATGATGCCGATTCTATTCCGTAAGTGCCATGCCCTAGATAAATCTGGTTCAAATATAAACTTAAGATTTCATCTTTAGTCAGGTATCTATCGATTTTATAGGAGAGAATCGCCTCTTTGATTTTTCTAATGTATTTTTTTTCGGGTGATAAATATATAAGCTTGGCAACTTGCTGTGTAATGGTACTGCCGCCCTGCACAATGTATCCGGCTTCAAAATTTTTAAACAGTGCGCGAAAAATGCTTTGTATGTCAAAACCTTTATGCTGATAAAAGCGTGAATCTTCTGCTGCGATAAAAGCATCCTTAACTGCTTTTGGAATCTCTGGCAGCGTGATAATTTTTCTGTCTTCGAGAAAAAAATCATCAATCCGTTTGTTGTTTTCGTCGTAAACACTGGAAGCAATGATGGGGCGGTAATCCTTCAGGGTGTCAATTCCCGGCAAATCAATTGTCACCGCATAGTAGGTTATCGTTCCACCTATTGTTACGACCAGGATTAAAACAATTAAGCCAAGTAATTTGGCAATAATCCTGGAGCGCTTTTTTGCTTCATGCAATTCATCTTCTTCATTTTGTCTTATAGTCATCATTTCACCACTTATTATTCATTATCTTTAGTTTCAAAATCCACTTTTTTCTTTCCGGCAAATTTTGTGATAAATATACTCACTTCATAAAGAAACATCAAGGGTATTGCCATCAATATCTGACTTAACGCATCGGGTGAAGGAGTCAAAATCGCCGCCACTATAAAAATAATTAAAATCGCATACTTCCTTTGTCGAGCAAGCATTGAAGAATTTACTATCCCCAGCTTGGCCAGAAAAAACATAAATACAGGTAATTCAAAGGATAAACCAAATCCAAGTAAAAATGTCACAAAAAGAGAAATGTAATCATTAAAGGAAATCAGTGATTGCAGATACTGGTTATTGAAGCTGACAAAAAATTCAAAAGCCGGAGGCAGTGCTACAAAATAACCGAACAAAACCCCACTGACAAAGAGTAATGTAGAGAAAAACACAAAAGGCAGCACATATTTTTTTTCCTTCGAATGCAGCGCCGGTGAGATAAATTTCCATATTTGATAAATAATTAAGGGACAGGTAATGATAAGCGATGCAAAAAATGCCAACTTCATATAGACGAAAAATGCTTCTGTAAGGCCAGTATAAATCAAATAACTTTTTTGGGGCAGAACTTGCACCAGCGGTCTGGTGACAATATCGAAAATGAAATCCTTATAGTAATAACAGACGCCAAAACCGGTAAGCAGAATAATTACGCTGCGGACAAGTCTTTTACGCAGTTCCATTAAATGGTCTGTCAGGGACATTTTGTGATCTTCAATAGTTTTCATAAATATGTGTAGTTATTTTCTCAATTTACAAAGTCGGGGAAGATTCTTTGAGGATTATTTGTTCGCTTCATTATTGGTTAGATCCGGGCTTGCTTCTTCAGAAACAGTCTTTTTCAACAAAAGCGAATCTTTCAGCCCATCATCATCTCTTTTCTCATCTTCTTTCAGAGTTTCTTTGAGATCATCGGTCATTCCATCAGTTGCCTTCTTGAATTCGCTGAAACCTTTGCCCAGGGTTTTAGCCAAGTCCGGCAGTTTTTTGGGGCCAACGATGATCAGAGCTATTATCGCAATTATAATAAGCTCTTGCATACCAATGCCAAACATTGATTACCAACTCCTCTTAATAATGTATACTTACCCTATATATTGAATCCTGTTTTTGTCAATGTTTTTTGCGAGCGCTGTTAATGCGAGCGCAATTAGTGAAGGGTTGATCGAATATTAGGTTGATTTACCGGACACAATACCAAATAAACTTTCAAAAATTCATATTTTATTGTGAAACTCCAATTCCGAAAGCGCAACACAGCGGAATTGGTAAGTTGAACTATCCCGCAAAAAAACTTTGTCGCAATTGACTTTTGTCCTTGTGAACATGAAATTGTAGGCCACGTGACCCCACGTGGCGAAACAAATATCGCCGGGTCAGGTCATGTGCCCTTTAGGGTAGACCCGACCTACATTGCATTCCCTCCATTAGGGATTGCAACACAGTCTGACAGAGGGGTTTGGGAAGCAACTTGGTCTTAGTTAATTTTTCCTTCGCTAAGCAACAGCCTTTCAATTCCGATTATTGCCCTACCTAATTCAGAATCCAATTGCCTGTTGTCATGTTCAAATTCAATGCCGACATATTGGAGGGTTTTATTCGCTGAAAATTCATTAGGCAGCAATACATCACGAACTTTGGCATTTAGATGAAATACCGATGAGCCAATAATTAATTTGAAAGCTACCGTATCCCCATGAAGAAATAATTGAGATTTGGGATAAGTAAATTTGGCGCCACCTAAAGATATATCGATTAAGCTGACTTTTTCTTCTTTGAAAAAAAGATTAACATCACTTTGGGAAGGCGGCTTGACACGGTAATGCATGCGAAAATCCACAGGCTCCGGCTTACCATATTGCTTTAAAACAAGAGCTTCAACATTATTATTCGCGGAAATTTGATAATCGGTAATCAAATCAATAAACCGTGCCGGAAAGCCAAAACGTAAAACACGCCTTTCAGCTTTACCTAAAAAAGTAACCAATATCCGCCGATTAAGGAAGCGCCTACTTAACGCGGGAGAAGTTTGCGAAATAATAAGATTATTTTTTTCGTAATCATAAACCAATGCCTTCATATAATGGGCATTGCTTTTATTTATTTCGTTTTCGAAAACAATATTAATTCCTGTTCCAATTTTTAGTTCCGGCATCTTCAGTATTCAAGCTTCCAGTTCGTATTTATTATAATATTAGGGCAGCAAGAAAGGGGGGCCCGTAGTCTTATTTGCAGATATGTATGAAACCCATGACTACCTATGTGGCTATACTATAAAGTATAATAGTCAACGAGTCAATTATAAATAGGATGACCATTATTATCTTCGCCGCAGAAAATTCAGTTATCTGAACCTTCTATCTTGTCAAAAGCAGCAAACTGAAGTCTGCCAAAACATGCCGGTAGATGAAAATTCAGCTCAAAAACTTCTGACCATGCGCCCCAGTGAGGATGGGAAGTTTCATTGCCACATTTGTAAAAATTGGCGCGCCAGGTTTGCCCGCTTATAGATCCTAATGTTCCCATATATTTTGCAAGCAAAGCAAAGGGAATAGAAAATTCCAGAAACCAGATTTGCTTCGTTGTGGTCTCCGGCTCAATTACATTCGGCAAATTGGAATAGCGACGGATTTCACGATCATCGGCTGGTGCCAGTGGCGTATATTCTTTAACCCGGCCGTTTACGCGAGTAGGATCAGTGACGTAGGATGCAAGCAAAGCGCCGCCACAGTTGAACTCAAAATTGAAGTAGCCGCCGGTATGTTTTGGTTGCAAAAATAATTCCACACAACTGTCTTTATACACATCAGTCTGAAATGCCGTGTTTACACAGCGCACATACTGATCATCCACCCGGAATATTCCATAGAGCGTTTCTAGGTCATATAGCAGTTTGCATCTGGTCTGCGGGCGATGTGCGCTACTCTCCGGCCGGAAGTTGGATACTTCCAGAGCAGGCACATCCTGCCATACAGTTCCATTCCATAAGCCCTGCATTTCCGGAGAATTTTTGGTTGCTAAAACCGTGTAGTTTTTAAGATTCATTCATTGTTTATCTGATCATCACAAATTTCTGCTGGCCTTGGGGAACATACCACTTGATGAAGTTATAATCGAGCCCGATGGGTGCGGGTTCAATACCATGAAAGCGGCTGCTGACAATAATCAATTCTTCGGGAACGTACAGAAAAGTATAAGGTTGATCTTCGGCCAGTATTTCCTGAAAGCGGTCGTAGTATTTTTTTCTTTGGTTCTGGTTAAAGGTGCTGCGTCCCTTCTCCAGCATCTCGTCGGCCTTGGGATTATTATAAGACATAAAATTCAATTCTTCGGGGGCAGTTTTGCTTGAGTGCCAGACATCATAAGCATCTGGATCCAGAGTAATTGACCAGCCCAGAATCACCGCATCAAAGCGCCGCTTATTGATAAAGTCTGACACAAACGCCGACCATTCCAGAATACGAATCTTAACGGTGATACCCACATCCTTGAGCTGCCGCTGAATTATTTCCGCGCATTTCTGACGCGTATCATTGCCCTGATTGGTAACTATCTCAAAGACAAATGGTTTGCCGTCTTTTTCCAGAATACCGGTACCTTTAGTATCCTTCCAGCCGGCATCACCTAGCAACTGCCTGGCTTTTTGCGGATTGAAATTGTAAATTTTAACATTGCCGTTATAAGCCCATGTTCCCGGTTTGTACGGTCCGGTTGCCGGTTTCCCCAGCCCCAGCAAAACACCACTGATAATTTCTTCTTTATTGATGGCGTAAGAAATCGCCTGCCGCACTCTCTTGTCGGTGAAAAGCGGGTTTTTTAGATTGTAGCCTAAATAAACATATTTAAAACCGAGGTAGCGATATTTTTGGAAATTTTCCTTAAATAAGTTATTTTCAGTTTGTCTTGTGTATTGCAACGGCGTCAAATCCATCAGGCTGATGCCCTGCGCTCGTAACTCCAGAAACATGGTGGCCGTATCGGGAATGATGCGGGTGATAAAACCATCGATATACGGACGCCCTTCAAAATAATCCATATTGGAAGCCAGGACAATCTTCTGGCCGGCAAGCCATTCTTTGAACTTGTACGGCCCAGTGCCTATTGGATGCCGCGAAAGCTGGCTTTTTGTGATATCTTTACCGATAATTAAATGCCGGGGGAGAATGGCATTGCTCCAACTAATCAGTGCCGGAGCGAAAGGCTTATCGTAAGTTACGCGGAAAGTATAAGCGTCAAGAACTTCGGCCTTCTTCACTTTCAAAAAATCACCCGCGTAAGCAGTCGGTGTTTTCGGATCAACCGTTACCTGATAGGTAAAAAGAACATCGGCTGATGTAAAAGGCTGCCCGTCATGCCATTTAACACCTTTGCGCAAGTGGAATGTAATCACAAGGCCATTGGGTGAGACTTCCCAGGACTCGGCCAAATCACCGATTATTTTCATGTCCTTGTCGTATTTTACCAGGCCGTTATATACCATCCCGGCAATATTGTGTGAAGGAGAATCGGAAGCCAAGAGCGGTATCAAATTGCTGGCATCACCGATATCGCCTCTGACCATAATATCGCCGTACGCAGGTTTCCCGGTGTGAAGTTCCCGGAGTTTATCTGCCGAAGGAGACTTATCACAGGCTGTGGCAATAATTAGGGAAAGAAATAGTAAATTGATAAAACGAAGTGATCGCATTGCTTAAATTAGCGCAGGTTACAAATGTTTGCAACTTATTTTCCGAACATTATCCCCCGGCAACCCACTTGACAACCGGAAAATGATAATCATTATAGGGTCGCAATAACTATGCATAAAATTTTAACAAAATATAATCATTAAGATAAATCAGGAGGCCTTATGGAAGGAAAGAAGCAGACCCATCAATTTAAAACAGAAGTCCAGCAGCTCATGAATATCATCATCAACTCTTTGTATTCGCACAAGGAAATCTTTTTGCGGGAACTCGTCTCCAATGCATCGGATGCACTCGATAAACTGCGATTCAAGTCGCAGACTGATTCCCACATCATGGGCACAGACGCGGAACTAAGGATCAAAATTACCCGGAATAAGAAAAAAAATACCCTCGAAGTATCGGATAACGGAATCGGTATGACCTATGACGAAGTTGTGGAAAATATCGGAACCATTGCCAAAAGCGGAACGGCGGGATTTTTGGAAGCCGTGGGCGCCGCAAAGAATAAGGCTACGGTTACACCGGAACTGATCGGCCAGTTCGGCGTCGGCTTCTACAGCGCCTTCATCGTCGCCAAAAAGGTCACATTGATAACACGTGCCGCGGGAAGCGAGAAAGGATGCCGCTGGGAATCAGAAGGAGATGGCACCTTTACCATCGAAGAATGCGATAAGGAAACACGGGGGACGACAATCACCCTGCAATTGAAAAAGGCGGAAAAGGACGATCAGGATTTCACCGACGAGTGGACTCTCCGCAGCATCATCAAGCGGCACTCAGATTTTGTCGCCTATCCCATCGTCATGGATGTAGAGAAAACGGAACCGGTTCTGGATGCGGAAGGCAAGCCGGAGAAGGACAAGACTACAAAAGTTATCCGGGAAGAGACCCTCAACTCCATGAAAGCAATCTGGACAAAAGACAAGAAGGAGGTTTCCGAAGAGGAGCATAACGAATTCTACCGGCACATCAGCCATGACTGGAACCCGCCGCTGGCCCACCTTCACCTGAAGCTCGAAGGAACGACGGAATACAGCGCCCTTTTGTACATCCCCTCAAAAGCTCCTTTTGACCTCTTTAGCCATGAGCAGAAACATGGGATCCAGTTATATTCCAAACGGGTCTTCATTATGGAAAACTGCAAGGAATTAATGCCCCAGTACCTTGCCTTCGTCAAGGGCGTTGTCGACGCGCCAGACCTTAATCTCAATGTCAGCCGCGAGATCCTCCAACAGGATGCCCTCGTCCGGAATATCAAAAAGAACCTCGTTAAGAAGGTGCTGGAACTTCTTGCCTCAATGGAGCAGGAAAAGTACGAGACCTTCTACAAGGAATTCGCTCACATCTTCAAGGCGGGAGTCTCCCAGGATTTTGAAAACAAGGATAAAATCGCCTCGCTATTGCGCTACAAGACAACAAAATCCGACGGGAAATGGGTCTCCCTGAAAGACTACGTCGCCCGGATGGGCGCGGACCAGAAAGATATTTATTATATTACCGGCGAAAGTTTGACCTCGCTTGCCAACAGCCCCCATCTCGAAGCGCTGAAGGAAAAAGATATCGAGGTGCTCCTGATGACGGACCCCATCGACGAGTGGGCTATCCGGGATCTCCATGAATTTGAGAAAAAGACCTTCAAGAGCGCGGAGAAGGGGGATCTTGATCTGGACAAGAAAGACGACAAGAAGAAAGAGCAGTACAGTACGCTGTTTGAATTCTTCAAGGCAAATCTTACTGAAAAAGTGAAGGACGTCAAACTCTCCACTCATCTGAAGAATTCGGTCGCCTGCCTCTCGGGAGGTGATTATGATATGAGCGCCTACATGGAAAAGATTCTCAAGGCCAGCGGCCAGGAAGTGCCGCCCAGCAAGCGGGTTCTGGAATTGAACATGGACCATCCCCTCCTCGTAAAGATCAAGGCAATCTTTGAAAAGGACAAGGAAGCGCAAGTACTTCCGGACTACACGACGTTTCTATATGACATGGCAGTTGTCTCCGAGGGAGGAAAACTTGATGACCCCTCAAGATTCAACAGGATGATCGGCAATCTGACAGCCGGCACTATCGATCAATAAAGGACGGTCTCGTAAAAAGAAGCTTTGCCATTTTTTGTCAGCTCCCACGTAGAAACTCTGTCGTAATGTTTAATAGAGGGAATGCAATGTAGGCCGGGTCTACCCTAAAGGGCACATGACCTGACCCGGCGATATTTGTTTCGCCACGTGGGGTCACGTGGCCTACAATTTCACGTTCGAAATGGAAACCCGCCTGCTGGCGCCGAGTAAAAAAAACTCAGCCCAACAGGTGTGCAATGAAAGTTAATCAGTCTAAAGCGGTTACTTCTTCAGGTTGCGGAAATTTGGTTTTCGCTTCTCGATAAATGCCATCATGGCCTCGATACTTGCCGGACCGCCGGCCAGTCTGTCCATGGCCTCCCGCTCAATCTTCAGGGCAGTTTCGATACCAGCTTTATGCGACATCTTGAGGCACCGTTTCGTTTCCAGCAGGGAAATTAAAGGCCACTGCGCAATTTCTGCGGCCTTCGCCATCGCATTTGACAAAAGTTCATCATCCTTGAACTTGCGGGAGGCTATTCTCGCATCCATGGCCTTATCGGCGTCAATCCATTCCGTGGTAAAAAGCAGCTCAGCCGCTCGCTGCGGACCAATAAGCGTTTGTAGCATATAGCTGCTGGCGAATTCAGGAGCCATGCCAAGGCTATTGAAAGGAAGTCGCATGCGCAAACTTTCACCGACATAGAGCACATCGGTATGAAGCAGTATGGTTGCCCCGCCTCCAACGGCCACTCCTTTAGCCGCACCAACAAGCGGTTTATCAAAATCAACAACCGCACGTTCCGTAATTCTATAAGATTGCAACGCACCGGGAACTCCGGCATCCCTCAAATCCTGTCCTGCTGAGAAATCACTGCCCGCGCCTGTGACCACGACCACATTAACGTCATCGTTTATCCGGGCTGCATCCAGCTCTGCGGCAAATGCCGTCCACTGTTCAACGTTGAACGAGTTCTTCTTGTCGGGGCGGTTCAATGTCAATAACAGGATACCATCATTCAACTCTTTTAAAACCGTATTACTCATCATCATACCTCTCTTTTGTTTTATTTCAAATTGTAGGCCGCTTCTTGTGCCCTGCTTTTTAGGGTAGACCCCAAGCGGCGAAACAAATATCGCCGAGTCAGGTCATGTGCCCTTTAGGGTAGACTCGGCCTACATTAGTTGTGCAAATTGTGGCCAACATAAAATTTTAGCCGGATTTAGGGGACATATTACTTAATTCAACATTTTAATCAAGACAATTAAGTGTAATGTCCCTGATAACAAAGGTCGCAACCGATTCTTTGACATTTGGCCATCTGTGATGCCGCCATTTAAGCCCCATTTCTTTTAAGCCGCTTTTAGCGGATGAATTCTCTTTATTTCAGATTGATGCGATTGCTGCACGTCCCAAAGGTCATGGGCGCGCTGGGCATTTAGCCAGAATTCAGCCGTATTGCAAAACAAACGGCTCAGACGCAACGCCATGAGTGGCGTCAGCGCGCGGCTCTCCCTTAACAATTCATTCACTGTTTGACGCGAAACACCAAGCGCTTTGGCAAGACCGGCAACATTAAGATTATAATCAGGCATAAAATCTTCCCTCAGTATTTCACCCGGATGCGTTGGCTTTACTTTTCTTTTTCCATTATATTTTATGGTCATATTTTCACCTCTTCTTAATGATAATCAGCTATTTCAACATCGTATGCATCACCATCAATAAACCTGAAGCATATCCTCCATTGGTCATTGATTGCTATTGCATATTGACCTGACCTGTCATCCTTTAACGCATGCAGATGATTACTGGGCGGCACTTTTAAATCATCGAGGCACGTTGCCAAATCTAAATATTCAATGCGCCTTACCGCTCTTTTAAGGATATCCGGCTGAAATTTTTTCGATTTACCGGTAACGAACAAATCATGCGTATGTTTATCGGCAAATGTTTTTATCATAGGCAGTGTGTAACGAGTTGCGTGACAATTGTCAAGAAAAATATTGGGCGCTGTTGTCTCTAATTATACGAAGTTTTGTCCCGTCTTAAAGACATAAGTTAACAAGGTAACAGCGTCCCTCTGTCGCATCGCTCAGGACGCTTTGAGCCCCAGCGTAAGGAGATTGTTCGTCTGACCACTTCGTCGTAAAGTATTTCCAGGGGTTTGGCTGCTTCTGCCCCCTCGAGCTTCGTCACTGCGGCAGCTACCGCCTCAAGAGTGGACATCCCGTCCAAACGATGTTGCTCTCTCAACCGGTCTCTATCTCTAATTGGTACAGGCAATGCCAACCGGGGAAGAGCCTGCAGAACAGGCATACTGCTATATAATCGCCTGGCCTGTTGCCATGTTGCGTCAATAACCACTACTCGAGTTGGTGGAGTCCGGTCCGAAATACCCGGCTTTGTGCCGGTACCATCGGGCCATAATAGCCAGGTTCCGGGAGCCTGCAAATAATCATCATCAACGGGCGAAAGCCCGATGCGGGTTCCACCCCCACAGGGAATAATTCGTGAGTTGGGCATTGCCAGTGCGACCAATCGGCCGGTATTGCTTGGACGCACGGCTTCATAAATATGCCGCAGGATCAAAAATTCTGTTCGCGTTGTTACCGTGGGCAGGATTGGGCAGATGCAGATTTCCCGACGTTGGTAACAGCGGAGGCAGTGGCTGTTTTCATTCCGGGGTTTTTTCGATCGCATTCGATTTACCCTCCATGATCAAAAACATTCTGCACTGCTCGCAGTCAAATTCAAGACGATATGTATGATGAGCATCACGAAGCCGGAGAGGCTCTTTAACGGAGAGGTTAGGACGCTGCTCTTTGTGGCACAGATCCAATTGATACCGGATGCAGTAGCGAGTGGTCATGACCGTTTTCCCGTTTGTTTCGGCAAGCGCTTCAAAGGCCGGTTCTGTGACTTCCGCGCCATGGCGTTCATAGAAAAGCCTTGCGTGGGCGTTGAAAACATTGGCGTGGAAGTCGAGCTTTTTTTCCGGGTACGTGGCGTCGTTGGGCGAAAACGGAATGCTCTGGCGGGGGTATGCTACAAACCTGATTTGAGTGAGCGCCTCCAAAGCATCCCGCCGTATGCCGTTCAAGATGCTTGCGGAAAGAAAACCCGGCTCTTGTGGCAAAATGTTTAACCTTGCCACCTGGTAGGGCGTGTTGCCGGTGCTGTTCAAGTGTTTCTCAATCTGCTCTCTGGCTCTTACCGGATCGCGGGGAGGTTCAAACAAAATATCCTTTGCCACCCTGGCCTCATTGCCATCTTCGTCTCGCACAGTCAAGCGAATCAAAGTATCTTCCTGCACAAAATCCATTTCCACGCCTATGCGGCGCTTAGCCGATGCTTTATTGAGAATCCGGATAAAGGCCATGTCATGGTTGCGATAGAGGTAGGTGCCGGTCGAAAGACCATTCATGCTGTTGGGGTAGATTTTATCTTTAGAAACCCGATCCACACGAAATCCGGCCAGATCGTTTTTCCTGGTGAAAAAGCAAAGCCCGTCACCGTTTTGCAGATCATGGCGGGCTATACGAAAATAATCCTTACCAACTTCGCTTATTTCACCCAAATACTGTCCGATTGCTTTCTGCGTGTCAATTGCGGCAACCTTTTCTCCTTGGCCTGCTATAAAGTATTGGGTATAGCCGCGATTGAAGGTCCTTTCCGGATCCGGCGTAAAGGTGAATTCGCTTACACCGGAACTGCACTTCTGGTAATCGGCATGCCCGCTGATAAATCGGTCGATGGCCTGCCGGTAGGCGGCTGTTACATTCTTTACATACTCAATCCCCTTGTATCGCCCTTCGATTTTAAAGGAGGTGACGCCTGCCGCAATCAGCTCCGGTATCCTGTTCATCAGATTCAAGTCTTTAAGGGAGAGCAGATATTTGTTTTTTTGTATAACGTTTCCATCGCCATCCATCAAGTTGTAGTGAGACCTGCAGGGCTGGGCGCACACACCACGATTGCCGCTGCGGCCCGCCACAGCCTGACTCATATAACATTGCCCGCTGTAGGAAACGCACAATGCCCC
>Ga0114951_10003605_pt1 | contig 15871 bp, 13 predicted proteins | sample AM7aDNAmetaG_FD_88677 | JGI IMG/M metagenome (GOLD analysis project Ga0114951, IMG submission 88677) | Freshwater microbial communities from Finland to study Microbial Dark Matter (Phase II) - AM7a DNA metaG | ecosystem: Environmental > Aquatic > Freshwater > Lake | place: Finland: Lake Alinen...
ATAGACGTTCATTGGTGGCAGCCTTGTGCGCAAACGCCGTGATCACCTCTGCCGCACTGTCGCGGAAGGATTGTGGGCACAGCGGATCGGCGGGGTCGGGCCACAGTGAAGCGCAAATGACGGCGCGGCAGGCGGCCAACGGTCGGCGCGCCCACCAGATATGCAGCGTGCTGATGTGCCCATGGCGGATGCTCTTCTCGCGCCGCGCGTGCGCGCTGATGCGCTTGATGGGCAGATCCACTTCGATCAGGCGTTTGGGGTAATCGTTCATAACTGCTAAGCTTTGCCTATCCTTGTCTAGTGTAATCTTCGTTTTGTTCTGTCATCAGGTCCTCAAGCACGATGTCTCTAATGGACGGGTCGACTTCGATCAGGTATTTGGGATTAGTAAGCATGGCTATATACGCGCGCATAGACCTTTGCACGCGCGCATAGACCTTTGCACGCGCGCATAGACCTTTGCACGCGCGCAAAGATTCGCGCATAGATGCCTTATAGTGCGCACAATGTGCTAATCATTACTGGACAGTACATAAAAAGACTGGCTCGGCAGTGATCCTTTTCTATCAAGCTTCCTCGCTTTAACCATTCGCGATAACAGTCTGCTGGTTTGACCGCGCGATAAACCGCACAATCGTATTACGTCCTTGCTTTCGATTCGACCATGCGCCTCGACATACTCAAGAATCATCGCCTCGTAACGGATAGACGAGATACCGTGCACCCGCACATACCCTTCGGGTTGGCCCAATTGCCGGTAATAGTCCGCATTGAGATGATAGATGCGCCCCTTCTTTTCACCTTTGGCGTCAATCATGCCGCGTTCCACCAGACGCTCCAGGTTCGCCCGCGCGTCGTTCATGGGTTTCTGGATCAGTTCAGCCGCCGTTGCAGTGTCAATGCGCCTTTCTACTTCCAGTTGGTTCAGGATCAGGAGATCCTCCAGCTTCAACGGGGCGCCGGCTTTATCCTGGTCATAAACAAAACGCGCAAACTCCAGGTTGGCTTTACCGCCATGCAGAACAATCCGCACGCCGTTGGCGTCCGTCCTCCCATAATCAGGCGCAGGACGGCCCAGGCGCAACTGGTCAAAGTAAATCTTGTCGATACCCCGACCGGTCTTCTCCACCAGGCCGATGCGTTTAGCCGCCTCGTACAGACGTTGATTGCGCGGTTTAGGTTCATGCGTCAGGAAGTTTTGCAGCGTGATGCCTTCCGGCAATCCGCCTGGATTGGTCATCAGCATGTGATCGTGTTGCCATTGCACGAAAACCGTGCCCATTTGCGAGTAATCGCGGTGTAACAGGGCATTGAGCAGCGCTTCACGGAACGCGATACGTCCATATTCCGGCACGGGCAAACGGAACATGCCAACCATGACCTCCTGTTCATTAACGCGCGCATCAAAGCGCTGCTGGATGTCCTCGATGGCGGCCAGCAACGCACCGTGGAAAAAGTCATTTACATGCACATTGCCTTGCCCATCCAGCGCCTGAAATGCGGCCTCGTGGGTTGGGATCAGCCTGCGCAGTTTCTCCTCCCTTCCAAGCAGCAGCAGCCCGGCGTAATTCGGAATTGGCTGTTCGTCGATTGTTTCCACCAACTGCAGCGCTTTCGCTAACTCAAGATCAGTCAGGTCAAGCAGAACCGCATCACCGTGCAGGCGCTGAATGGTCTGGCGTAACCGTTCAAATTCAAGCGGGTTGAGATCAGCAAATACGGCGTCCTGGCACGGCTGCGCGGAGAAGTCAAGCAAACCCAGTGACGCGCGGCGTCCGATATGCTCATGCGGGTAAAAGGGGGCGCACTGCGGGCCTTGAACGCTCATGACCCGGCGCACACATTTGCCGGCTTTGGTGGCGCATATTTCGAGATACGGATCGACCTCAATGACGAGGATATTCCGTAGCGGCACAGGCGCTGTTGCGGCACTCAAATCCGGTGTTTCCACCTGGTAGACGCGCGTATTGATGCGCGGTTCCGTGTTGTTGAAGATGGCCGACTGTATCTTGATTGGATCGGTTGAGACGCCATGCCGTTGGCGCGCGCCAGTGATGCGCCCACTGTCTTCGACGCCGATCAGAATACGCCCGCCCTGGGCGTTGGCCATGCACACGACGTTCTCGTAAATCTCGGCGTCTTCGATCATGCGCCGTTCATCACTCTTGAACTCGGTTGTGAGAGATTCTCCTGCTGCGATCAGATGCAAGAGTTCTTCATAGGTCATCATTGGGATGCCTCCAGCAGCGTTTTTGCATCCACATGATAATGCTCCACCTGCACGATAGGCGTCCAACCCAACCGTTTCGGATCCTGTATCAGGTGAACTTGCGGGGCAGACGCGCAGTTGTAGACGACATACAGCCAGTAATCCTGCCCCAGCCGTTCGGCGGTCTTAAACTCGTTGGCGCTCAGCGCAATCTCGCCGACGCCGGCGCGCCCCTTCACCTCGATGAAGCGCAGGCCGATGGCGGTCTGCGCATCCTCAGGGTGCGGCTTGCGCGAAATCAGGTCAAACCCGCGATTCTCCGATTCGACGCTTTCCACCTTCCAGCCGCGCGCCTCTTCATAAGCAATCACCGCTTGCACCGCAATGCGCTCGATCTCGTCATCCCGCACCATCGGCGCGATACCCGGCTTCAGCCGATCTGGATGCGGCAGCACCCACGCGCGCCCGATGTGGCGAATGTCGCTGATGGCGCACTGGCGCTCCTGCAGCAACTCGGCGCGACGGCGCTCCAGCCGTTCGTTCAACTCGTCGATGCGGTCAGAGGTTTGTTTGAGGAGCGCAGCCAGCGGCGTAGTGGTGTCACCACTGTCCTGTTGCTGATGTAACTGCCCCAGCCGCATGTTCTGGCGGTAGATCAACTCGTTCAAACTGATCTCGATGTGTTTCGAGATGGTCTCGACATCCTTGTCGCGCTGCTGCTGGGTTTCATCGCGATAGCTGCGCAACTCGCCCTCAATCAACGCCTGCTCCACCTGCATCTTGTCGGGCAACAGTTCGCCGGAGGGAAGTGTGATGCCCTTGCCGTCAGGAGCGCCAATTAGATCAAGCAATAGTGTCGGCTGTCGAATGTCCAGTTTCCCGTCCATGCCCGCCTCGACGATAAACAAGCGCTGATGCAACACGTTGCCGCGCCCATCCCGAATGGCTGCCGTAAACACATCCAGTCGGGCGGGTTCGGCGCGGTCCAGGTCATAGAATACCGCGCCATGTTGCAGGTCTTCGCTCGTTTGCTCCAGCACGCTGGCGCGCACGACTTCGAAGAGCGGATGCCCCGGCGTCACCCATTCCAGCGTCGGGTCATCGGTCAATAACTGCTTGTTGAAGACAGCGGTTTTGTACTCGTGCGCGAGCTTGCCAAAGCGTTTTTCCTGCTGATCGCCAATCACCCACAGCGGGCGCGGCACTTTGCCGATCCGATACACGCGGCTCTTGTCAGCCGGCTTTGCGTTACGCTCGGTCTTGCCCACCGGCGATGGTCGGATGCCTGCCAATGGCGCAGCCTGCACGAAAAAGTCCTCGATCACTTCCGGAACCAGCCGGCGTTCCTTGGCCTCGGCCGTCTTCCCGATGATTGCGGAAAGATTTAGCTCGCGCTTGGCCAGCCCTTCCAGCGCCGAGAAGGCAATCTGTTTGAACCGTTCGATATCGACCTGTTCGACGATGCGGCTCTTGATACTCTCTTCGGTCTGGTTGCGCGCATACATCTCGCGCACCATGCGCTCCAGTTCATTCGCGGGCATCACATCGCCCAGCACGTTAAACACCTTGCCGGTATGCTGCGGGTCCAGGTCGCGCTCGATGGCCTGAATGCGCTCGAACAGCTTCTGCATCACACGCCCTTCGCGCGTGCTGGTGGAGACGAAGTTAAAGATCAGGCAATCCTTTTCCTGCCCGTAGCGATGGATGCGCCCCATGCGCTGCTCCAGGCGCATCGGGTTCCAAGGAATGTCATAGTTGATCATCAGCCAGCAGAACTGCAGGTTGATGCCTTCACCGGCGGCCTCGGTCGCGACCATGATCTGGCACTTCTCTTTGAACTCTTTCTCCGCGCACAGGCGCGTGCCGGGCGTATCGGCATCGCCGATTTTCATCCCGCCGGCAATCTGCGTGACGCTCAGCTTCCACTCGCGCAGCTTGCCCACCAGGTAGTCCAGCGTCTCTTTGTGTTCCGTGAAGATGAGCATCTTCATGCGCGAATCGTCGAACACGCCGCGCTCCTGCAATGTGCCGCGCAGCTTGACCAGTTTCGACTCAATTTCGCGCGACTCCAGCGATTGTGCATGAGTGATCAGCCGGGTCAGTTGCGCGATCTCGTAATGCAGTGTCGCCGGGTCTACGGATGCAACAGTGCCTTCCAGGTCGTCGATGATCTTTTGCTGTTCATCGTCCGAAAGCTCGTCGAAGTCGTCGGGGACTTTCTTGTAGATCTGCTGTTCGCGGTAGCCGGCTGGATCGGCCAGGATCACCTCGCGCTTTTCCTTCATCCGTTCCAGGCTGCGCCGCGCGGCGAAGACGCTGGAGGCGAAACGGCGTTGCAGCATCGCCATCGTGAAGCCCAGCGCCCGCCCCCTGGCCGACTCATCCTGCGACGCCTTGATAGACTGATCTTCGACAAACTGCGTAAGCTCGTCGTAGAACTCAAGCTCAGCGCTGTTCATGTGGAAGTCCACCGTCTGCACAAAGCGCTTTGTAAACAGGCTCTTCACCTGGCCGGTTTCCGGGTCGGGGAAAGTGGTCAATGCTTCCTTGACGCGCCGGAGGTATAGGGGCGCGTCCTGTCGCTGCACGGCTTCTTCCAGGCTCTTGATGTCGGCGTAGACATCGCGATCCAGCAGCCGCAGGAACATGCAGAAATGCTTCGGGTTGCCCTTGTGCGGCGTGGCCGTCATCAGCAGGTAATGGTCGGTGATCTCCGAAAGCTTCTCGCCGAGTTGATAGGCCAGCGTCTTGTGATCGTCGTCCGAGGCGCTCATCTTATGCGCCTCGTCCACGATGACCAGGTCCCACTTGCTGCGCAGCAAGCTTTCCTTGGCGTCATCAATCGTCGATACCCATGACACCGAGGTAATCACCTGGTCGCGTTCCTGCCACGGGTTCGAGCCATAATTGGCGCGCAACACATCGCCACGAATGACATCGAAGGACTCGCGAAACTTGTCCTTCATCTCACGCTGCCATTGGAAAGTCAGATTGGCCGGTGTGACGATCAGGATGCGGCGGATGATGCCGCGAATCTTCAGTTCCTTGATGAGCAACCCGGCCATGATCGTTTTACCGGCGCCGGGGTCGTCGGCAAGAAGAAAGCGGATGCGCGGCTGCTTGAGGAAATAATCGTAGACGGCTTCGAGCTGATGGGGTAAAGGATCGACGCGGGCGATTGAGAGCGAGAAATACGGATCGTGCTCATACGCCAGACCCAGCCGCAGCGCCTCGATACCCAGGCGGAATCGGGCAGCATCGCCGTCGAAGGGCTCCTGTTCAGGTGTGACTTGCAAACCGGCAACCTGTGCTTGACTCAGAATGAGATCGTGTACTTGATTCGTGCGCAGCCCCATGCCAATAAGACGGATTGAATCGCCCATTGGAAGGACGGTAATCACCTGCACTGGTTCGGGCAGAATGGTTCCCCGGATGACTGAGTTGGGTCGGATAGGCTCAGTTGTCACAACGGCAAGTGCCATACGCTACTCGTCCAATCAGTATCAGTGCTACAGGTTGCAATTAAGATGAGATTATCGGCAATGGTTCGGGGCGAGGTATATTGGTCCGACAGAAAGACCCCGGGCATGGGCAAGCCTTGTGAAACTCGTTCGTAGGCATAATCCTTTAGCGTAGCGACATCGTGACTCAGCAGTATCCTGTTTTCGTTCGCACACCATGCAAGCACATCGGGGTCTACTGCACCGAAAAGCAGTGTGTCCTGGATTCTTATGATATCAATATCAGGCAGTCGCGTCTGTAGGATGCGCACGATGTTGCCATTGTAGTTTTCATCGGCTGCAAAGCGTATCATAACCCTATGCCTGGTCGCGGGACGCCTGTCTTGCGATGAGACGCTGTCGCATGTCGGTCATGGCCTGCCGCCGTGCTATCTCGTTGAGTGCATTCTGTGCCGCTTGTCTGCGTGAGGTCAGGTATGGCTCCAGACTTGTCTTGTTTTGAAGATAGTAAGCAATCGTTGCGTATACCTGCGCGAGCGCGAGCGCGTCATAGGCCAGCGCGATCTCTTCCGCCGTCGCACCGGTTTCATAGGCATTGACGACCGTGTCCAGCGTGACACGCGTTCCGCCAACCCGCAATACACCGTTAGCATCCGAGTGGACAGGGTTCTCGACGCTGAGATGCGCTGGTGAATGAAATGGTGCGATCATCATAGGGTCATTATAAACCGGCAACATAAACCGGAGACCAGATACCTCACCCTGCGAGTTCGGTATGACAGCGGGCTGTTCTCTACACCTTCACCTGCGCCTGCACGCGCGTTCCCTGCCCCGGCGCGCTGTCGACCTGGAATGATCCGCCTAAGCGGGCGATGCGCTCGCGCATCGACTTCAATCCGAGATGGCCGGGGAACTGTCCGCCGGGGTCGAAGCCGGCGCCGTTGTCCTGCACCAGCAAAGTCATGCGCCCCTCGCTGCACAGTAATCGCAGGTCGATGCGGGTGGCGCGGGCGTGTTTAGCGGTGTTGTTCAGCGCTTCCTGCGCGATGCGGTAGAAGGCTTCCTTGATCTCGAACGACAGCCTGGGCTCGTCGCAAAACTCGGTGTTCACTGTAATGTTGTGGCGCGCGCGAACCGCCGCTGTCTGCTTGCTCAAGGCAGCCACCAACCCTTCGGTTTCGAGCGATTCGGGGCGCAGTTCGAAGATCAGCGCGCGCATCTCGGCCAGCCCGGCTTCGGCCAGCGACAGCACATAGTTCAGTGGTTCGACGACTTTCTTCGGGTCGCGGTCGAGTAACGCGCGCGCCGTGCGCGCACCAAGGGCGATGCCATACAACGCCTGCGAGACCGAGTCGTGCAGTTCGCGCGCCAGGCGCTGGCGTTCCTCCAGCACGGCCAGTTGCTGTGCCTGCTCGTACAAACGCGCATTCTCGATGGCGACGGCGGCCTGGTTCGCGATGGCCAGCGCCAGCCGCGCATGTTGCGGGGTGTAGTAGCCGGGGGTGCTGTGTTCCAGACACAATACGCCAATGACCCATTCCTTGGTCATCATCGGCACGCCCATCCACGAGCGGATATAGCTGAACGTCGTGTCCATGGTCGCGTCGCCCCCGACGGATTCGACGAAGGCGCGCGCAGCGGGCGTGTTGCCGCGCATGTCGTCGATGATCAACGGCGCCCGCTGTTGCAACACATCCTCGATGCCCGAGCATTTTGGAACGCCAGAGCGCGATTTCAACACCTCGTCAGCAGTCGCCGGGCCGCGATAATCGACGTTGACGATGTTCTCGCCTTCGCGAATGAAGATGGCGGCGCCGCTGTAATCCACCAGCGACTTAAGCTGGTCGAGGATCATGCTGAGCAGCGGTTGCAGTTCGAGCGTGGAGGCGACATTGTGCGACACCTCGAGCAACGCTGTCAGTTCGCGCGTGCGCTCCTGGACGCGCTGTTCCAGCATGCGATAGGCATGCACGCGCTCGGTGATGTCGCGCACCACACCCAGCAGATGGGGTTGGCCCTGATAGGTGATGGCTGCGCCGATCACCTCGATATCGATTCGCGCCCCGTCTTTGCGCAACGCAACCACCTGGGCTTTGTATTCGCGCTCGGCGTTAACCGTCTGAACAAACTCGTCGATCTGCGACAAGAACTCCGGCGCGATGAATTCGCGCGGCGCCAGGTTGAGAAATTCGTCGCGCGTGTAGCCGAGCAGGGCGCAGCAGGCCGGGTTGGCCTCGATCACATGCGCCTCGGTCGTGGTGATGATCATCCCGTCGGTAGTGTTCTCGAAAATGCTGCGGTATTGCTCCTCGCTGGCGCGCAGTTCCTTCTTGCTTTGCTGGATGCGCCGCAGCATATCCTGGAAGCCCGATATCAGTTGCCAGCCTTCCGCTCCGGGGCGAAACTGATTGACCGGCACGGGGGGCAATGCATCAGGGTTGTGTGACACGCGGTCAAACAGCCGCAACAGGGTCTGGTAACTGGTGAGCGCCGGGCGCAGCGCCACGTAAACGACGAAGAAGACGAACACGAATAGCCCGCCCATGAGCAGCAGCGAGTTGCGCAGAAAGGTCTGGTTCTCGGTCTCGATGTCGCCCATATACATCCCGGCGCCGACGTAGCTGTCCCATTCGGGGATGCCGACCACGTACGAAATTTTCTTCTGCGGGGCGGCGTCACCGGGTTGCGGGTACAGATACTCCACATAGCCCGCGCCCGACGGGCTCTGAGCGGTTTTGATCAACTCAGCGACGACGTCTTTGCCCGTGGCGTCGATCTGATTCCACTGCGTGCCTTCGCGCGGCGGGTTATAGGGGAGCGTCAGCGCCTCGCCGCTGTAGCTGCCCATGAACAGGTAGTTGCTCTTATCCCCATCCGTGAAGGACATGCGCTGGATCAGGTCGCGCCCGCTGGCGCGCGCCTGCTCGGGTGATACCTCTCCCTTGCGCTGTTGCTCGCGCATGGGTTGAACTGCGTTCAGACCGAGTTCCACCAGGTGGCGCAGTTCGTTTTTGCGCTGGTCGAGCGCCTGGCGCGTGTAGGTGTTGAAGAAGTACGTGAACAGCAGTGAATAGCCGGTGAGCACCAGAATGATCGACAGCGCGATCTGGGAATAACTGCCCTCCAGGAAGCGCAGGATGCGGTCCATCAGTGGGGGCGGTGTCTCGGCTTGCATGCGAATCGTTCTGTGAGCCGCTATGCGCGCTAGGCGCGGCTCAACTCATCGGCGGGCGCAAGCCCGATGCGCACGGCATACAGCGCTGCCTGCGTGCGGCTTTGCACACCCAGCTTGCCCAGGACGTTGCTGACGTGCGTCTTCACTGTCTTCTCGCCGATGCCGAGGGTGTGGGCGATTTCCTTATTGGACTGTCCACCGGCCAGCCACCGGAGGACTTCGGTTTCGCGCTCGGTCAGCGCCTCGGGGCTTTCCGGCGCGCGCACCTCGCGCATCAGCCGGGCGGCTGCCTTGGGCGATAGTTGCACCTGACCGCCGGCCGCCGCTTTGATGGCGCGACACAGCTCATCGGCTTCGGTGTCCTTGAGCAGATAGCCGATGGCTCCAGCGCGCACCGCGCCGACGACCGAGGCGTCTTCGAGCACGCTGGTCAGCGCCAGAACCTCGACATCGGGCATCTCGCGACGGATGTGGCCGATAGCCGTAATGCCGTCCATGACTGGCATGAGCAGGTCCATGAGCACGACGTCGGGCTTTAGCTCGCGCGCCTTGCTGATGCCTTCGGCGCCGTCCTGCGCCTCTCCGATGATTTCGAGATCGGGATCGAGCCCAAGGAACATACGCAAACCCTGGCGAACTACACTGTGATCATCGACGATCAGGATTCGAATTGGCATAATCTCGCTCGCACCTCTCCATGGGGGCTGGGACGCAGTATCCGCATTTTGTCGCATAAGTCATCCGACGAAATACCGAATTCTGATGCGTCCAAAGTGATTTGTCAGATATTCGTCAGTAATTATATGCTCGCATGATCAGATGGCACAATGATCAAGATTCCAGCAGCACCCGTGCCGGGGCGGCATCGCAGTTGACGATTTTGAGCGGCAGCGCCATGAGGCGGTAGTCGCCGTCGGGGACGCCGCGCAGACAGAGGTTTTCCACGATGATGATGCCGTAGCGAAGGAAGGCCAGGTGCGCGGAAAGGTTGGTGCTGTCGGCGGGGTCGACCGACGGTGTGTCGATGCCGACAAGGCGCGCTCCCTGACTCCCCAGCCACTCAGCCGCGGCTGCGGTGAAGCAGACATAGCCGGGGTCGAACACATCATCAGGTGTGTCTGACCCACGGGTGTGGACGAGTAAGCCTTTACCTGACAGATTGGCGATATGGGACAGGGCGGCGATGTCGATGGCTGGCGAGGCGGGGAGCGTGACGACGCACACTGGGCCAGTGAGCACGCTCAGGTCGAGGGCATCGACGCCGGGAGCATCATCAGAATAGTGGCTCGGGGCGTCGATGTGGGTGCCGGCGTGAACGCTCATCGCGATGCTGCTTACGTTGCACATATCGCCGTTGCGCAACTGCGAGGTCGGCGTGATCGATACCGGCGTGTCGCCGGGGTAGACGGCCGTTCGCGGCGAGAGCGGGCGGGTGAGGTCGTAAAGCGGCATAGAGATTGGAGATTGGTTACTTGGCGGCGTCGAGACAGGCTTGGATTTTCTGGTCAGCTTGTTTGAAGGCGTCAGCGGTCTTGGCGCTGCCGTCGAGTACCGCTTTGAAGGCGTCGCTGAGGGCACTCGCCACCAGGCCGCTGTAGAAGTTGCCGCATGGGGTGGGGTAGGCGCGCGGGGATAGGCCGAACTCGCTGCCCTTGATAAAGGCCTGCATGTTGACCGGCGGCTTGCCGTTGCTGTCGAGAGACGGGTCATTCGCCAGCGACTTGAGCACAGGCATGCCCACCCGCTGCTTTGCAATCAACGTCTGCAACTCCGGCGTTGCCAGTTGCTTGACGAAATCCCACGCCAACTGCGGTCGCCGTGTCGCCTGGGAAACGCCGAAACCATAAGTGCCGGTGCCGGTGAAGCGACCTTTGGGGTGCGCGGGCATTAGTTGCACGTCCCAGTCGAACAGATTGCCGATGCGTTCCTGGGCCGCGCCAATCCCGCCGGAAATGAAGAAGATCACCGCGCAACGCGCCACTACGAAACAGTTGCCCCGCTGCGACGGCGTGGCGGCGATCTGATCCTTGAGCCACAGGTTGGCGTACGCCTGGATGCCCGCGAGGGATTCCGGGCTGCTCAGGGTCGATAGCTTGCCGTCAGCGCTCAACACATCGCCGCCGTAGCCCTTGATCCACGGGACAAGGTAGGCCCACCAGCTTGCGTCGGGCATGATCTGGTTGGAGTAGCCAATGCACTTCATGTTGGCGTTCTTGTCCTGGATCTGTTTGCAGGCGGCAATCAGGTCGTCCCATGTCCAGTTGGCGTCGGGCATGGGCGCGCCGGCAGCCTTGAACAGGTCTTTGTTGTAAAACATCTGCACGCTTTCCATCACGGCGGGCAGCATGTACAGCCCGTGATTGTTCTGCCCGTTGCCCGCGGCAAGAGCCAAGGGATTGATGTCGTCGCGCTTGAAGGTGCGGTCGATGCTGGCCAGTTCGTTCAAGTCGAGCAGCAGCCCCGCGTCAATCAATGATGGCGTTACAGCGTCGACCGTCCATATCACGTCGGGCGGGTTGGTCGACTTGGCCAGTCCGGCCAGTTGCTGTGCCGGGTCGCCGGTGATGGGCACGGTCTGCACCGTCACCTCGGGGTGCACTTTCTTGAACGCGGCGATCATCAAGTTGAGCACCTGGCTGATAGGCGCGCTATCGTAGGTGAAAACCTGCAGGGTCAATGGTTCGGAGGCGGTGGGGCTGGGCGGCGGGGTTGGCGGCGCGGTATTGCAGGCCGCAGTCGCGAGGATCACCGCGAACACGCACAGGCGGCGGCAAAATGAACGGGACAGGCTGAATGTGATGTTCATACCAGAAGGTATAGCACGTTCTGCACTTGACGTTTTCCTAATAATGGTTATCGTAGCCTGCATGCACGAGACGCCTATGATTACCGACGTTTCCATCAATGCAACCCTCGTGGGCGATTCGGATGACGCGCTCACGGAGAAGGATTGGGAGCAATTCGACGCGTGCGAGCGTTGCCATGGTCACGCGCCCATCGACGAAAACCCTGACGGCGACCTGTGTTGTCAGTTATGCCACTGCCGGTTGCCGCGCCCATCCAGCTGATAAGGCCGGATTTGGCGAGCGTGTCTCGTCTCTCAGTTTCGGAGTTATCCCAACCCCAACTGGCGCATCATGGAAGGCGCGCCGCCGTCTGGTGGTGAATCCACCTGCAACTCGACGATGCGCTCGTCCTGCACCGTAAAGATGAACCTATCGGGCACGTTCACCTGTTTGCCCGTCGGCGGGAGCGTCATACCCCCCATCTGCAATGGGGCGGTGTGCGTCGCGATTGCCGTCAGTTCCACGGTCACCCGCTCGCCATCAGCAGTGATGGCATGGACGTCATAGCGCCAGTCGGGGAAGGCCGCCAGCATGACCGCCATTTGCGCAAAGAAGAATTCCTTGCCGACTGGTCGGGGAAGATTGGGGTCGGTGACGGTGAGCGTATCCGCCGCATACGCGGATGCGGCTGCGATGTCGTGGGCTTCAATAGCCGCAATCGTCGCTTTAACGATATCGATAGGGGTCATGATTCAAACAAGCTCCGTGGCAATTGTGATTGACGAATTATCGATAGCAAAGTACCGATGGCTAATTCGTTATGGTTAGGAACAATCGCAGTGACTGTTGCACTTTGTCCGCCGATAATTTTCCGCTGCATGACAATATGACTACCGCTTGTGCGCATTTCACGGAAGCCATTGTTGATCAAAATGCGACAAACTTCTGTCGCAGACATGATACGCAGTTTACCCAAGCGCGGCCTCCACTGCCGGTGTGATAGTGACCATTATTGGTGTGACATACGTTTCGCCAATTGAGCGACGTTGTATCTCTTCTGGCGACGCTGAAGCCAGAAATAACTCAACAGCTTCGACAAGGTTGTGGCGCGCGTCCTCAATTGAATGTCCCTGACTTGCCACATCTAATTCCGGGCATAGGGCCACATACCAGTCGCCTTCATGTTGGATAATCGCCGTCAATTGCCTCACGTTACTTTCGCCTCCGCACACATTGTATATCCGGGTCATTCAGCTTTACGATACCAGCGTGGCAAGCTTTTGCATCACCTCAGAAACAGCATTTCATTTCCCACTGGCGCACCGGTATCCACTTCATGGTGCAGATTGTCATCAGTGACTTTAGTCAGTAGTTGCATGAGGGTTGGTTTTAACTCAGCTTCTATCTTGATGACAAGCTTGCCATCAACTAATGACACTTCGACTGTCGAATTGTTCTCAATGCTTGCTTCCATTGCATAGAACCTGGGGATACGCGGAACCAGGCTGTTGCCCTATTCAGATGTCTGACTTCTGGAAGAAGTCAGACATCTGCCCGGTCAGTTTCCGCCGGCGATAGAGTTGGTATACAACGCCATCTCGGCGGCTTCTGTCTTGGCGCGTCTCGCCTCGATCCGCCGCCCCAGAATCACGCTCAACTCGTACAGGACGACCAGCGGCCCCATGACGACCATGGGGGCAACGATGGGATCAGATACAGGTGTGATGATTTCTGAGAAGGCGAACATCGCGAAGTACGTGTAACGCCGGTTTTTGCGCAGGAAGTCGGTTTTAACGATGCGCAATTGCACCAGCACGATGATGATGGTCGGTAACTGGAACGCAGTGCCCGACGCCAGCAGGAAGAACAAGATGAACGAGATATAGTCGTCGGCGTTAGGCAACAACTCGACATCTGGGGGGAAGAACTGCACCAGAGCGCGGATCATGCCGGACAGCATGAAATAGCCAAACGACACGCCGATGATGAACAGGACGAGTGAAAACGCCAACGCCGGGAAGATGACATGACGCTCGTTGTCCATCAACCCCGGGCTGACATAGCGGATGATATGAAAAGCCCAGACCGGGAAAGCAAGCACGATGCCGCCATACAGGGCGATGCGCGCCTTGATCATGAAGCCATCGGTCAGGCTGAATGCTTTAAGCTGCAATCCGCCCGAAGGGGCCACGAGAATCTGGAGGATTACATTGGACACGAAAAAGACGGCAGTAGTCGTGACGAGGATTGCGATCACAGAGATGATCAGGCGTTTCCGAAGCTCCTCCAAATGTTCGGATAGCGACATCTCCACTTCATCATTCACTAGACACCTCTATATGGCAGTAAAGCCACTGGATACACAAGCTGAGCGACGCCCTGGACGACTTTACAGCCGCCTTGGCCTCGCTCAGCGCGTGATCGATTCGCTGACGAAAGGGAGATGAGATCAGTATGCGAGTTTCGCGCCGCACTTGTTGCAGAAAGCCGCGCCAGAGGGGTTGGGCGTGCTGCAACTTGGGCAGGTCACCATGCTTGGCGCGGCGGCCGCTGCGGCAGCGGGAGCAACAGGCATGCTCGCGGCAGCAGCCGGGTGAGCTTGCTGGGGGGCATCTACAGGCGCGACAACTTCGTCCTTGAACCCTTCGGTCATTTCCTTCGCGCCCTTGCGGAATTCATTGATTGACTTACCCAGGCCACGGCCAATTTCCGGCAGGCGGGTAGGGCCAAAGATGATCAACGCGACAACGATAATCAGGATCAGATGGATAGGCTGGATTCCAAATGGCATTTTGTTAGCCTCACAAGATTTTGTATTAAGTCTTCACGCTTGACCAACCACGCTTCATCCCGGCGAATCGCCTCCGGCCGCAGACCTGCAGGGCGCCGTGAGCGCAACTGTCCACGCGCGCACTATGCAAAGCGCATGTCCAGCCCGGTGACTTTGCCCGAAGTGCAATCGCACCGTGATCAAACCTGGTATGGTTCCAGCAATGAGCGCTTCATTATACCCAATTGGCGCGCGCGAGTACGCGAGTACGCGAGTACGCGAGTACGCGAGTACGCGAGTTGCGCCTTTCGACCAAGTGTGCTAAACCTGAGGGGTCTGTGGTTACTCATCACATTGCTTGACATACATTAGTAGGAGAGAAAGGACACGACACAATGTACAAACAGAACACGCCTCAGCTTTTCAATACGCAATCAACTCGTCATCGAATCGCCCTCTCAAGAGCCGGTAGTTCTTCACTGTTAACCGCGTGGAGAGTGCTGTCACGCGCGGCCATTGTCATGTGTGTCGCCCTGGTTGCGTGGGCGATTCTATCCATGCAGTCGGCGCGGGCGGCAACGATCACGGTTACAACGACGACAGACGGCGTGGTTCCCGGCGCCTGTACTTTACGCAGCGCGCTCATCGCCGCCAACACGAATGCCCCGTCAGGCAGCTGCATCGCAGGATCTGCGGCGGGTATAGACACAATCGTGGTGTCCGTCACGGGGAGCATCAACATCACCAGCGGAGCGCTACCGATCACCAGTAGTGTCATTATCAGCGGCCCAGGCTCCGGCCTGCTCACCGTTCAACGCGGCTTTGGCAGTATTCGCATCTTCGACATCAACACCACCAGTTCGGTAAAGCTCACCGGCCTGAAGATTGCTGGCGGGTATGTGCCGACCAATGGTCAGGATGGGGCAGGCATACGCGTCCTGGGCGGCGCGCCTCTGACGCTGCAGGATGTGGTTGTGATCAGTAACACATCCGGATCAAATGGCGGTGGCTTGTCCACGAATGGCGCGCTGACCATTACGGAGAGCAGCTTCATCAACAACAGCGCGTCTGGTGTTGGCGGCGGTCTTAACATCAGCGGCACCGGCAATTTGCGTCTTGTCAACAGCCTGTTTGCGCGCAACACCACAGGCGCCACCGGCGGCGAGGCGATGGACTTTGCGAACTCGGGCGTTGTGACAATACAACACAGCACCTTCGCCAGCCCGACGATAAATTCCGGGGTTGCGATGTACTTTAGAGGCAGCGGGGGCAGCGCATTTATCACTGATACTATCGTCGCGAGTTTCACCACGGCACTACAACGTCCCAGCGGCGGTTTCACGTTAATCACGTACGATTATGATTTGTTTTACTCTGTGACAACAGTGGCAAACGACAATAGCGCTAATCACTTTGGCACCAGCGCTGGCGTCATCAGCACAAATCCGTTTTTCGCGAACCAGTTTGCGG
>Ga0114951_10003607_pt1 | contig 15864 bp, 19 predicted proteins | sample AM7aDNAmetaG_FD_88677 | JGI IMG/M metagenome (GOLD analysis project Ga0114951, IMG submission 88677) | Freshwater microbial communities from Finland to study Microbial Dark Matter (Phase II) - AM7a DNA metaG | ecosystem: Environmental > Aquatic > Freshwater > Lake | place: Finland: Lake Alinen...
CATCGCCATCTCGGATCCTTACGCCGAATTTGAACTGGGTTCCCTGCTCCTGACACCAAACGAGATCACCAGTGACCGCCTCACGATTCATAAGGTCGATCCCTCAACACGCGATTCAAAACCTCTCGAGTGCATCTACCGCCCCTGCTCTGACCCCAATGCCAAGCCCGAATAAATAACGCCGGGCAATGCCCGGAAGATTTCTGAACGCGGGAGAGGTACATCCCGAGATTAATTTAGGTATCGGGACCGTACAAAACAAATCTGAGACTTAGAAACCGAGTTTCTTTTTCATGTCATTACCGGCTCGGCGCGCCGCCGTGGCAAACTCCTTCGCCGTTTTTTGAACACAAGCTCCCAGCCGCTCCGCCTTGCGCGCAGACAGGATCTGATCCTTCTCAAGCCCCTTCTTTCCGAGAGTCGCAAGCCAGTCTCCCGTCCGATCGATCGATGTGTCCTTCATACACTCGTCCGCATAACCCGCCACCGGAATTCCGCCAAGCATAAGCGTCAGAATTAAAAATGAGATCACGATTCGGCGCATGGCATTGCCCCTATTATTTGCGTGAACTTCTTTACCGGAATCATTGCGATTTGGAATCTCCTCTCCATGAATTTTAGCAGGAAAACAACGGCCGCGCAGAAGAACTTTCTCCCGCGAGGTTTATCGTATAGAATGCCGCACGCTTCATTCGAACTTAGAGCTCTTCTATCCGGAAAGGACCTATATGTCGCAAATCTCTGCCAACGAACTTGAAAAAAAGCTTTATATCGAAGTGGATGGCCAGCCCTTTTACGTCCTCGATGTCACCTTTGCGACCCCCTCAGCCCGGGGAGCCTCCACCATGGTCAAGGCCCGGGTGCGGAATCTCCTGAATGCCGCGGTGCTCGATAAAACCTTCAAGACGAGCGAGAAATTCGAGATCCCCGACGTGGAAAAAGTCCCGGCTGTCTTCCAGTATCTCTCCGGGAACGAATATCACTTTATGGACAACGTGTCTTACGAGGAATTTGTCTTCACTGCGGAAAAACTTGGCACGCAGAAATTCTACCTTAAGGAAAATCAGGAAATGCTGGCGCTCAAGCTTAACGGAACCGTGGTCTCTTTGGAATTCCCGGTCTATGTTGAACTTGCCATCGCTGAAACCGACCCCTCCCTCAAAGGAGCTTCCATCTCGGGGCGTTCCACCAAGAAAGCAAAACTCGAAACCGGACTGGAAGTCCAGGCGCCTCTTTACGCCGATATAGGAACGATCCTGCGCGTAAACACCGAAACCGGAGAAGTGTCGGGCCGCGCTTAAAAAATCAGGAGAGGACAGGCAGTCACTTAATGCCTGTCCCCATAAAGTTACCGAACGGCGATCCCGGCATCTCCCGGGGCGTCGTCCATGGGGAGGTTCTCAGGCGCCCTTTCCCCCGACGCAGAATCCGAATCGCCTTCAAAGGCTGAAGGGTCGGATCCTCCGGTATCATCCTCTTCGACAACAACTCCAGCGGGGCCTGAAGATCCGACCTCCGGCGCGCTGGTACCGGTGCCTTCGTTAAGCGTAGGACCCGATCCTTCTTCGGAGATCAACGAATCATCGCCCTCGGCATGCAGTAACGTCCCTCCCGCCAAAGCGGCAAGAAATAAGAACAAAACCCCGTAGATCATTTTTGCTTTCATGGTTTCCTCCTTTTAGAAATCAGGTTGTTTGACTATGGATACTTATTGAACGAGGTGATCTCTTTGAGAGATTTCCGGACTTTCGACATAGCCTTATCCTCCGCCGGATAACCAAGAGAGATCACAATATCGATCTTTTTGTCCTGAGGAACCTTCAAAATCCCCCTCAACGCTTTCTCATCGAACCATCCGATCCAACAACTCCCGATCCCGAGAGCTTCGGCCTGCAGGACCAGATGCTCCGTCGCGATCCCTAGATCCACAAGACAATACCGCGTATCCCGGACCTGGCTTCCGAGCGCCGCGAGAAATTTCATTTTCTCCGTAATGACCGCCACAAGCACCGGCGCTTCTTTGGCGAAATGATTCATAGCGTAAAGCCCTGAAAAGATCCGGTCCGCCACACGCTTCCTGAGTTCCGGCTCATCGATCACAATGAAATGCCAGGGCTGGGAATTACAGGCAGAGGGCGCCAACCGCGCCGCTTCAAGACACTTAAGAATATCTTCGCGAGGGACCGGCCGGTCCGAATAGTTGCGTACGCTCCGCCTTTTCCTGAAAAGCTCCATTAAGGACATATCAGGCCCTGGGTTTCATCTCACGCCGCAAGATCAATAAGCCGCTGAATCACTTCCTCGACCAAGCGATTGGGCGTGGAAGCTCCGGCTGTCACCCCGACCCGGATAGGCTCGGCTCCTGATTTCCAGAGCCAGTCGGCAGTCTCGAGGATCTCCTGAACGCCGTTTTTTTTGTGGCGGATCTTCGCACTCGAGATAAGGGAAGATGCGTCCTCGACATGGAACGCGGGACAAAATTCCGAAGCCAGTTCGACCAGATGCCCGGTATTACTCGACCGGTAGCCGCCGATCACGAGAATGACATCCATGTGTATCTCGCCAAGTTCCCTGATCGCATCCTGACGGTCCTGCGTTGCGGAGCAGATCGTATCAAAATGACGGAAACGGTTCTGAAGCTCCGTCTCACCGTAGCGACCCCGCAGCGCAGCCCGGAGCAGGTCCGAGATCTCCGTCGATTCGCGGGAAAGCATCGTCGTCTGATTCGCGAAACCGATCTTCCCGAGATCCGTATCCGGATCAAATCCCGCGGAGCAAGCGTCCTTGAACATGGTAAGAAACGAGTCCCGGGTCCCGGTCCCCGAAATATGTTCACACACCCGCGCCGCTTGCGTTTTGTCCTTCACTACCAGATACTTCGCCGCCCGCGAACAGGTCGCACGCGTCTCTTCGTGATCATATTTCCCGTGAATAACGGAAGTGAACCCGTCGCCGCTGTAGGCCTCCACGCGGCGCCAAACGCTCATCACCGAACCGCAGGTTGTATCCACGATCACGCAATTTTTCTCCTGGAATTCTCTCAGCGCTTCGACCGTCACGCCGAAGGCGGGCATGATAACCACATCTTTTTCCATGATCTCCGGACGAGAAGCGTCGCTCGTGAGGATCTTGACCCCCATCCCCTGCAATTCCGCATTCACGCGCGGATTATGAATGATCTCATTGGTAAGAAAAATACGCCGGTCGGGGAACCGGGCGCGGGTCTCATAGGCATACTGCACCGCGCGCTCCACGCCGTAGCAGAAACCGAACTCCTTCGCGAGATGGATCTCAAGGCGCCCCGACTTCATAAAAAAACCTTCAGCGCGGATCTTTTCGATGAGGTGGCTGTGATAGCTTTGATCGAGCTGATGCTGGACAATGCCCTTGAGCCCGAAACTTGTGCGGACGATCTTTTTCTCGGGAGACGTCATGGCAGTTCCCGTCAGGAGGAAGAGATCTTGCGAACCGTCACGCCGGCCTGTTCAAGAAGCTTAAGTGAAAGCTCCAGGAACGGATAATTTCCCTGGTAAACAACCTCGGCGATCCCGGCATTAATGATCATTTTGGTGCACATAAGGCAGGGTGAGAAGGTCGTATAAAGCGTCGCACCCTTGAGGCTCACGCCGTGATAAGCAGCCTGGACGATCGCGTTCTCTTCTCCGTGAGAACAAAGGCATTCCCCGAGATCTTTACCGGAAGCCTCGATCGCGTTGCATCGCGGGCAACCTCCGTCACTGCAATTCTTGATCCCGCGGGGCGTCCCGTTGTAACCGGTGGAGATGATGCGCTTGTCCTTCACGATCACCGCCGCGATACGCCGCTTCATGCAATTGGAACGCATCGCGACGACCTTCGCGATATTCATAAAATATTCATCCCAACCCGGCCGCGGTGCTTTCTGGGAAAGCTCCAACAGGTGCCGCTTCACCTTTTCGTGAATGTCTTTCAAGGGGCCGTTATTGTCGATCTGAAGATCGGCCAAAGCGATCGCTTGATCAAGTTGCTGGTCGGTTTTGCTTTCGCTTTTAGCTTCCTTGGCCTCGAGCGCCAGGAAATCTTCCCATACCCGGGGATCGCTCTCACGGCCGCGCTGTTTGAGACGTTCAAAACGAAGCCTCTCGGGAGCGTGGACACGAAACAATGTAAAATCATTGCGCCGGCGGAAGGCCTGGATCTCCGAAGGATGGCGGATGGAATCGATCACATAATGTTTTTCAGGATCAAGCTTGGCGAAAATGCGCTCGGCAAGGCATCCCGGGCCTTCTTTTTCGCGCAGCTCATTGCCCAGAGCGACCAACACATCGCGCGTGATCTCCTGACCCCGTTTCTTGGCCTCGTCCCTGAGTGCATCAGAAAGGGAATAATAATGAAAGCCGCGATCCTTCAAAAAATTTGCGACTTCCCCTTTTCCTGATCCGTTCTTTCCCGTCAGTCCGATGATCATGGTTGCTTGACCCTAAATATGAATGTCATCCCCGAATGATCCTACCTGCCCGTGGGCAGGTCCAGAACACTGGTTTCCCCGCTAAGAGCCTCGGGGGGGAATGACAAATACGTTACAGTTTAAGCCAGAAATCGGGAGAATAAAAGCGCGAGTCGCCCGCGTGCCGTTCGATCAAGACAAGATAATTGGCAGGTTTACCGTCTTTCATATCGGGAGCCGCTGCGATCTCACGAAGAGCTTCCCCGTGTTTTCCGGCGGGGGGTCTTAGGAAAGGCACGGCTTGTTTTTCGAGACGGAAAACGGCTTCTTCAAGATCATCCACCCGAAGCGCCATAACATAAGGCTTCGTGTCGCCGAAATGGTCCACCCATTCTAAGCCTGCCTTTTCGTGGGGATGCTCGACTAAGATCGCCGGCGCGCATCCCCAGCGAAGAACCTCCACCCCGTGACCCCGATGCTCCAGAACTTTAGCTGTAAGATCTCTCTCGTAGCCAAGTCCCACGAATTCCCGCGCTCTTTCCTTGAGATGGACAGTGCGAAAAATGAAGTGGTCCAGAACGGGACGGATGCCGATCCCGACCAAGGACAAACCGCGCATCATAACCTGCGCTGCGGAGTTCGCGGCAGCAAGATCAGCGGCATATTGCTTCAGGGCCTGTTCCAAAAGAGCGGGATCCTTGCAGCCGGAAGCGGATGACATCAAGAGTTCCTTATCGATATCTTCGACCATGAACCTTCACAGACAAATTTGCCTCCCCCAGGTCTCAGGGGAGGCAAACACGAAAAACCCAAAAGTCTGATTATTACTTCAGCTTATTCCCAGCTTTTTTGGGAGCTTCATCCTTCGAACGGGGCGTCACCTTAGGATTGGCTTTGAACTGTTCGACAAGCTCGGTGTTGATCTTGGCCCAGGTAGGATCCATATCCTCGGACTCTACAATAGAACCCACCGGACATTCGGCCGCACAGGCTCCGCAAGAAATACAGGTTGCCGGATCAATCACCATAAAATCTTTCCCTTGATAGGTGCCTGGAAAGATCGCTTCAGTGGGGCAAACCCCAGCGCAGAGGCCATAGCGTTCACCGTGACACTTCTCCGTAATAACGTAAGCCATTTTCAAGATTCTCCTTAATGGGTGCTGGTTTAAAAGTGAGCGTATTTTAACCCCTCCCTCCCGCATCGTCAATGTTTTCAAGCCGGATGTCAAGCCGGAGGTCTGGGAATGATACGATTGATCGTTACCCCCTGCGGTAAAGCTCTTTGGTATGACACGGGCGAGATTTATAAGGCCTTTGAAGGATTCTGGAGATTGATCAAAGGACCGGCCCTGCGGAAGGTTCTGGAGCGAGCCCTTGCCCCAAAGCGAGACAGATTTCTAATAATAAATTCCAAGCAGCCTATGAACCCACGAACACCCTATCCTGTAATCATGCGGACTGGCATGGGTGGGTGCGTGTCAAAGAATGGTTTAACGATCTTACAGAGGCTGAAAACAACCCAGGAAAAATGAAAAAGGGCACCTACTAGAACCCTTGCGCTCCTAGCCGATCAAAGGAGGTTCTATAACAACATGTACCCCCATCAGTATTACCATGTCATGAAACAGAACCAAGATAAAAAAACGTGGCGTTACCCGATGGTCCAGTATGCCTTTGCCAGGGGCTTTAAACCCGCGGCAAGGCACTTTCACACGGGTCCCAGTGTTGTCAGAAAAAGGAATAACGTCATAAAAAAGATCGAAAGAAGATTTTTTTTACATTTTCGCCAACGGCCTGTCCGCCTTTGAAAGAGAAGGCCAGTCTGCGATTCACGGTTACTTTTGGAGAATGCAGAAAAGAGCGCGGGGGGAAGGCTGACGAACGCCCTTAAAGAAAGTCTCGCGGATCGTCAGGACCTGAAGGACCGGATTAAAAGAGCCGCGAATCTCTGTCTCGGATATCCGGTGAGGCCCCTCTCCCGCCGGCTCCTTGTCACTGAAACATTTCAGAAAAAGAAAGCCCCCCTTTTTGAGCAGGCCGTCAACGTTTTGAACATAAGCGCCCCTTTTTCCGGGAGGAAAAACATGGAAAATCCCGCGATCGAAAATAACATCGAACGGACCCTTGAGTCGGGTCGCGAGAATATCGTCTTTCAAAAAAAGAAGGGCTCGACCCTTTTGCTTCGCCCGGACCTCCGCCTTCCGGACCGCAGAGTCTGAAATATCGCTCGCGACCACATCAAACCCAAGCTCTGCGAGTGCGATCGCCTGAGTTCCCGGGCCGGTGCCAAGATCCAGAACATGTCCGGAGCATATCCTGAGGCTCTTCAAGGCCAAGGAAAAATCATGATCCAGCTCTGGAGTGAACCAGGGCATTTTTTCGACATCCTGTTCCCGGTAAAGCTCTTCCCAATCAGGAAATTTCGGCTCATCCACTTTACAGACCCTCCTTCTTTTTTTCCTGTAAAAGATCGATTTCCCGGAGTTCCGCTTTCTTGAAAGGCCATGAAGCATCCCGTCCGAGCAAAGCGACAGCGATCTCGCCTAGGTCCGGCTCGTGACCAACGCACAGGATACTGCTGCATGACTGATACCGTGCGAGGATCTTCCGGAACTCCTGGACCGAACAACCGGACGCCAGCAGGGGTTCCTCGATCACTTTGCCGGGCATTTCATAAATTCCGGCGAGGATCCGGGCGGTCTCCCGTGCTCTGGCGTAAGGCGATGTCAGGATTACATCAAAGAAGAAACTTTTCTGCTTCGCTTCAGCCGCGACTTCGGACGCCTGCCTTCTCCCGAGATCGGTCAGAGGCCGTTGTGAATCTTTTAGGCCGCTCCCCATCGGTGCCGCATCGGCATGCCTCAGCAGATAAATTTTTTTCATTTCCATCTCCATGACGTCATGCCTGGCATGATAACACAGCCTTTTCCATAAAACCTCTTTTCCAAAACATGTTGAGAGGAACAAGCTTAAGCGTCCCTGCCGGTCAACCGTTCTCTTCAGATCTAGGAAAGATATTTCCCCTGATATTTCCCGGTCAGGGTCCGGAGAAATGCCGTGACTTCCACGGCTTCCTCTTCGCTCAATGCGCCGACCGACGACAATTAGAATTCCCGAGAGAAATATTAATCGACGTCGGTCAACCGCGTGTTCAGTCTTTTATTTTTTATCTTTTGAGGCAAGATAGACGGCGTGAGTACGGGTTTACCGAATATTACACAGATTCTGCTGAGGAGAAAAATATAACCAGTATTCCCAATAACGCCGCGCTATAGCCTGCTATCTCAATAAAAAAACATCATACTTCTCATCTTTGGCTGCCCGATGAAAAGCCGCGATCTTGCTTGTCCTTTCTTGAAACAGCTCCATTTGTTTTAATGAATATGAAAAAACCTTGTCATAAGCATAGCGCCATAAGAATGGCCCGCCGGGCTTTAAAGAATACCCAAGAACAATGATTACTGGACGCTGATATTCTCTCTTGAGGTCGCGTGCTGTATTCAGCAATTCTTCCAAAGAAAACTCGCGCTTGTTCTCTGTGGTAAATTTAACCGTCTTTCCGAACCTAGCCTCCCGCGGAATATATATTTGATTTCCGGCATAATACGGGACAGACTCTATAATAAAGTCCGGTTCTGAGATAACAATGGCCTCTTTCAACTCCTGATGCTCCCGCAAGAATTTCCCAAAACTCTTGCTGCTGGACGCGGGCAATCGAAATTCTTCGACAAGCGCATAAAAACCCAGCGCAACCTGCGAAATTAATAACATATACAAAAGCACATTCTTATAATATTTCAGAAAAATAGCCCAACCCCTGTGAACAGGATCGGCTTCGACCTGTTCGCCTTCGTCATGCTCCATCCAGAAGGCTCCAAGCATTAGGATTAAAAAAAAACCACTATGATAGATCATCAACGGATACACAAAATGTCCCATTAAAGACATCCCGGCGAAACTCAGCAGACACACACTCAGTAAAAAAACATTTCTTAGAAGGAACAGATAAAAAAACCAAACAAAAACAAAAGCGGGCATAAAAGGGATCGTCCAAACTTTTTGAAAAGATGCCCCCGCGAAGATAATTGCGGGCAGGATCGCTTTTGCCAAAGCGCTTAACTGCAAATGATGCACGCTCGTAACGATCGATGTTTCATCTGGATAGATCTGCAAGACCGACAACAAAATACCCGCTACAATGATCACGAAACCTGATATTACCAAGATCCCGCTTCTTTTCTGCCTGAAAATCTCATTTCTCTTGAAGATCATCTCTGCAACAAGCGATAAGAATATCGCGCTGACGATGATCAGTGCGTGTGCTTCTGAGTTGGCAAGAAGAAAAAGAATGACGCTGACCAGAATGATCTTTTTGAACCGCTCTGTATAAAGGCAACAGAACAAAAAGAACAGTGCCATGCTAAGACCATAGCCTCTGCACACAACGGAATACTGATAAATAGGAAAAAAACCAAGAACTAACAAAACCTTTTGAAGAAGCGTGAAAGGAGCCCTTGAAAAGACTAAATAAGCAGCACCAGAAGCCGCAAGGATACTCATGCACTTTAAGATCGCGACGCTGTGAGTTACTTGAAACCCTAACCATAAAAAGACGTACCACAAGAACGGATGGCCTTCGTTATGCAGATTCTTAAATAACTGCATGATGGACGGATTATCCATCGCGATGCTAAGGGCCCGAACCTCGTCTCTCCAAACCACATGAATGGAGGACAAATAAACAATGCCCCCTCCATAGAGAAAGGTAAGGATTAGAGCGATCCTGTTCTTATAAAAATAACTTATTATTTCACGGTTGAACATTTTTAGAAAAACTCCAGGGTGACCGAAGAGAAAACAAGAGAAAGGATCGCAATAACCGAAACAAAAATTTTATGTCATTCTCTTTAGGATCTGGTCATTCGCGCATTTTAAGGAATAACTGATAAAAAAGGATTCAAGAAAAAAAGCCCTCCCTCCTCTGTGGGATGTTTAGAAGACATTTCACACATCAGGAGGGACGGGCCATGTTTCGATACCATTCCACATCGGACTTTTCCGAGATTCTCTTCAGTTTACGTTTGGCCTTTTCCAAAAAAAGTTGGCCGTATCTGTGCGCGACTACGATTCCGTTGCTGATCCAATCGGGTCAACGGCATAGCCGCAAGCTCCGTCACAGCGCCGGTCTCAATCGCCACGAGCCAGTTTTTACCGATTCTTCTCTCATTTGAAGTTCCGTCCCGAAGCCTTCTTCAAAGCGCTTCTCGTCTTGATCATTCAAACCTTTCAATTGAAGAAACTTCTTATTGCCGTTAACGATACGCTGTGCCCCAATGAGGCAAACAAATCTTCGGCGCCTGCCCCTTCTGGGATCACACCCTCTGTCCCCGTCCCGGTTACATCTGGGACCACAATGGGGTGGTCCTGACCGTAGGTGTCCAGGTGTTCGGAACACCGATGTCGCTGCCTTTCCGGATAGCCATTTACTGATCCAAAAAAAATGCCTCAAAACGGAGTTTCGGACCCGGCTGCAACTTACGAGCGAGGGCTCCAAAAAGTTCTGACCTGGATTTCTCTCGAGATTTCGCTCCTTGCCGACGGTGCCTACAACAATCATGCGATTCTCAAACCTTTGGCTTTTATGGGGATTACCCTAGGGTGTAGAAAAGTCGCCGTTTTTGCTATTCCGCAGTGTCCCGGAATCCTGTACCTCCAAATGTTTGCTTTTCTTGCCTGAGTGCTTGAGTTTTTCTCTTGGAACGATCCTTGTTCGCCAGGAGTTTTTGCTTGGCGAGGGTCAGAGCGAGATCCACCCATTGCGCCGTCAGATCCTTGAAGTGTTTGTAATTGGCTAATTGCAATCTCACGCTCCCCACCCATTCTTTCCGGATGAACTGGCTCGTGCTTTTCCCCTGATGGACATAGCTCAGCTGGTAATAGGGGCCATGTTTTTTTTGACTGTTTGGTTTCATGCAGCGACAGTTTGAACGACCGCAGGCCGTAAACTGAAGGTTCAGACTCCCGGGCCTCATCTCACCGATCAGCACGAGTTTCGCCTTAATTTCTTCTATCTGTTTTTCGATCTTTCGTATTTGCATCAGTCTATCTTATCATACTTGTGTCTTATGGCCTGTATATAGTATAAGATATTGGCGGAAAAAAACGTAGATTGAAAAAAATACTTTACACACTGATACCGAGACGACGAAGGTCACGAATAAGTCGCTTGAGCCCCCGAAAGACGATGGCGTGCATGCCCGTCCTACGGGCGCCTTCGATGAAACTTTTCATGTCATCAATAAAGACCGTTTCCTCCGGCCTCAAATGGATCTGCTTGAGAACTCGGCGATAAATCCTCGGATCAGGCTTGCGGGCTCCGACTTTATGTGACGGGAATTTTCGCCTGAAATGACGCAGGAGTTTGAAACGCTTTTTAATGTAGTTAAAATGAAGCGCATTGGTGTTCGAGATCAGATAAAGAGGATAATGCTTCTTAACCCTGACGAGGAGCTTCTCCATCCCCGGATTTTCAAAAAAGATATCATTCCAGTAATGACTAAAAACAGCAAGAGGTAGGGAAACGCCGAGAGTTTTGCAGGCAATTTTATGGAATTCACGTGTCGAGATCTCACCCCGGGTATAAGCCTGCTCGAACCGGGATAGGAAAAAACGCTTCCATATCTCGCGAGTGGAAAGCCCGGACTCTGCAGAAAAACGCTTTGCCGCCTTTTTAATGTCGTAATTAACAAGCACATTGCCGAGATCAAAGATCACAGCTTTTATTTTTGCCGACTTTATAGTTTTCATAGCCACCGCATTTTATTCGGAGTATGGATAATTCGCCACTTTTATTGCACAACACCCTTATATAAAAAGTCGTTAAGAGGCCTTGTAATAAGTCGTCCCGCAGGCTATCCTTAACTTAAGATGATCTTTATAAAAAATTATCAAAAGAAGAGGTGTTTCAGATGAAAAAAATGGGCTTCTCTGCTATAAGAATAGCGTTTATGTCTCTATTCATCTTCAGCGCCACAGGATGGGCATACACGCCCCCCACACCCAGAGAATCTCAAGACGAACAACAAAAGGTAACAAGTCAAGCAAACCTGCCTCCCTCTTCCTACGATGTTCAGGAAGGACCACTCTCTGCGGCTGGCGACACGAAAGAGATCAAACCCGAACAAGCAGCCATTACACCACACGTGATCCGCCCTTCAGAGAAAATCTCTAATAGCACGATCGATATAAGCCAAGGTATGGACGCCGTCCAAAAAGCTCTGGATCTGCTGCCGGAGAACGGAATCCTGCAGATCACAGGGCAAGGAGCTCTGAATTCGGACAGCCTACGGATACCTGCTCACGCCACGATCAATCTGGAACAGAAGGTATCTCTCGTCCTTGGAGATCCTACAGCCGGCAACCTTCCCGCAGAAGTTAAAACAGGCTCGATAGGCACTGGAAGCCCCACCGCCGCATCACCCTCGTCTGGAGCAAGAGATCTTCTTACTGTGGACGGTCTCAAAGCCGATATTCAGCAGCTTCAAACTAATCTGAAAGCCGCAACGCCTCAAGCCCAGAAGGAAATCCGCACCGCGATCCAGCGAGACCGGGACATGATCCGGGAAATGCGACAGGCGAATATGAAGTCCATTCACAAGAAAATCCTGCCGGTAGTCCGCAAGCAGACGAAGAAAAAAAAGACCGGCGCGACAACTTCATCCCAACAATAGCAACAGTCGCAGGGCAACAGCTGTCCCCGCTATCAACCTATGAAATTTTCAGCCGACCCATTTGCAGAGCTGGCTCGTGATGAGGCCAAGATACGTTCCCATCACGTTTCCGAGCACCCCTAGAAGCAATCCGACCGGAGCAAGAGCAGGCTCGTAGATCGCGGCCACCACCGGAGCAGAAGCAGGCCCGCCGATATTAGCCTGACTCGCGGCAGCCACAAGGCAAAGCGGCGTCCGGGTCAGGCGTGAAGCAACCAGAAGAAAAACAGCATGGATCAGGATCCAAACGAATCCGGCCACGATCAGAATCGGCGCCGAAAGGATCCCGGCAAGACTGGCCCTGGCGCCGATAGAAGTCAGGACAAAATAAAGAAGGATATACCCGACCTTGGAAGCCCCGAAAACCTCGAATTTCTTGACGGGCGTGAACGACAGAAGAATCCCGATCGTCGAGGCCGTTAGAATAAGACCTGTATTTTGAGGAATGTGAAGCCCCTTCGCCAGACCCGCCGCCAGCTGCAGGGAAATAAAACCTCCGAAAAATCCAACAAAAATAACCAGCAGAACATGCTCGGCTTTTAAAGTCTTTGATTCGGAAACGGGAGCCGCCGAGATCTTCTGCTGCAGCTCCTCGATAAATCTTCGATCGGACCTATTCCACTTGTCATAGGTTCTTTGAAAACCCGCAAAAAGGATCAAAATCCCCATCCATGAGTACGCTCCGATGGTATCCACAACCACCATCGGCAAAAAAATTGAGTCCGGAGTCCCAATGGCTTCCCGCACGGCAAGCATATTCGCACTGCCGCCGGTCCACGAAGCCGAAAGGGCGGCAAAACCCGACCACGCGTCAGGCGGAAGCCAGCGTTTAAAGATCAACAGCACGATCGGAGCACCCAGGATCACGCCGAGACTTCCCGCGAACATCATGCCCAGCGCGGCTTTTCCGAGTTTAAGAATCGCCTTCAGATCCACGGAAATAAGCAGCAGGATCAAGCTCGCCGGAAGGACATAGGCCCCGATCTTGGAATAAACAGGATTCTGTTGCGGGATCACATGGAACGCTGAAAAAACCATGGGAAGAAAATAGATCCAGAACATGGACGGCGGGAATTTGAAGAATTTTTTTGTCCGGGAATGCCCGGAAAGAAAGAGAATCAAGGCTTCTATCAAAATGAGAACTGCCAGGATACCCAGGGGATTCCGGATCATCGTAACACTGGAATTACGCCAATCCCGGATCTGATCCTACAAAGATCATAACGGCCGGAACGAGTCACAAAATTGCCTCGTGTCACGGCTTCCGCCATAAAAAAAGGCGCATCGAGGTCGATAAAATCAAATCCTCCGAGGCCTGCCGCCAGATGCGCCGCCGCGGTAACCGCCAGGGGCGTCTCCATCATGGTTCCGATCATAAGCTTGATGCCGTTCTTTTTTGCCAGACGAGCGATCTCATAGGCCTCCAGAATACCCGTCTTCATTAATTTCACATTGATTGCGCCGGCGGCTTTCTCGCGAATGATGCGCTTGGCATCATCCAGGGATCCCGCACTTTCATCCGCGCAAACCAGGACCCCGCCTTCGCGCGTCACTTTCCTGAGACCGTCCCAGTCTTTCTTCGGCACCGGTTGCTCGATCAGAGCAGGTTTTATTTTAAGCCGTTTAAGTTCTTTCAGGAATTTAAGGCTCTGAGGCGCCGTGAACCCCTGGTTGGCATCCAAATAAAGCGGACAATTTTTAGCCAACTTAGCCACAACGGCAACTCGCTGAAGATCCAGGCCGATATCCCGTCCGACCTTCACTTTAAAAGAGCGTATGCCCCGCCGAAGTATCTCGCGCGTTGCGGCCTCAGCTTCGGCAACGGTTCCAAGCACCACAGTCATATCGGTCCGGAAAGTCCTCGGTCGATTCCCAAAAACCCGCCAAAGCGGCACTTTTTTTTCACGTGCCGCCGCGTCAAGAAACGCCATCTCAAGCGCGGCCAAGGCACATTTATTCTTCCCGAATTTCTCCCTGCATTCATCCGCAACATCGGGAAATTCCGCAAGACTGCGCCCTGGAATTCCGCAGGCTGCGGCCTTCAGATGATGAAGCGTCTCAGAAACCGTCTCTCCAGTAATGTGCGTCGCGACCGCAGCCTCCCCGTAGCCCCGAGCGCCGCTGGCGAGCTCTATCGAGAAAAGGACATTCTCAAGAAGGTCATGTTGCCCTTTTGCAATCCGAAAAGGCGCCGTGAGCTTCGCCCGCCAGATTCTGGCGTCAGCTTTCTTGATCCCTATGGCTTTCATCTTTATTTCCCGGGGTTTAAACTGGTCTTCGATTTTGCTTCGCGGTATACTATCAAATATGAAAAAGAATTCACCCTTTAAAGGTAAAGTCGTGGTGGCGCAATCAGGCGGCTGCACGGCAGTTATCAACCAAAGCCTCGCCGGCGTGGTAGATACGGCTCGTCCCTGCCCTCAAATCACAGGCATCCTCGGTTCTCGGAACGGCATCGAGGGCATCCTGAACGGCTCTTTTGTGGATCTCAAGGCAACTTCTTCCGCACTCATGAAAAACATTGCAAATTCACCTTCTGCCGCTCTCGGCTCCTCCCGTTACAAAATGAAACCGGGTGATGAAATGCGCGCGCTCCTTGAGCTTAAGAAAAACAGCGTCCGCTTTCTTTTCCTGATCGGCGGGAACGATACGGCAAATACCAGCCTGCAGATCGCTAAAGCAGCGGAAAAAGACAAGTATGAGCTCCTCGTCATCCATATCCCGAAAACGATCGACAACGACCTCATGGAAACCGATCACTGTCCCGGCTACGGCTCCGTCGCACGCTTCGCGGCCATCACCACGCAAGAGGCTGCCCTCGACACAAAGGCCATGAAAAACGTCGATCCCGTAAAGATCATCGAGCTCATGGGCAGGAATTCCGGATGGATCGTTGCGGCCTCGGCGCTGCTTAAAAAATCACCGGCCGACGCGCCGCACATACTCCTGATCCCCGAAGTTCCGTTCGACGAAACCTCATTCATCAAAAAAACCGAGGCTGTCCTGCAATCCGTCGGTTACTGTATCATCGTGATCTCCGAGACGATACGCGACTACGGAGGGAACCGCATCGGCTGCAAAACCGAAGGCATCATGACCGATCCGTTCGGCCACAAGTATGTGGAGGGTACGGCCGCACGTCTCGCCAACATCCTTGAAAAGAATCTGAAAGTCCGTGCCAGGTTTGATAAACCCGGCACGATTCAGCGCATGTCTATGGCATATATTTCAGAGACCGATCAAGAGGAAGCCTTTCAGGCCGGCTCGCAGGCGGTCAAGTGGGCACTCCAAGGGATAACCAAGGTCATGGTGGGATTTAAGCGGCAACTCGGAGAGAAATACGCGCTGGGATATCAGCCCGTCCCGCTGGCAAAGATCCCGAACCGCGAACGGGATCTCACCGCCGGATTCTTCGACAGGGGAAAAAGCATGATCACCCCGGCTTTCAAAAAATACGCCCTGCCGCTCCTCGGTGGGAACCTTCCCGATTTCTCTTCATTTTAAAGAGGGTAAGGCGGATTGCCTGTACGAATAGCGCCCATTTTATTGGCTCATCGGGTTTTCGAGTGGGTGAATTTGAGCATTTTTAGATCTCCTGGAGCATGCATGTGAGGACTTTGAGCCGGAGATATCCCTCATCGCGCAAGCCGTAAGCTCTTCGCTGAATCA
>Ga0114951_10003608_pt1 | contig 15864 bp, 12 predicted proteins | sample AM7aDNAmetaG_FD_88677 | JGI IMG/M metagenome (GOLD analysis project Ga0114951, IMG submission 88677) | Freshwater microbial communities from Finland to study Microbial Dark Matter (Phase II) - AM7a DNA metaG | ecosystem: Environmental > Aquatic > Freshwater > Lake | place: Finland: Lake Alinen...
AGTCTTTCCGAAGTTTATTTTAAATCTTTATCTTTACGAACCGCCGTATGCCGAACGGCACGTACGGTGGTGTGAGAGGACAGTGAGTGAAATAATCACTCACTTCCTACTCGATTTAATGCCCGAAGTGATATTTTTGAAATCTCTGTCGATGTTTTATCATCATCTGCAAAGTGAGTTCATGTTTCTTACAAAAACCATAAATTTTCCTTTCCAAAATCCGGTATGTTGTTGCTCTCGAAATGGGGGTATTTTTCAGCGACCATTTCGGGGTATTTTACGGTAACAGGTAAATTCTGCTGTGTTACTGATGTCCAGTACATACGGCTAAACTGGTAAACCTGGTCTATAAGGTCGTTGATGAGCTTTTTATTTTCCAGTAATTTTTCGTCGGTTGACTGGATATTGAGTTTTACCGGAAATGGGTATCCATCTCTGGAACCGGGCATTGCATCACCGTATCTTGTATTGTTGCATAATAGAAACTGGTTCCTGCCAATATTTACAAATGTTCCGCTATTCGGTATCATGTTGCCAAAAGGACAGTTTTGATCAAAAATCACAAGGTCACGGGATTCGGTTTTGTTCACTGTGATTACTATTACCGGAATATCGAGGTTTAAACTATGCAGGACTTCAATGATAGGTTTCAGATCCTTGCGACTCATCCGCTTATAAAAATGAATTACAAGGCGTTCAACGCTGTTATTCTTTTCGACAAAATTTTCGACTGCATCACGAATTGAACCTGCAAGCATGGCTGTAGAATGCGCAGAGTAACAATTGAAACTCTGGAAATGACCATCGTTTGAGAAACAGAAAGCACTACCAATGTACCGGCTTGCCATGTTTCGGGATTTAAAAGCACCAACTCCGACAATCAATTCATTGTATATGGTTCTTTCCAATCGCCAGGGAACACCTTCTAATTTTGCAAGGATTGCAATAGCAATATTTGGCATACTGTAATTGAAATCGCTGGCATTTATGGTTTCTGTCTCAATTACCTGAGAAGTCATACCATATTTCAGCAACTCGTATTTGATCTTGTAATACAGACTGTGGATGGCTTTATCAGTATTTTCTTTCGGGTGTGGAGTTATGTAGATTGCCAGATATCTTGTTCCGGAGATCCGGGGCCAATTTTCAATTTGTTGCTGAATCTCAGGTACCGGATTGGTTTTATTCCTGAAAACAATACTCTTGTTGATGTCAACAAAGTAATTCATCTTCAGAAAATCTTTTATACTCTTAACATTCGGCTTAACCTTGCCATCAAACCAATTCAGTAATTTATCAGCTGTCGATCGGTCGTTTTCGTGATAAAGCAGAATGAACTCAATTTTATTTAAAGGGGTCGGGGTGAAAGGACCATTCTTAATCAAACCCATAAATGGGTTCAGGTCTGTTTTCTTATTTCCGAAAATGAGCAGGTTGCTGTCTTTGGTAGTATTGAATATCCTGGCTTTTGGAACCTGAATAAAATTGGTTGACTTAACAGGAATTATTTCTTTGAATTGCGGTGTGTCAATATGTGTTTTGACAAACCAGGTTATTTCATTATAGAAAAATTTCAGTTTGTTGGGGATAAGATTCGGCTCCCATTTAAAATCCATTGCAGAACGCAGGGAATTGCTCAATACCGGGCGGACTTTGCTTAAATCCAACTTGGCTTCATCGGTTAATTTGTTGTAGGGGATAAGCTGTCGGTTGTAAATTACCTTATGGATGGCTTCGGTTGGTGCGTTTATTTTGTTCAGACCTTCTTTAAATACCTTGCTGTTGCCTTCATAGGAAATTACCAATTCAGGGAAATCGGTTATGCGATTGATCTGAACTTTTATTACGAATCGTTTGAAGATAAAGAAATGCCCGGTGCTTGCTTCTTTATCCCAAAACCAAAATTCATTGTCTTTTATGAAATTTGGCTTTGAAACACTTGCCACTTTGTTAAAATAGCGAGAAATGAGCCACTGGTAGTAATACTTCGCAAAACGCGGACTTTTATGAAGGTTTACAGTAAGCTTCTTTTCATCGGGACTTGGTTCAAAGTTAACATACAGATATTGTTCAGTAGCGCTCAGTTTTGGAAATAAATCTTCAATATTAACCGGCCATTCAGTCTTATGAATGGAAAACAAACCAACGGCTTTTTCTGCGGAGAAAGAAAACTCAGCAGTTTCGACCGGATGGTCAAACTTAAGGATGTTCAATATGAGGTTTTGCTCTGTCATTGAAAATGAATTAATTGGCAAATATTGAACGTGGGCATGAAATACCCATGTTGTTTGAAACGTGGGTAAATATTTTGAAATCTTGAAGCTTCGACACTATGTCGAGGTTTATGTCGAAGTTCGCCTCCAGAAACCTTTCAGGTACTTTTAACTTCGACACTATGTCGAGGTTAATGTCGAAGTATCGTTTATCCATTATACACATATTTATAATTAGGAGAAGTAGGTTTCTCACCATTATCTCCAACAAGACCCACAGCAACAAACTTCTTTAAATGCCTATTTGCTTTCCTTTCATTAAAACCAAAATAAGCTTCATATTCCTTTCTTGAAACTTCTCCTCTGGTTTTAACGAAATCAAGCCCTGCAAGTTCTTCATCGTTAAATTGAGAAAGTACTTCGGTGCTGTCAAGACTACGAACAGCTTCGGCAGAACGGGGGAAAGTGATAATAAGATCAGGTTCATCATAAGTTATTATCGGTAAGGGCAGTTTGTACTTATCCCTCATCTCACGATATGTATCCATTCCAAATTCAGCTTCCTCCATGAGACCCATTCGGTTAAAAACCAAAGTCAGTTTTTTGTTTCTGCTGTATGACTTAGCAGTAAACTTTTGAAGTTTTTCAAGCGAATTTGGGTAAACAGGCAGTCCGGGACTTTTTACAATAATCTTCTCAGGGTAAATTTCAAGTTGAATCTTTGCACCATCGAAGGTATAATCTCTGTGAACGATAGCATTTACAATTGCTTCACGAATAACGACCAGTGGAAAGAAAGGAACCTTTTCTCTGGTAAACGAGGAACGGTCAAAACTTTCCGGAATTACTTTTTTAACCCATGCTTCCACCTGATCAGGAATTAAAATCAGAGCATCATCAAAACTTTGAATGTCACTTTCTCCTGTACCGTAATAAACCTTGGCTTTGACAGATGCCTGCGGGTATTTATTACGAGGACTTTTGCCAAAAAGCAAGATAGCGTTACCGGTTGGGACAAGTTCCTGGGTTGCCTGATTCTTTTCCAGCAAATCACTTTCTAACAACTCCTGATAGAACTCGGGAGATTTATAATCCATAGTTAGCCCTGTCTTTTTCAGATACAATTGGAGTGCTTCGTCAGACAAACTGTCGATATTTGTATTCAGAGCTTGCTGATATAAAAGGCCTGGAGCTTTTGCTTCTTCTTCAATTCTGTGATTCCGCTTCCATAATGCCCAATCATCAAAAGGTTTGTTTATTATCTTGATTTCTTTTGCCAAATCAGAATCAAATTGTTCAACCTCAATATAATTCTTCTTCAGGAAGGCAACACCACCGAAATCATCTTTTAATGCCAAATCTTCTTCTCCAAACCAGACTTTAGCAATCCTGGCATTGACAATACGTTCGGAACAGGGAATTTTCGGTGCGTTTCTTGAACCAGGCGAACATGGTTCAAGAGTGGCAAATAACCAACATCCATCTAATGGACGATGCCGGTTTTTCTTATCCATTAAAGTATATTCAGCATGATCGCCTTCCCGAAGTTCACCTCTATAAGCAACTTCGAACTCTCCATCCGGAAAAACCAACACAGCACCAACCATCGGGCTGGGATGGTCGTCACGTGCTTCTTGTTTAGAATTCTTCATGGCTTCAATAGCCATTAACATATACTCACGGGGATGTTTTCTTTTTGATTCTTCCATGCTTTAAAATTTATTGATTCAGCATTTTATGCACAGGACTTAAAATTAAGGCTTGTTGTGTTTTCTTGTATGCTTCTACTAATTCAGCCGGACTTGTTTTAGAATTGGATTGGAAACATATTGAATTGCCTGTAACCAGAATGGTTTGCGAATTACCTGAAATAGATAAAGTACAACTGCTTAAATCAGAAGGGTCATAATCAAGATCAATCAATTCACTTTCCTCCAATGCTTCAATTTTGTCAATGAATTTAGCAATGTCAATTTTTTTATGGACGGCAATCCTAAGATTATCGAAAGTACCGTTAAATGTGCGATTGAATAGGGGATTATTGATTATTTCAGGATTCTTTATGTATTCAATTTTACGCGAAAGTACATATGTGCCGGAGTCTTCTTCAGATTGATAAATTTCAATACTATAATCAAAATCAGGTGTTTCAATTGAGCCTGAGCCATTATCAGTTGTTGCTTTTAATTTAGCACGAGAATATTTGAGATGTTTTTGAAGTTCCTGACTTATTTCGGAAATTTCTTCCTGAATTATTTTATGGCCAATAGACTTTATGAAATTATTAGCAGTTGAGTTTACTCTTGACGGTACACTATGTCTCCCTCTTATAAATCCCGGCAATGATTTAACAGAACCATCCTCTTCGCTGATAAATGAAATATCTTCAAAAGAGAAGGATGCTGCCTGTTCTTCCAATTCTTTTTTCATTCTTTCTTTTTCACGTTCTTCAAATATGGCCGTCAAATCAGCAATAATAAATTTGTCAGTTTCACTGCCGAACTTTACAGGAGTTTGGTCTCTCTTTTTCGTAGTATGCAATTTGACAAATTCCGAAGTTTCTTTTCTCAGATAGGATTGTAACTTATCACTGAATAGAAGACCTTCTTCATATATGTTACCGGCATAGCCACTTAATGCTTTTACCAGGAAATGTGTCCAAACGCCATTGTGTAATTTCAGATGGGAAATTGATTCTTCATCAGATTTACAAGATGCATAACCAACGCAAAATTCCTCGCCACCATATTGATAAATCAATTCTTCGCTTTTAAAAGAAGTAATAGCTTCACGAATTTTATCATGTGTTAAAAATCCGCTATGACAGCAATCAAGGAAGAGAATGTTTTTACTGCTTTGGCTTGTTCTTAAAAAATCAACAATTTCCAGAAGTGGAATACACGTGCCTTTTTTATCCGTTGTAATTGCATCAACCGGTGCAATCAAATTCTGACCTTCTTCATAAAAGCCATGACCTGCAAAATAAAAAATGATCCTGTCGTTACCTGTGACTCTTGTAACAAATTTCTTAACCTTTGATAGTATGGCAGTTTTTGTTGCTTTCTCGTTCGACAAAATAAGAAAATCATCTTCATTGTAACCCAATTCAAGTAATGCTTCAGTAAAATCCTGAGCATCTTTTGATGCAAAATCAACCTTAGGAAAATCAGTTGATTCGTTGTAATTCTCAATAGATATAATTATTCCGTAGGTTATGCCTGTCATAAAAATTGCATTATAACTGTTTAATCAATTCCTTTGCTTTGTCCACTGTGTAAGCTCCGTCAATGGCTCTTTTATCAAAGACCATGAAGTACAGAAAATCTTTTCCTGCCAATTCTGCCCATTTGTTTCCTAAACGACATTTGGCTGCACTATCAGAGTTATCACGGTCATCGCCTTTGGTTTCGACAATGATTATTTTACCGGATTTTGAAGCTACAATGAAGTCTGGGTAATGATTAGATTTAAAACCGTTGATTGAAAAACCTTTTCCCCTACCTAAATTACGATGCCAGAAAGCAATGTTGGACAAACTTGCAATATCAGTAATGACAGTAGTTTCAAAGTTATTCATTGCACCTTCACGTTCATATAATGAATGACCAATTGAAGCTCCTAACGGACCAGGTACAATCATTTCAGGAAAATTCCAGATGGGTTCAGCTATAACTTTTCTAATTTTTATCAAATCATTAAATTGACCTTCAGCATAGGAATCTGCATGAAGCTTGATTTTGATTTTAATTTTATCTGAGTAACTCCATTTTCGTACTAAAATATCCTGAAGCTGTTCCGCATTCAACTGTTTTAAAATTCTTTCAACGTAAGCCCGAATTTCCTGATCGGGAATAGGGTACATATCACCAACTAACTGAACAAGCTGATATGCAATATCTTTTATTTGACCTTCTTTTGGTTTGGCAAGTATGTATTCAACAATGGGGTCTTTAACCTGGGTATCTTCTATTTTTGTAAAACGCGGAGCATATTCGTCTTTCTTAATCTGCTCAATATCTACTTTGTATAAATCGGAGGTAATCTGGTCGAAATCAATTTTAGAATCTTCATTACTCAGCTTGAAATTTTTCAATAATGATTCCTGATTCAACAAGATTTTATTAGTTCCGAAAATATCGCTTTGCTGAACTTCTAAAAAGAATTGAGGCAGTTTTATGTCGGATGCCAATTCTTTATTGGCATCCACAATTCTGTAACGCTTTACTTTTTCTCCCATTTCCTGAAATATATATTCGTCAATAGGTTGCTGACTTTGTTTTTCAATAACTTCTTCCATCTCCCTATTTTGTGCCTCTGCCATGTTTTCTATTTCCTCAATAGATTCAATTTTAGTTTTGGGAGAACTAATTGTTTCGGGATTAAATGAAATTCTTTCCGGAATAATTTCATCACCTGCATTTGAGCCATCTTCATTCTGCTCAGGAAAAAGAAAGGATTCAAGGGGTTTTTCAACAATCTGTTTCTTTTCTTCTTCAGGCATATTATCTTTTTGCCTATAGTCCTTTTCACTAAAACCGGAAGCCTGCAAACCTTTAACGATATTTTGCAAAGTATCGTTGAATTTGACGGATGCCGTTAAAACATAAGAAACATTAAGCAAGGCAGCAGAATGCTTCATCACATAGGGTTGGCGCAATACACGGCCTAATATCTGTTCTACATCAACTGTAGAAGATTTATCGGCAAGTGAAGCAAGTATATAAGCAAATGGGCAATCCCAACCTTCTTTTAGTGCATTAATTGTAATGATGTATCGGACAGGACAATCATTAGAACTCAAATCAATCCCTTTTAATTCGTCTTTTTCGGCGGTTTTTATCTTAATCTGATCTTCGGGAATACCTACTTTAAGAAGTTGTTCTTTTAGCTTGTCAAATGTGGTGTTCTCATCACCTGTGCGGGGTTGTGCCTGAAATAATATTATAGGACGAATGTATTTTCCACCATTTTTTTCCTGTTCAATAGCGAGCAACTCAAGTTTACGCTGAAGATGCAATGCATTATTAATAACTTCCGTTTTATCGTGATGGTTATAAACGATTACCGGAAGTTTAACCATGTGCTCCTTTTTCAACTCAATTGCAGGAACCAGACTCACAATATTGCTGTTATCCTTTGGTGTTGCAGTAAGGTCTAATACAAATGAAGGATTGAGGGCATTCAACATATCAACGCTTAAATCGCTCTCGGCATTATGGCTTTCGTCAACCACTAAAACCGGACTCATGCTGCGGATTACATTGATTAAGGCGGTGTCGTCAGTATCTTCAAGCAGGTGTGTTTTATTTTTATACTGGCTGGCAAATGTGGCTAACTGCCCGTTTTCCTGATATACCTTTCTGTCCTCTTTATTCCTTGCACGTAAACTTGAAAAGCTCATTACCACAATAGAAAGCTGTTCTTTTACTACTGTAGGATTAAAGTTTGAACCTTGCAATAAATCTTTCTTTTCGTATACTTCAACCCTGTGATTAAACAAAGCATCTAACTTTTGACGGTAGGGGTGGTCTGGATTGCTGAGATTATTTATTGTTTGGTTAAGGAGATTACTCCAAGGAACCAGCCACACGACTATTTTAGGTAGTTCAGTTGAATACGCAGAAAATATGGTATGCAAAGCATTGCACGCAATAAATGTTTTACCACCGGCAGTCGGGACTTTTATGCAAACATGTGCAGCATTAGGTATGGTATTTTTATATGGCTGCATCCCTTCATTTTGTAAAGGATTATAAGGACCGATGCGGTCTTCCCAGAACTTATTAAATGCAGCATCGGTTTTTTTGAACCTCTGAACATACTCCAAATACAATTCGAGGTCTTTTATAACTTTGTGTTGATAGCTTTTCAATTCCATATTAGAAACGAGTTACATCACGTGGAATTTTCTTAAATACGATATTGTTTTTCATCATAAAATCCTTAGGCAAAAGGCAGTTGTCGGCATAAATAACATATTGCCCTGCTTTGGTTTTTATGGTGGAAAGGATGTCATAATCGAGAGTTGTGAGCGATTCTTTTTCGTAAATGAAATAGTAGGCAGTCCCTTCTTTCTTACCAAGAAAATATGGCGTGTCTTTCTTGTTATTTGTAAGTACAAATGCTTGACGCGTTTCGCTGAACCAGATGTATTCCCTGATTTTAGCGGTATCCACTTCTTCATTTAGATACTCATTATTTTCGCCAACAAACAAAGGTTTGCCTAATTCATAATAATCGAAGCTACCGCCTGTACCTTCAGTATCTAACCATCCCTTAATCACTCTTTTTACTCTTTCTGCTGTATGGGAATTTGCATAATCTTCCATTTCAACTAAAATAAAATTGCGATTCCCATTATCTTGTTTATTCAGATTTAAAATAGCATGAGCAGTTGTGCCAGAACCAGCAAAAGAATCAAGTACTATAGAATTCCTATCACAAACAAGTTCAATTAAATTTTGAATGAGTTGAGTAGGTTTGGGAAAAGTAAATTTTGTATCAGGAATAATTGACTTCAACTCCTGTGTGCCTTGTTGTGTATATATACCTTCAATAATAGAATACAACTTGGTACCCCTTTCAACACCCTCTTCTGATTTTAAATATTGCTTATAATTTACGGACCATTTCTCTTTCTTCTTTTCAATAACAAGTTCATTGGTATTAAGAGCTGCTTCTACTCTTTCTTTTGACCATTGCCATTGCTTTTGCGGCCATATTTCTTCATTCTGAAAAATTATAGGATAACGTAAATTTGGTCTATCATCCATACTTGTCGTTGCAAGAGGTTGAAGCCTGAAAGGACCACGTTCATTAATTTTTTCATCTTTGAATTTATAGTATTTTAAAATTGCTGGATCGTGCTTTAAAAAAAGATTAGGAACTATATTAATATTTTTGGCATAGCAATAGATATATTCATGTAGGTTAACAATGTGTTTTGATTTTGCACCACCACCATAACTTTTTTTCCAAATTATTGTTTCAATCAAATTCTTTCTTCCAAAGATTTCTTCTAATACTAAACTCAAATAATTATATTCAAAATTGTCAATAGAAATATAAATAATTCCATTAGGTGCTAATAAGTTGTAAAGCAGCCTCAATCTTGGATACATCATGCATAACCATTTGTCATGCCGGCTTAAATCATCACCTTCTTTACCAACAATCTGGCCCAGCCATTTATTAATTTTTGGATGGTTAACGTTATCATTATACACCCAATTTTCATTTCCTGTGTTATATGGAGGATCAATATAAATGCATTTGATTTTGCCTTCATACTCGGGCAAAAGACTTTTAAGGGCTTCGAGATTATCCCCGTGGATAATTTTATTGCCGCTGTTTACAGAATTGTTTAACTCACCATCAGTTTCATTAAAGCCATATTTGTGCTCCAATATTTTATAAGGGACATCCCTGTGATGATTGATTACTTTTTCTTTTCCTATCCAATTGAGAGTAGGCATATATTATCAGCTTTTCTTGTTATTGTCAATATTCTTTTCAGCCACTTTCAGGGCTTTCTTTGCTACATCTTCATTTTTCAATACATCATATACCTTTTCACCAAGCCAAAGAGAGAGTAATTCCTCTTTGTCAACATTGAAAAATTCAGCGAGTAAGAGTACCTGTTCCCGGCGTGCCTGTCGTTCACCCTTTTCCAGCTTACTTACAAAAGCAGTATCGGCTTTTAAGCAGGCTGCAACCTCACGTTGCCGTATTTTTCTTTTCTCACGAAGGCTTCGGATATGTTCACTAAACTGGCTCATATTGTTATGTATTGTCTTGTCAAACAATGACAAAAATATACATAAAAATAAGAAAAACAAAAGAAAATTAACAACTGCAAACCATACAAAGTTTGCAATCTTGCAAAGTAATGAGAAAACCCCTAAAACTTTGAATAACACCCAAATTGAGGCTGTGAAAGATACCGGCCATTAAGTTCTTTGAGGAGATTATCTACGGAACGGATTGAGAGATTGAACTTCTTACCTAATTCGATGGCTTCTGCCCTTTTAAAATCGGGAGGTAAGGCATCAAAGAATTTGCGTTTGTTATGACCGGAACGGAAAACAGCATTCTCGTTCTGCTTTGGAAGGTTGTGAAACATCAGCAGACTATGTTGTAAGTAAAGGTCGGTAAGGTTTACTGCTGTGTCAAAATCGGTATCAGTGCAAAAAGCAGAAGTTGAAGTATCGCCATTCTCAAATTTTCGGAGTGCAGTAAAAATCATGGTCATGCGATATAAAACCAGTCCAAGTCGTTTTACAATGCTACCAGCTTCATTACCTGCAAAAATTGTAACATCATTCAGCCAGCGGCTGCAAATACTGTTTAACGTCTGCCATTGTTGTTGTACAAGCTCTATTTTAGTTGGGTATTGCTTCAAAAAATGTATTAACTGAAATACTTGATTGGATAATGCATTGAAATGCTCGGTAAGGTTGAAACTGCTTGCATATGGTGAAACATCACGCCACTGCTGTTCAACCTTGTAAGCATAGAAAATAAAACGGCTAAAAAGACCGTCTTCGGCTGATTCAATTAGACCCGTTACCTGGTTCGGAGTACCTGACAGTGCAACTGATAGCCGGGGTTCATTCACCTCGATATACTCATTATTGATTTTCTTTGAACTGGATATGCGTTCGTGGTGAAAAGCCTTACGGAGCATATCAGAATAACCGCCCCATTCCTGTTTCAGAACATTACCCATTGTATCGGCTTCGGTTTCGCAGATTATGCCTTCGCCCTGGTTCTGTTCGAGGTGAGAAAGGATTTTTGCATAAGATGAATTTGCCGGAATAAAAACAACCCTGAAAGGTGGTTGTTCCGGTGGTCCTTCAGCAGGTTCGTGTTTTTTCTTTGACCGTTGCCGGTTTTTGTACTCATTCAATTCAGTTTCGTATCGCTGTTGTTCTTCCTTACTCGATTTCACAAGCTGGTCGTGGTGCTTATCGGCAAGTGTCTTGGAAAATTTTAAGGCACCTTTTCCACTCGCAGCAGGAGCTATGATGAAAACAAATAGATTGGGATACACGATTTGCTGAGCATAAACGCCTTTAACACTTGGTAGACAACCGCTAAGGATAGACAAAGCACCCGTGAGAAAAACATCCCGTTCCCTGAGGTCAGTAAATGCCAAAGCCCCTGATTTTATTAGTTCAGGTAATTGGTTGTATATCTCATCGGAAATAGTTGGCGTATTTTTCAGGTAATCTTCTTCGATAGTTTGCTGCTGTTGATTTTGAGTCTTAGCACTGGTTTGCACATTTACAGACTTTGCAAAGTTTGCAAACTCGTTAAAATGGTGGTTGTAGGCACTTTTTAGCGAGGCTCTGATTTCCTGTTCCGATAAATCGAAATTGATTGAAATATAGTCGAGTACCATGTTTTCGGGAATACCTTTGCGGTTGCAGTTGCAAGCCAGCAGGTAAACAAAGTTGTTACGGTTGCCTGAATGGTATTGTTCTTTTTGCTCAGTGAATCGGATACAATCCTCAAACAATACCTGGTAATCGGGTATCTTAGTGGCTTCCTGTTTTACAGGATCCTCATTAAAAACTGTTTGTACTTCGAATTTTAGACTTTGTGAATTTTGGTATGTGTCAGGATCATCGGAAACAAAGCAAAGACGTGTAATATCTTTACATTTAGGGTCACAAGGAATACCCAGTTCCTTTTCGTAATATGTTTGCACCTGTTTATATGCAATGTCATGGTATTTTGCTCCACTACTTACCTTAACAAATACTTTGAGTCCTTTACCGCTTGGACTGCGAAAGCAGGCAACAGTAAAGGGGATTTGAGATATTGCATGAAAAGCATTATTAAGTTGTTCAGTTGTAAGTTTGTCGAAATCCAAATGAACATAACCACTATATTGGTCGAGAAAATCAGCTTTACGTCCACCTATAAAAGTTGCCGATGGAGTAAAAGCAGGAAGTTGTCGTTTGAGATGGTCGGCTCTTTCGGTATTACCGGAGGCAAACAGGGAGCGGATAGGTTCAATATCCGCCCTGTATTTGCCTTCTTTAATATCCTGGATGATTAGGAGCAAAGCCCTGTTTTCTATCGTCTGGCTAAATCCTGAAAAGATTGTCGAACATGCCATACTATCAGTATTTAGATGGTTTATTGAGCCGTACCTGAATTATTCCAAAAGGTACACGGCACTTTTTACAATCTTCCATAAATTACCTCCTCCTGTTTTGAATTACGTAATCAGTGGCTTCCTGATCAATTTCATCATTTGTATTTTGCCGGTTTCGCAGTAACCAACGTTCTAACTCCTGACGATTGAAATACAATTTTTTTCCTTGTGGGCAGAAATGTGGGATCTGCTTACGACTGGTAAGTTTGTACAAGTGGCTTTCGCTGATGTCGAGATACTGGCAAGCCTCTGAGAAATTCAGTACATCTTTTTTGAGCAAGTTCTGCTCGTTGATGAGTTTTTTCAACTCACCCAATTCTTTCAAAATAATTTCGTCCATTTGACTAAAATTTAAAAATTAGAAAATGGACTTTTGGCCAAAAGTCATCTTTGATTATCAAAGACAAACCAAAAATACTTAAGGAAGTGCCTGATTTTAATGATACTTACAAGGGGCGGAGTGGAGCGTGGAGTGAGGAGCGGAAGTAACAAAAGAAGATTAACCGAAAATCGGGAAACCATCGGCAAACAAAAAAGGTAAAATAATCTTCAGGTGTGTAGCGTGGAGTTATTGTAATTGCTTAGCTACCTTTTCAACCAAGAATGCTGTGGCTTTTGGTTTCTTCTGCTCTTTCAACTGGACACGGTCAAAAGTTGAACCATCAGGCTTTACGAAACATTTGCAAGCAACCTCCCATTGGTGTTGCTTCAGATCAAGTACTGATTTTTTAATATTGTGAATTAACTTGATGAAATAATGAAGTTCGCTGATGTTGCCAGTCCAGAATACCGGTTTTAGAACATGTTCACCGGTAAATACTTTTTTGAAATCTGTATAAATCGTCGATTTATCAATAAGGTTATTGCTTTTCAACGAATCGAACAAATCTTTTAAGTACTCCGGTTGAGTGCTTACATGTTTGTATGTGAAAGAAGAGTAAGCCATACCGACCGGTTGAGGTTTATCAAGATTAGAATCTTTAATTTTTATAGGTGTATCCTGCCTTGCTTGTAAATACTGATGAATGTGAAATGAAATGGTGCCTTGAACTGTCTTTTCGGCATCATAATCAGGAGCAATAATATTGATAATTTCAAAATCGGATAATGACTCGGTTCCGATAGAATCAGGGAAAGTAGTTTTTATTTGTTCATATAAACAGAAAAGAGAGATTTTAATTGCTTTCAGAACATAAGTGCTGAGCTTATCACTGACGTTTTTTTGAGCAACCTGTTCAATGATATATTCAAGGTTTTTAAGCAAACTAACTACCTGGTACTCTTTATCGATCGCAGTCTTTGCCTTTCTGACATTTGCGCTTATGGCTGCACGAATGCGAATATTCTCATTTTTAATCAGGTAGAAATAAAATTCTGATGCTTTATTAAAAAATGACGGTATTTCCATTAACCCAAATTCAGTTTGCACTTCTGCAAACTTTGCAAGGTTTGCAATACTTTCAGTATTTGGCAAATGGTCAATCTTTAAACTAATGGAATAATCTTTCAATGAGTCCATCAATGCTTTAAAAAACTGTTCAGGATTGTCCTTATTTACCCTTACCTTATTGTTCAGAATGTCCCTGAACTTTGTTTCAATTGTGTTTTCCGGTTTCCAGGGGACTAAATCACCGAAAAGGATATTGTCGTAAATGATTGGCTTTACTATCATAAGTCTAATTTTATCCTGTTCGCTGCATCTCTTTTCTTCTCATCAATGATTTTTGCATAAATCTGCGTTGTTTTCAGTTCCTTGTGTCCGAGAAGTTTGGAGACTGTATAAATATCGGTACCCAAAGTTAGCTGTAAAGTGGCATAGGTATGCCGGGCGCAATGAAAACTTATTGACTTGGTTATTCCTGCTCTGAGGACCCATTGCTGCAATTTGATATTGTGCCAGGCACTATACTTTAACCCAATGAAAACTCTTTCGGCAGGGGAGGACCTGGTACCAAGAAATTCCAGTGCCTGTTCAGGGAATGGGAGCGTCTCAGCCCCTTTAGTTTTCTTCTGCCTGAATCGGATATAGTGCCCCATCTCCTTTGAATGCTGAACATCAGCCCAAGTTAGTTTTTGTACGTCGGACCAACGGAGACCGGTCATGGCAGAAAACAGAAACGCCTGTTTCAAAATCGGGATATCACATTCGGCCTTTATCAGGGCCTGGAGTTCATCAAGTGTTAGAAATTCCCTCTGAGATTCGTCGGGTTTAATTCCTTCAATTAACTCGGCCGGGTTATTGGCAATTATTCCTTCCTTGACTGCCACGCGCAAGGCTGCTCTTACCTTATTATAATATGAGCATTGAGAGTTCTGAGCAAGGTTAGTATTTGATGGTGTCAATGCTTTTTTCTGAAGGAACTCTTTAAAATCTTCAAGCCATTTTTTATCAATCTGGGCAAAGGTGACATCGAACGTAACAAATTTTTTAAGGTGTTTCAATGTGCTGTCCCAATTGTCATGATTACCCTTGCTGGGCCGGCGTTTTTCTGTCAGGTTCTCAAAATACCTCAAAAAGCTGCCTTTCATCTTTCCCTGATCCTGGAATCCATAGATCCCGTTCTGGAGCTCAAGATGCCTTTTAGATCTGATAGATTCGGCCAGGGCGAGGTTCTTTTTGTTCTCGTCCTTTTTCTCTTTTGAAAGTTTGCCTTTTTTCGGTTCGGGTACCAGGTAAATCTGCAAGTACTCATACTGGCGCTTACCCTGGTGATAATAGTCAAGGTACAGACTGATTTTATCACCTTTCTTACGTTGGCGGAGTGTTACGGTCATACATATTATATAAAGAGGTTATCGATTTCTGTTCTTTTAATGATGGTGCGCCGGCCGAGCTTGCCGACCTTAAATGCACCTTTTGTAATCATTCTTTGAATGGTTCTCCGGCTTGCACCCAACAGGGTTGCTGCTTCATCAACGCTAAGAAATTCTTTATGCTGAATGGCAGTATCAAACTTTCGTGGTTCCTGTTTTGATTGCTGCGGTTGTAAAACGGATTGAATTTTTGCTTCCCGTTTCAATTTTTTGTAATTCCTGCTGTTGCAGACGTGGTTACAATAACGAGTATAAAGGGTTTTGGCTTCAAATTCTTTTCCGCAATACTCGCAAATTTTCTTAAAAGTAAGGTTGCTGCTCATAATGTCTTTCTATGACTTTTTGTAGCTGTAAATGACTCTATGTGTCTTTAGGTGACTTAAGCTGACATCATCTCGCCAATTTGTTGCCGGGCAACAAGGGCAACAATGTTGGGCAACGATATGGCAACAAATATACGAAAAAAAGGAGGGTTTGGCAACAAATAAAGGAAAATAAATTCACATATTATTAACAAAAACAGGCAGTTAGAAAATAAAGGAAGGATAATTACTTTCCGATGCAAAACCTCGAAAAAATATTACCCAGAATATCATCCGTTGTGATCTCTCCTGTGATCTCGCCAAGGTGATGAAGGGCAAGGCGGATGTTGCTTGAAAGCAGGTCGGCGGG
>Ga0114951_10003609_pt1 | contig 15859 bp, 9 predicted proteins | sample AM7aDNAmetaG_FD_88677 | JGI IMG/M metagenome (GOLD analysis project Ga0114951, IMG submission 88677) | Freshwater microbial communities from Finland to study Microbial Dark Matter (Phase II) - AM7a DNA metaG | ecosystem: Environmental > Aquatic > Freshwater > Lake | place: Finland: Lake Alinen...
ACGGGCTGCAGACGTTATTTTAAAAGAAAGGGGAAAACTCATCTTGGTTACACGCGAGATGCCTCTAAGCCTGATACATATTAATAACATGAAAGCTTTAACAGAGAGTGGCGCCATAATTTGTCCCGCTTCTCCTTCCTTTTACAGTTCTAATCAAAAAATTGAAGACATTTTGCAAACTGTAACCGATAAAGTTTTAAATTTGGCTGGTTTTAGTTTTGAAAAATATCAATGGGGAGCTAGTGTCTGATTGCATAAAGGCTCTAAGGCAGGAAAGCTCCAAGCTCTAAATTTCAAATTCAAAGTATAAAAAAGTAAAAAAATAATTAAGAAAAACTATCTTTGTATATAATTTTTTCTTGTAATTTGAAGCTTGTAATTTTGAATTTGGGACTTAAATTCATAAACGCAGAATCACAATATTGAAAAAAAGTGGATTTTAACCAGATTATAGAAAGTATTAAAAAGAAAGTTTATTATCCTGTTTATTTTTTAATGGGTGAAGAACCCTATTATATTGATGAAATAACCAATTATATTGCAAGCAATGTTCTTACAAATGACGAAAAGGAATTTAATCAAACAGTAGTTTATGGCAAAGATACTGATGAAGAAACCATTATAAGTTATGCCAAGCGGTTTCCTATGATGGCTAATTATCAGGTCGTTATTGTAAAAGAAGCTCAGAATTTAGATGAAATAGAAAAACTACAGACATATATTGAAAACCCTCTAAGCTCTACTATTCTTGTTATCTGTTATAAGTATAAAACCATTGACAAGCGAAAATTATTTGCTAAAGCGCTTCAAAAAAAGTCAGTTCTCTTTGAGTCTAAATCACTTTATCCTAACCAAATACCCGATTGGGTAAACGCTTATGTAAAAAGCCAGGGGTATAAAATAAATCCACAAGCGACACAATTACTGTCAGAAAATATTGGTAATGATTTAACGCGTATCACCAGTGAAGTAAAAAAACTTATCATTAATTTGCCGGACAGCAAAGAAATTACTCTTGATGATATTGAACGAAATATTGGCATCAGTAAGGAATTTAATGTTTTTGAATTACAAAATGCATTAGGTAAAAAACAAGTATTAAAAGCAAACAGAATAATAACTTATTTTGTTCAGAATCCAAAAGAAAATCCCATAGTGCAGGTGCTTATTATAATATATGGTTTTTTTACTAAAGTCCTGTTGTATCATACTATCATTAATAAATCAGACAAAAAAGAAGTGGCTGCTACTTTGTCCGTCAATCCTTTCTTTGTTGATGATTACAGGGTTGCTTCACAAAGTTATTCTATTCAAAAACTTACCCGGATTTTCTCTTACTTGAGAGAAGCTGATATGAAATCAAAAGGCGTGAATATGATAACAAAAAATGATGATGCGATTTTCAAAGAGCTGATTTACAAAATTTTACATTAAAGAACTAACATATGAGTTTTAAAAAATATTTATTATTATTTATAGTGTGTTTCTTAAGCCTTTTAGCTTTGGGGCAGACTTCAAGTATTAGAGGTTTTGTTTATTCAAAAGAAACCGGTGAGCCAGTTATATTTACTAATGTCTATCTTTTCAAAACAACTTATGGTGTCGCTACTGATGTTGACGGTTATTATAATATAACCAAAGTCCCACCGGGTAATTACACACTAATGATAAGTAATATGGGCTTTGATTCTTTACAGTTAAATGTAAGTCTGAAAGCCGGTGAGATATTATCTAGAAATCTATATCTGACACCCTCTTCTAAAATGCTCGAAAGTTTTAGTGTTACTGGCGAGAAAGAAGAAGCTAGAACAGAAACCAAAACATCTGTTATTAAAATTTCACCGCGTCAGATCAAACAATTACCTTCAATAGGTGGTCAACCTGACTTGGCTCAATACTTACAAGTTCTGCCTGGGGTAATTTTTACTGGCGACCAGGGTGGGCAACTTTATATCCGTGGCGGGCCACCTGTTCAAAATGAGGTATTACTTGACGGAATGGTAATTTATAATCCTTTCCATTCTATTGGACTTTTCTCGGTCTTTGAAACTGATATTATCAGAACAGCTGATGTATTTACCGGAGGTTTTGGCGCTGAATATGGCGGTAGAATTTCCTCAGTAATTGACATCGCTACAAGAGATGGCAACAGAACAAAATTTGGAGGAAAATTTGGCACCAATACTTTTGGCTCAAATATATTGTTAGAAGGTCCCTTAGGCAAAATAAAAGAGAATAATATGGCTACTTCTTCATTTATTCTGACAGCTAAACAATCTTACCTAAAGCAAAGTTCTAAAATATTTTACAATTATGTTGACACAGCAGGCTTACCTTTTAACTTTACTGATATTTACGGCAAGCTTTCTTTTACAGCTTCTAATGGGAGTAAAATAAATCTATTTGGCTTTAATTTCAGTGATAACGTCAATTATAGAGGGTTTTCTGATTTTAAATGGGATAACTATGGTGCAGGGGCTAATTTTATATTAATTCCTGAAGCCTCTACCACTCTGATAAAGGGAAATTTTGCTTATTCTGATTATAAAATTGCATTAACAGAGAACGAAATGCCACCAAGGACAAGTGAAATTGGAGGTTTTAACTTAGGACTTAATTTTACATATTATGTTGCAAAGGATGAATTAAATTATGGCATTGAAATGCAGGGATTTAAAACTGCATTTGACTTTTACAATTCGTTAAACAGACAGATATCTCAAAACCAGAATACTACGGAACTAGGTGTCTATGTAAAATACAAGAAAACTATTGGCAAACTACTATTGGAACCGAGTTTCAGAGCCCAATGGTACGCATCATTGTCAACATTTTCTCCTGAACCCCGATTAGCTGCAAAATACAATCTTACCGATAAAATCAGGCTCAAGTTTGCAGGTGGTTTATACACTCAAAATCTCATAAGCGCTAGTTCAGACAGAGATGTTGTCAATTTATTTTATGGCTTCCTGTCAGGACCAGATAATTTACAACAGACTTTCAATGGTAAAGACGTTAAGGATAAGTTGCAAAAATCTGATCATATTATTGGGGGTATAGAATTAGATGTGATTAAGAATCTGAATATTAATTTTGAAGGGTATTATAAGTATTTTCCTCAGTTAACAACAATAAACAGAGACAAAGTATTTGATGATACTGGCGATAACTGGCAAATACCAGACAGGCTTAAGAAAGATTTTATTATTGAATCAGGTAATGCCAAAGGATTAGATTTATCTTTGAAATATGAATTAAAAAATATTTATTTCTGGGTTGTTTATTCTTTTAGTTATGTAAACCGATATGATGGTATAAATGAATATTATCCACCTTTTGACAGAAGGCATAATGCTAATTTTGTTGGAACTTATACCTGGGGAAAGAAAAGCTCATGGGAATTCAGTGCTCGTTGGAATTTTGGGTCAGGCTTTCCTTTTACTAAAACTCAGGGTTATTATGAAAATCAAACTTTTGCTGATGGAATTAATACTGACTATACTGCTGTTAATGGTATTCTGGGCGTGTTATATGCTGAATATGACACGGGTCGCTTACCTTATTATCATCGACTGGACATTAATTTAAAAAAGAAATGCCTATTAGGTAAGAATGCCAACATCGAAATAAATTTAGGCGCAACCAATGTTTACAACAGAAAAAACATTTTTTACTTCGATAGGATAACACACGAGCGCATTAACCAACTGCCGCTTATGCCAAGCCTAGGAGTGCTTTTATCTTTTTAGTTTTAGCCTTGAATTTAGTGCCTTCTGAATTATTTTTATTCGTTCATTCTTTCCCTTGGAATCTCAGCATCATTCTTATTGGCAGGTAAAATAGTAAAACGATCTTTGTGTTTACTTACATAATTATCAAAAAACATTATGCCGTGTAAATGGTCAATCTCGTGTTGAAATATCTGAGCAGTATACCATTGTTTTATATGTTCGTGAATAAAAGCACCATTAGGCTGGTAATATTCAACATCTACCCATATTGCCCTGTAAGAAGAATCAATAACATTAGGATACCCTGAAGTTTGAGGTACTGACAAACAACCATCTGCTCTTCTGACAACTGTATCGGAATAAGCAGTAATTTTGGGATTTAAATAAACTTCAAAAGGACGATTCGTGATAGACCCTTTATCATACCTCTGAACCCATATAATTTTTCTATTAATACCAACTTGTGGTGCTGCAATACCTACACCATTTGCATGTTTAACTGTTGTGTACATTCTGTCGGTAAGCCAATCAATCAATGTATCACCAACAATAACATCCTTAGAAGAAGTCCGTAAAATAACTGAATCAGGATGAATAAAAATATTCAAAACACGCATTGCCGTCGATGAATCGGCTTTCATAATTGTATCTTTTTCTGCTTTTGTAAATGCTAACGGATTGGGTTGTACGGGATCAGGTATAGGGGTTGTTGTAACATCTTTTTTACATTGTATAAAAAAGAAACTTATAACTGTAAGAAAAAGAGAAATCTTAAAAAAAGCAAAAGATGATATTTTCATAATAAAAGTTTTTCTAATATAACAAATTTATAAATAAATATTTAAACGAGCATGTTGGTTTCCCTATAATGAAAAATTAATTTTATAATAATGATTTTGGTTTACAATTTTAAATAAAAATTAGATATAATAAACTTATAGTAAATAACATAAGCCCTTCTTTTCCATTCTTACATTAATTCATTATTCCAACTTTCCAATTTTCCAGTAGAACTGTTTATTGGGGCTCCTTTAAATATTCTCACTAAGCTCTCCGTCTTTCATTTTAATCTTTCTGTCGGACATGCTGGCTAACTCCTCATTGTGTGTAACGATAACAAAAGTCTGATTAAACTCTTTTCTCAGATTAAAAAAAAGCTGATGCAGTTCTTTAGCATTGTTAGAGTCTAGGTTACCTGAGGGTTCGTCCGCAAGTATAATAGCAGGAGAATTTATTAAAGCACGAGCCACAGCAACTCTTTGTTGCTCGCCACCAGAGAGCTGCGAAGGCTTATGCTCCAGTCGCTCTGATAATTTAAGATAATCAAGTAGATGTTTGGCTTTCTCAACGGCTTTGCGTCTTGATTCGCCTGCAATAAGCGCTGGTAAAAAAGTATTTTCAAGAGCTGTAAATTCAGGTAACAGATGATGAAATTGAAAAACAAAACCTATGTTCTTATTACGAAACACAGCCTTTTTATTGTCGTTCATCTGAGAAATATCAACACCATTGATCTGAACTTTCCCTTTGTCGGCTTTATCTATTGTACCTAAAATATGCAATAAGGTTGTTTTGCCCGCCCCTGATGCACCTACCACAGAAACTATTTCGCCTCGGTTTATTTCAATATTGATATCTTTAAGCACGGTCAGTTTTCCAAACGATTTGCAAATACCATATGCTTTTATCATGTTTTAAGCAAGTTAATTTTAAACAAAATTACTCTTTTTGATTATTTATTGTAATTTTATATTTCATTTAATTAACATCTATATGTGTGGCATAACTGGGATTTATTCATTTACTGAAGAAGGGAATAAATTCCATAATTATATAAAAGATGCTACCTGCAAATTAAATCTAAGAGGGCCTGATTCATCAGGAATATATCATCACAAAAATTTATCTTTTGGTCATGCCAGGCTTTCTATAATAGATGTTTCTGATATCGCATCTCAACCATTTACAGATATAACTGGCAGATATACAATCGTTTTTAATGGCGAGTTTTACAACTTCAAAGAACACAAGAAATATTTAGAAGATAAAGGCTATTCTTTTCGTTCTCATAGTGATACAGAGGTATTGCTTTATTTGTATATTGAAGAAGGGGAACAATTTGTTTCTAAATTAAATGGTTTTTTTGCTTTTGCGATTTATGATAATCTTGAAGAATCACTTTTTATAGGTAGAGACAGGTATGGTATCAAACCTCTTTATTTTTACAAAGATAAAGATGTATTTATTTTTGCTTCCGAGATGAAATCTTTATTAGCATTTCATCTGCCAAAAAAAATTGACAATATTTCTTTATTCACTTACTTGCAATTAAATTATATACCTGCTCCTCACACTATTTTTGAAGGAATAAATAAATTGGAACCCGGACATACAATTACTATTAAAGGAGAAAAAATCAGAGAAGAGAAATATTACCAGATTCCTTACGAAAAAAATAAAATTTCTAAAACTAAGACCTATGATGACTCTTGCGACGAATTAAAAACATTGCTTGATGACTCTGTAAAATTACGCCTGATTTCTGATGTCCCGTTGGGTGCTTTTTTGAGTGGTGGTATTGACTCTTCTGTTGTTGTTGCTCTGGCTTCAAGACACACACAACATTTAAACACATTTTCTATAGGGTATAAAGATGAGCCTCTTTTTGATGAAACATATTTTGCAAGGCTTGTATCAAAAAAATTCAATACCAATCATACTGAGTTTAAGTTAACAAATAATGACTTATTAGAGCATTTGTTTGATGTTTTGGATTATATTGATGAACCTTTTGCTGATTCTTCGGCTCTGGCAGTCTATATTTTAAGTAAACACACCAAAAAACATGTCACTGTGGCTTTGTCAGGTGACGGTGCAGATGAGCTTTTCGGAGGATACAACAAACATTATGCAGAATACCAATATCAAAGAAACCCCTTCCTTATGCAGATTCTTGGAGGTGCAGAACCTCTGCTGCGAACAATTCCTCAATCGCGAAATTCTGCTCTGTTAAACAAGTTCAGACAAACGCATAGATTGGCCTTGGGAGCTAAGATGTCTGCAAAGAACAGATACTGGCGCTGGTGTGGATATGCAAATGAAAACCAATCACAGAACCTGCTGAATTCTTGCATTAATAAAGCTCAATACGACTTAAGAAAATCTAGCCTATTAAAATATATCGACAACAAAAATCTTGATATAAATGACATTTTATTTACCGACGTGCAGCTTGTGCTTCCTTATGATATGCTTACAAAAGTCGATTTAATGTCTATGGCCAATAGTCTTGAGATAAGAGTGCCTTTCTTGGATTACCGTATTGTTAATTTTGCTTTTAGTTTGCCATCTTCTTTCAAGATCGATAGTAAGGGTCGGAAGAAAATTTTAAGGGATGCTTTCAGAGAGGAGCTACCTGAAGAATTGTACACACGAAAAAAGCATGGATTTGAAGTACCTCTTCTTAAATGGTTTAATTCGGAATTAAAATCATTAATTATTAACGACCTCCTCGAAGATGGTTTTATACAAGAACAGGGTATTTTCTCTGTAGACGAAGTACGAAAGTTGAAAAAACAAATTTTCTCAAACAACCCACAAGATGCTACTGCCCGCATATGGGCACTTATTGTTTTTCAATACTGGTGGAAGAAATACTACAGTTAGTAGAACAAATTACATTATATGTAATTTATTAACAAAAAACATTCATAACACCTTGTAATTATGTGTAATTTTGCACACCAAAAAAAATAATTACGAATAGGGATTTAAGGTAAGAAAAAACAGAAGATGCCCAGAGTTTTAAGGATATTAAATAGGTTCAATTTAGGCGGTCCTACTTTAAATGCAACATACCTCACTAAATATTTAGCTCCTGAGTTTGAAACACTTTTAATTGGTGGAAAACATAGCGAATCGGAAAAAAACGCTGATTATATATTAAAAGAGCAAGGGGTCAACTTTACGACGTTGGAAGAAATGAAAAGACCGCTAAGTCTAAAACATGACTTAAAAGCCTATTTAAAACTATGCCGGATAATTAAAGATTTTAAACCAGATATTGTACATACACATGCTGCTAAAGCCGGGGCATTAGGTCGTTTTGCAGCTCATCGTTTAAAAGTACCCGTTATTATTCATACTTTTCACGGACATGTCTTCGACGCATATTTTAATATGGTTGAATCTTCCTTTTATAAAAATGTTGAACGTTATCTTGCTTCTATAAGCACAAAAATTATTGCCGTAAGCGATAACCAAAAAAATGAACTTAGCGAAGTGTACAGAATTTGCTCTCCTGATAAAATTGAAGTTATCCCTTTAGGTGTTGATTTAAGTAAATATGGATTCAATAAAGAACAAAAAAGAATTGCATTCAGAAAAACTTATAACTTAGATGATGATGAAATAGCCATTGGAATAATAGGACGTCTGGTACCTGTTAAAAATCACGAATTATTCCTCAATTCTTTTAAAAATATTAAAGAAACTACTGACAGAAAAGTACGTGCTTTTATTGTTGGCGATGGAGAAATGAAAGAATATCTCAAAGAATTGGCATCGAAGTTAAATCTTGATTATTTAAACACCAGTGGCATTCCTCAAAATAACGAAAAAGCAAGTGTAACTTTCACTTCATGGATAAAAGAAGTGGATAACGCTTTGGCGGGACTCGATATTATAGCTTTAACATCATTAAATGAAGGCACACCTGTTAGTTTGATTGAAGCCCAGGCTGCATGTAAAGCTATTATTTCTACTGATGTAGGAGGCGTCAAGAATGTAGTTCAACAAAATGAAACCGCCCTTTTATCTCCCAGCAATGATTTAAATGCATTTACTGAAAATTTGAAAAATTTGATTGAGAATGACGAATTAAGGGATAAACTGGCTAAAAATGGCTGTTCAAAAAGATTACAGAATAAATACGGGTATGAGCGCTTAACGCATGATATGAAAACACTTTATTACAGATTGTTAGAAGAAAATAAAAACAAAAAACATTAAAATAAAAACGCTGTCTTCTCCTTTGAAAAGACAGCGTTTTTTTGTTTAAAGTGTTATTTTATTTAACCTCCTCAAAATCAACATCAGTAACTTCACCATCAGGATTATTATTCCCTGTATTGTTATTTTGTGAAGGTTCTTGTTGTTGTGTACTTTGTTGCTGATCTTGTTGTGTGGCTTTATACATATCCTCACTGGCCGTTTGCCAGGCTGCATTTAATGATGCTATTGCACTATCAATTGCTTCAATATTTTTAGATTTATGTGCCTCTTTGAGTTGATTCCAGGCACTTTCTATATTTGCCTTTTTATCAGCAGGGATCTTATCACCATATTCCTTTAATTGCTTTTCTGTCTGAAAAATCATTGTATCTGCAGTGTTAAGTTTATCAACTTCTTCCTTTGCTTTCTTGTCTGTATCTGCATTCATCTGGGCTTCTTTTTTCATTTTTTCAATTTCCGCATCTGAAAGTCCTGAAGAAGCTTCGATTCTGATATTTTGTGATTTCCCGGTGGCTTTGTCCTTTGCAGCTACATTCAATATACCGTTAGCATCAATGTCAAAAGTTACTTCAATTTGAGGAACACCTCTCATTGATGGTGGAATGCCATCTAAATGAAAACGTCCAATGGTTCTGTTATCTCTTGCCATTGTACGTTCACCCTGAAGTACATGAATTTCAACAGAAGTTTGATTATCGGCTGCAGTAGAGAATACTTCAGATTTCTTTGTGGGAATAGTTGTATTGGATTCAATCAGTTTGGTCATTACTCCGCCAAGAGTTTCTATTCCAAGTGAAAGCGGTGTAACATCTAATAATAACACATCTTTAACCTCACCTGTCAAAACACCACCCTGAATAGCAGCTCCAATAGCAACAACCTCATCAGGATTTACACCCTTTGAAGGAGTTTTACCAAAGAACTTTTCTACTATCTCTTGAATTTTAGGTATTCTTGTAGAACCTCCCACTAAAAGCACTTCATCAATATCAGAAGCATTTACTTTAGCATCCTGAAGAGCCTTTTTGCATGGCTCTAAGGTTTTTTGAACCAAGTCGTCAATGAGCTGTTCAAATTTCGCCCTGCTTAATGTTCTTACCAAGTGCTTTGGAATACCATCTACAGGCATTATATAAGGTAAATTTATTTCTGTTGATGTTGAACTTGATAACTCTATTTTTGCTTTCTCTGCACTTTCTTTAAGCCTTTGAAGCGCCATAGGGTCTTTTCTCAAATCTATATTCTCATCTTTAATAAACTCATCTGCCAACCAGTTAATAATTCTATGGTCAAAATCATCTCCACCCAAGTGGGTATCTCCATTTGTAGATTTAACTTCAAATACACCATCACCTAATTCGAGTATTGATATATCAAAAGTACCACCTCCAAGATCAAAAACAGCTACCCTTATATCTTTATTTTTTTTATCTAATCCATACGCTAACGCAGCAGCAGTAGGCTCATTAATTATTCTCTTTACTGTTAATCCTGCAATTTCGCCAGCTTCTTTAGTTGCTTGTCTTTGTGAGTCACTAAAATATGCAGGAACAGTTATAACAGCCTCAGTTACTTCTTGTCCAAGATAATCTTCCGCAGTTTTTTTCATTTTCTGTAAGACCATTGCAGAAATTTCCTGAGGTGAGTACAGCCTGTCATTTATCTTAATACGAGGTGTATTGTTTTCACCCTTTACTACGTCATATGAAACTCTGCTTCTTTCTGCAAGTACTTTGTCATATGTTTCACCCATAAATCTTTTAATAGAAAATATGGTTTTCTTTGGATTTGTGATTGCTTGTCTTTTTGCAGGATCTCCTACTTTTCTTTCACCATTCTCAGTAAATGCAACTATTGAAGGTGTAGTTCTTCTTCCTTCACTGTTGGGTATTACCACAGGTTCATTACCTTCCATTACCGATACGCAAGAGTTGGTTGTTCCTAAGTCAATGCCAATTATTTTGCCCATTTTAATATGTTTTAAAATTAATATTCGTTAATAATTATAAATTGAGAAATACCCTTTTTCAATGATTATGCCATTGACTTTTTTAATGTATTAATAGCATATTTCAGTAAAAAATGACATGAAATAATTTTCTCTTCATCATAATTTGGCATTAAAACATGACAAAAAGGCGGCTTTTTTTTTTAGAAAGTATTGATAAATGATTATTATTTGGAAAAATGGAAAGGTGGAAATCCTCGGCCATCCATCTTTAGATACTATGCACTTTTTACTACTGTCTTATCTTCAACTCTAGGTACTCTAGGCACTCTAGGCACTTCTTACGGATTCTGCTCCATCAACGGATTCCCAGACATCTCTTCCTGTGGTATCTTAAACAACAGTCTGCTGTCATTATAAGCAGCTCCATGCCTAACATTAAATTTTAATCTTCTGAGATTATGATAATCATCCCCTTCAAAGGCAAGCTCTTTACGGCGTTCGAGGCGTATTGAATCAATGAAAGATGCATCAACCACACTTATAAGTGGAAGAAAAGCTCTTTTACGTATGGAATCGTAACTAGCTATAGCTTCTGAAATATTTCCGGATGATAAAACATAGGACTCAGCTCTAATCAAATGCATCTCAGCCAGGCGTATAACCGAAATATTGTTTGGTGCAGTGCTTGCTTGGTCATACTTTGTAATAAAAACAGAACCTGTCCAGGGATTTTTAAAAAATTGCTTTTTCTTTCTTAAATCATTATTGTCATACAATTTATAAAAGTTAGTATCCGATTGAAACAAGGGATTCTTTGTACGTTGAAAATTATCCACCAGGCTATTAGAGTTATCACTCTCAATATTGGCAATCTGAAAAATAGATTCCCCTGTTGCTGTTAAGCCTGAAGTATGGTAGATATCCAAAACCGAATCGTTAAGTGAATAATGCTGACTTTCAATAATGTAGTTTGATTCTGTGCCTGCATTGGTATAATCGCCCTTAAAAAAATATACCCTGGCAAGATAAGCTCTGGCAGCCATTTCAGAGGCTCTGTAGGTAGAAGTAATTAGTCCTGACTGATTAAGAAGCAGTGCTGATTCTTTCAAATCTGTTATTACATCATTGTAAACCTCCTCAACAGTAGCTCTTTTCATTGCCAGATTTTCATTACCACTATATGTCGGTTTAGTTCTGTAAGGCACTCCTAACTGTGTATTACCTCCTTGATTGTCAACATCGTAAGCTTTAGCCCAGAAGCGTAAAATTTCGTAGTGTGCAACGGCTCTTATAAAAAGAGCTTCTCCTTTATACATCGTTTTTACAGCATCAAAATCTTGCCCGTTTAATTTATTATTATCAACATAATCAATGACAATATTAGCTCTGTTAATGGTGCTGTAAGCATCGCTCCAAAGATTGCGCAATGCACCGATCTGAACTGTAGTGACCAGGTTGTATATCTCTTTAGTGCCGAAAGGCGTCAGGTGGTTTTCATCAACAAAAGCCTCGGTGCCTAACATCTCAGAGTAAATAACCAGATTGCCTCCAAACAAGTTGCCCGACTGTAAACCATCATAGGCCCCAAATAATACAGCTTCTAAATCCCTTACTGTAACTATGGCATTTTCGCTTTCAAGTATCATTTTAGGTTTTACATCCAAAACCTTCGTACATGAAACTGCAAAAATCACTATTGCAATTAATATTAATGCGTTTTTATAAATACATTTCATAATACAGATTTTTTTATTTTATTTTAAATATTTTTTAATCTCCTTTTATCCTAATTCCCTCATTCTTATATTTTTACATTCTCCCTTAACTTTATTTCCAATTCCTCGTATTCCCCCAATACCTTATTCCTATATATCTTGTTACCCTTACTAGAAACCTATATTCAAACCTGCCGTAATAAACTTAGCCTGCGGAGTAGCAAGATAAGGAGCAGCAAAAGACACATTACTTGCCTGACTACCAGGTTGTACATTTCTCAACACTTCGGGATCCCATCCTGGAAATTTTGTAAAAGTTAAAATATTTTGTCCACTTATATATATGCGCATATTAATCAGGTTTAATTTCTCGCAGAACTTTTTAGGAATGTTATAACCAAAGGCAATATTTCGTAATCTTATAAAAGAACCATCATACAAAAATCTGCTTGAGTTTTTCGGGCTGTAGTTTATGTCAAGTTTAGGAACATCTGTATTAGTATTTTCTGCAGTCCATGCATCAAGAATCTCCTGTCGTTGTGCTGTTGAAGTATAAGAGCCTATTTGATTTTTAGCATCATCATCATAAATAGTATTGCCATAAACAAAAACAAAAAGAAAACTTAAATCAAATCCTTTATAAGAAAAAGTATTGGTTATACCACCAGTAAACTTCGGAACAGGATTACCACAAGCTACGCGGTTTTCGTAAAAATCTGGATTTGAACCTGACATTAAATTACCATTTCTGTCATAAAAAATTTCATCTCCTGCTTTTACTAAAACAGTTTGGGGTGTGCCGTCAGTATTGTACTTTAAATTACCATTTAAATCATATAATTTTATTTGAGTATCTTCCTTCATAACGCCTGCATATTTGACTAAATAATGTTGCCCGACAGGATAACCTACCATAACCCTTCCCTCGCCTGGTTGGCCACTTTCAAAAGCATCCGGGGGTAACCCTGCAGCATCAAGCACTTTATTACGGTTAAATGAAATATTAAAATCGGTAGTCCATTTAAATGCTTTGTCTATATTGCGCGTAAAAAGTGAAATCTCAAAACCACTGTTACGCAAGCTTCCTACATTTTGTAATATCGTGCTGTATCCTGAAGAACTCGGAATATTTACATAAAGTAGTAAATCAGTCGTTTTTTTGTTGTAATAAGTAAAAGTACCAGAAATTCTATCTTTAAAAACTGTATAATCAAGATTTACATCAAACTGAGCTGATTTTTCCCAGCCAAGGTCAGGATTCGGAAGTGTTGATGGCACCAAACCCGGATTACCCGCATAACCATTATTGGTAACATAATAACCCAAGGCAGCAAAATCACCTATTTCAGCATTACCTGTAAGACCATAACTGGTTCTCAATTTCAAATAATTAATAAACTTAACCCCAGAAAGAAACGATTCATCTGAAATTATCCAACCAAGAGAGCCTGCCGGAAAAACACCGTAACGATTGTTTACACCAAAACGTGATGAACCATCTTCCCGCATACTGAAAGACGCCTGATAGCGGTCATGAAATTTATAGTTCATACGAGTGAAATATGAATTAAATCCATAACCCGTTTCGTATCCATAACCGGATTGATAATTTGCTGCTGCACTTCCCGGATTAGTAAAGAAGTCGTTGTTAAAATTACTTCCCTCCAAACCGACACCTTTAGTGTATGAACTTTGTAATGACATACCCAATAAGTACGTAAAATCATGGATTTTGTTAAAATTTTTATTGTAGTTAAAATAATTATTTGTTGTCCAATTGGTTACATTTGTTCTCCTATCCCATGCCGTAGAATAGCTTGCAGGGTCTTTAGTATTACGGAAATCGAATTCATTTTCGACCTGATTAAAAAGATCAAGCCCCCACTCTGAACGGAAAGTAAGATTTTCAAAGATTTTATATTCACCAAAAAGATTAGATAATGTTCTGTAAACTTTTGCATTAAACTTTCTGTTATCAAGTGTCCATAAAGGATTTTCTATGCCTTCATTAAGTCCCTGAGGTCCAAAATAGGTTCCGTCAGCATCTTTAATTGGAAGATAGGGTAGTAATCTCTGAGCTGCACCCAGACCACCGGCTTCTCCAATGGGAACCCTGTCATTATTTGTATATGCCAATCCGACATTTACACCTAATTTTAGTTTATCAGTGGCTTTATTTTCGATATTGATTCTGCCATTGAGTCTTTCATATTGATTGCCAACTAAAAACCCTTTTTCGTTGTGATAAGTGCCACCCATATAAAACAATGTTTTCTCATTTCCTCCTGAAGCTGACATATTGGCTTCCTGAACACTGCCCCTTCGCAGCACCTTGTCAATCCAGTCAGTACCTCCCAAAGCAGCAACAGAATCCGCCATACTTCTTGTAAATGAATTCCCTTCATATGTTCCCAAAATAGTTGTTTTTGCTTCTGCTGGTAAGCCCACTTCTTCCCTGTACTTATCTCTTAGTGATAGTTGTTGGGCTGCTGTTATATATTTCATCCTGTTGGTTTCTGTTACAATACCTGCATAATAACCTGCATTAAATTTAGTGCGCCCTGCTTTACCTTTTTTAGTTGTTACCAATACTACACCATTTGCACCTCTAGACCCATAAATAGCAGCAGCAGCAGCATCTTTTAATACTTCTATAGATTCAATATCACTGGGATTTATATCTGCAAGAGCATCAGTACGTCCTCCCAAAGAACCCGGACTGTAATCACCAGATGTAGCAGGAATACCATCTATCACATACAAAGGCTCACTGCCTGCACTTATAGAGCTTGTACCTCTTACCTGTACTTTAATGGAACCACCTGCAACACCATTGGCGGAAGTTATCTGAACACCTGCTGTTCTCCCCTGAAGAGCCTGCTCAAATGTCTGTAAAGGTAATTCTTCTAACTCCTTCGACTTGATAGTAGAAATAGAACCTGCAACATCCCTTTTATGAAACGCACCATAACCAACCACAACATATTCATCAAGTAATGCAGCATCGCTTTTAAGTATAACATCTAAAACAACATTCTGCCCTGAAATGATTTGTACCTTATTTTTTTGCGTTACATAACCCAGATAAGAAAACACAAAAGTATAATTACCCGGTTCTATATTCTGAAGCAAAAACTTACCATTAATATCTGTTGAGGTGCCTATAGATGTGTTTTCTATCATTACTGTAGCACCAACCAAAGTTTCTTTATCATCTTTAATTATGCCACTAAGACTGCCTTTTTGGGCAAATACATCTATTGAAATAATTTGTATAAAGAACAACGTTAACAACAATATTTTGTAAATAACTTTCATAGCTTAATAATATTTATCGAGAGCATTCTTATACTAAACCGCTAACAAGATAATTAAAATAAATGTTGTATATTTGCAACATGAGAATATTACAACTAAAACCACATTTAAGTACATCAGAAATTTCCAGT
>Ga0114951_10003611_pt1 | contig 15858 bp, 11 predicted proteins | sample AM7aDNAmetaG_FD_88677 | JGI IMG/M metagenome (GOLD analysis project Ga0114951, IMG submission 88677) | Freshwater microbial communities from Finland to study Microbial Dark Matter (Phase II) - AM7a DNA metaG | ecosystem: Environmental > Aquatic > Freshwater > Lake | place: Finland: Lake Alinen...
TCTACCGATAAACCAAGACCACTTGATGGTGAATTAAGAGTTATATTAGTTAATGGCAATGCAGTTGTTTGTAACTCGGTTGAAAATAAAATTTTTGTAAGTGTAACTGACACTGTTGTACCTGCAATTGTAAGAATAGAACCACCACGTGTTAATGAAAAAGTTAATGATGCAGATGAAACACTTAAAATATAAGCAGTAACTCCAACGGTTAATCCAGTTACAGTTCCAGAGTTTGCTGTAACTTTTACTTTATCACCAACTTTCCAACCATAAGTTGCTGCCATTACAAGTGTATTAGATGCAATTGTAGCAGTTGTGCTTGCAACTGGAGTAGTGCGAAGTTCAAATATAGTTGATGCACCTAGTGTACCATGTTGTAATGATAATGTAGTAAGAACAGTATAATATGATGCTGTTAATGCTTTTATTTGCACCGGAGTGGTTGAATTTGTTATAGTGTCCATGACATATAATTCATTTTCAGGAATACTATAAGGTTTAACAATTAATTGACCACCAAGACCAGTATTTAACGGACTTGTGTCTGAATTCGCTATAGTAGTATCTATTGTGTTAAAAGCTTTACCCGCAATATACACGGGGTTACCACTCACTGCTGATGATGCTGCAGCAGCACCTGCAACTTGGTTATTGGATGCATTACTTGTTATAATTACTGGTAATGAATTTGCAACAGATGATCTTCCCATACCACCATAAGTTTCAACAATGTTTCTTGTGAATGGTGAAATTCTAATAAAATCTATTCTTAAATCGGTTCTTTTTAATACAGCACCACCACAGTTAGTTGATATTACATCTGCACCTGTTGGTGCAGAACCTATTGGCTCTAATACTAAAGTTGTTGTTAATATATTATTAACACGATATGAACCATCTAAACTTAAACTTGCACCTGTGGAATTATCTCTAATACCTATTAAATTAATATAATCACCAATAACAATACCAGTCCATGTTGCACTTCCTACAACAGAAACAACATTTGATATTCTACTTATTGATTGCGCAGCCATCGTAACTGCACCTTGTTGTACAATTGCACCATTACATCTAGATATATATCCACCATAAGATGTCGCGGTTGCAACTGTAGGAATTACTATTGTAAATGTTGTTGAATTTACGATAGAAGCAACAATAGTAGCAGTAGTTAAATTTGCAAAATTTGTCGTATCTCTAATACCATAAATATTGACATAATCTGTTGTAGATAATCCATGAGGAACGTCTGTTATTATAGTTGCAGTGGTTGAACCTGATTTTGTTGCACTTACAATTTGTGCAATTGGTCGAGTAACTCCATAATTATTTCTAGCATTAATTCTTAATTTATAAGATTTATTAAAATTAGGTGTACATTTTTCTTTATGAATTCTTGTATTAAATACAACTGATGAATCTACTGCTTTATCAACCCACTCTAATGATTCAGGTTGAAATATCATTTCAGTAAGAGTTGGTGCAGAAAAACAATAATTACCAGCAGAAGATGCCAATTGTGTTGATGCAGTAGTAGTTACAGTTATTGTACTAGAACCACCAATATTACCTGTTGCCCATTGACCATGACTTCCAGATTTAGAAAAAAACGAAGCATTCGTTGTAGTTGCATTATCTAATACTAATGATGTGCCATCTATATTATAACTAAACACACTTCTAAGATTAACAACACCTGATGAAAATGGTCCTATTGATGCTGATGCAATTGTGATACTACCATTCACTGTCCCTAAAAATATAGTAGGTGATGTTACTGAAGATACTATAAGCGATGTATAATTTAAACGAGAATCAATAACTCCACTTATGGAAACACGATCTCCAACTTTTAATTCATGTGGAATTGTTGTTGTTATTGTTACAGTAGTTGTAGTTTGTTGTATTGATGATATTGTTTTTTGTGTGAATGCAGTTTCTACTACATCAGTAGAAACAAATTCAAATGAAATATCTTGACCAACTGTTCGTTGAGATGTACCAAACATTAAGCCCATACGAACAGGTGCAGTCCAAAATTCCTTTGTTTCAATATAAGAAGATGTACCTTCGGATAATGGATCAAGTGACATAACTAAATATGAACAACCTAATGAATTACCATCTAATGTTATTAAATCACCACTTGCTTTTGCGACCTCGGTCCAGTTGTCAATTATATTATATGATTCGAATGTGTCATTAAGGGATGCACATATTGGGGAATTACCAATGCTAATTGCACCTGTTTGTGAAACTTGGGCTGTTCTAACTAAATTGGTTGGATCTAATCCTCCGATAATTACTGGATCAATTGATGTACCACCTGTCATTCCAATAGGTAATTTACCTTCTATGCCTCTTATATTACTACTCATGTTTTATTTTTATTTTTATTTTATATATAACTGTGATCCATCACTATAAAAATTAAATGATTCCCATTTTGCTAAATATGGATTAACATCACCGTGTAATGTACCAATTAAGTTAACATTTGAATTATTTATATTTGTAATTACCCATTCCATATTTGGATATGTTACTGGGTTAGGTAATGTATGTGTTAAATTGATACCATTTGAAATATAACTATTATATAATGTATTATTCAAGTCTGTATTTGATGTTATTGTAATTGAACTTATTGAGTTCTTTTTTTTACTATTTAATGTTTCTAATGATAATTGAACATTTACATCTGCATTTGTTAATGAACCATTTCCAGAAAAATTAGTTATATCAGTTAATACATTTGATGCAGCAATATTATTATTACCTCCACCTGTAACACTTCCAGATACTGTGCTAACTCGTATATTTATAAAACTTGCATCTACTAATTTAATTCTTGCTTGATTAAATCCAACAGCAGATGAATACTGAAATGCCAATCTATAAAATGGACATATTTCTTGAATACCTAATCCACTAGTGCCTGCTAATCCAGAAAACTGAAATCCCGTTTCTAATAAAGCAGTTGCTAATGTTGAATTTGTTGACTGAACTTGTCCAAGTATTGCAATAACAGGTTCTGATGTTGAATTTGTAGCAGCTAAGAAAACTGGGTAATATCTTGTATTTGTAACTGTACTAAATCCACCTGCAGTTGCATTATTAAATTGTGGCACTGCTGTTGCTATAGTTGATGCTGTTATTGCAATTCCACTTGATACACCTAAAAAGTCACTTGTTGATAAACGTCTCCATATATATGTTGAACCTGATACCGAATTAACATAATAAATTGGAATTCTTGCACCAACAACAATTGCATCACCCAAAACAAATCCGGTACCAGTAACAATTGTGATTGCAAATGATAAACCAGTTCCATTTGAATTTATAGTAGCAGTACCTCTAATAGTTTGAGTATTACCGGCCATTATTGTTATAGCTTGTCCTGCTACTAATGTATGAGAATTACTAAACACTATTGTTGTGTTATTTGTACCAGTTGTTGCTGATTCAGTAAACCCTAAAAATTGTTGAACATTTCTATCCCAATCCGTGTACGGTATTGCTGTTGTAGATGCAATTGATGCATCTGTATGTAATATATTATTTAAAATATCTTCATCATAAAAGCTACCATTACCAACTTGTACAGAGGCTCTACCAAAATTATTATCAGTGTTAGTTCCTATTAATGTTGATGATAATCCATTATAATTACTTACAGCAAATCCAGTTTTATATATTGCCCCTTGAGCATGATTTCTTGCATGTTGAAAAATATCTCTGCCTGCAGTATGTCGTTCTTCTCCAATTGTTACAATTGTATTATTAGTAGCATTAAATTGAAAATTCCATAATAATACATCAGAATCATATATATTCCAAACTGTTTGTGATAAAATTAATGTATTATTTTGATCTATTTTTAAGAACCATGTGCCTTCAGCAGCAGTTGCTGATATTGCATTTAACATTGAATTTCCAGCTGAAATTATATATTTTTTGTCATTTATATAATATGAAAAAGAAGTATATATACCATTTAATGACATTTGTGCAATAACATTTCCACCTGAATATGTTACGGTAACTTTAAATTTAACACGTTCACTCCATGGAATACCTGTATTTAATTTTGTATCAGTACCTACTGTTACTGTACTTCTATTTAATGCAGTATTAAAACTATCATTAACAATTTGATTACCATTACCATCTATACTATATGTTGTTGCGCCTGCAATATTCAATATATCAAAAACGACTGAATTATTTGATGACTGTCCATTTTTTAATGTTAATGAACCAGTAGTATCAGTAACAGTCATTTCAGGTTGACCTGAATTTACAAGAGCTTGTTGTAATGTTGTTGTACTAATACCATTTAACCCACCACTAATTTCACCAAACATACTAACAGATGAAAATATAGCATATGCACTATTATTTAATACGGTGGCTGCACGTCTTACAGTGATAACACCTATTAATATTGCATTCTCAGCAACATTTGAAAATCTAACAAACATCTCATTAGATAAACCTGCTAATGCCAATGCTAATGTATTATAATAAACTTGACCGGGTTGAATAACAATATTTCCGTTTGAGAATTGGTATACTCTAACATTGGTTGCTCTATTTGCTTGTGCATCACCTTGTGAAGGTATAGTTGTTAATACCCCACCTAGATCATATACTGTTGGATTAATAACAGATACAAGACCTGATGTTCCACCAGTTTGAGTTCTTATATAAAATGATGCAGGTACTTTAGAAGAAAGTGTTACTTGATTTGGATCTTTAATATTTACTGCTGCATTTATACCTATCCCTATTAATTTTCCACTTGTAACATTAAATCCTAAATTAGATCCGTCCATATAAGGAACAATACCATTATTCATTAATGGCATACCATCAAATAAATCTCGTACTTGTGCCATTGGACTAGTTTCAATATCAGGTGTATTAACAACTGTTAGTATTGATGTTCTATTTGGATGAGGAACTCTACCAATAAATAAATTATCTCTGCGTTGTTCTGGTGTAGGATATGTTGTTTGTGCATATAATTGACTACTGGAATTAACTAATAAATATGTCATATCAGAATGTACAACATCAATAAGAAAATTACCATCACCTAAATATTGAATTTCATTTATAATTGGATCATGTGAATTTACACCTGTATTATATACGATAAATCCTTCTGATGGATTAACAGATATATGAGTAGAATCAACATATGTTATACTAATAGGAGATGACCATCCAGTTGATATTGCATTACCATAGATTTCTTTTTGTTCATCAGTGAAGTCATTATGACTTAATCCCATACCAATTACCTTATCGACTTTATTATCCAAATTAGGAACTTCCGTGGTATTCACGTTATAAATAACATACATTGAATTTGTTGCTATTGGAGCAAAATCTAAAGTTATAACATTACCAACTAATTGAATTGGTAATCTAACTACACCATTAAGAATTACAATTATACTTGTTAAATCCATAGGATTATGTGTAAGTACAAAATCACTAGTTATACCATTTGCTTGTGAACTTATATTATCATTATAAGATGTTGTATAAGTTGTCATTCCTTGAATACCTTGAACACCTGTGGCACCTGTTACACCTTGAATACCTTGTGCACCTGTTGCACCTTGAATACCTTGAACACCTTGTATACCTTGAATGCCTTGATTTCCTTGTGGTCCTTGAATACCCTGTGTCCCACTTACGTCAACCATAAATGTATATAATGAACCATTCCAAAGATAAAGACGGCCATTATCAAGATCATTTGTATCAGTAGTAGTTATAATTGCAAATTCCCCAATAGCAATACCTGTTGGCGTAGTGTCTGCTAATAAAGACGCAACTGATGAATATATTTTTGAAATTGTAAAACCTTTACCTGTATTACCGGTAGAACCAGTGACTCCTTGATTTCCTTGGACACCTTGAATCCCTTGATTTCCTTGAACACCTTGAATACCTTGAACACCTTGAATCCCTTGTATACCAGTTGGACCAGTGATTCCTTGAATCCCTTGTATACCAGTTGGACCAGTGATTCCTTGAATACCTTGAATCCCTTGAATACCTTGTGCACCAGTTGGACCAGTAATCCCTTGAATACCCTGTGAACCGGTTACTCCTTGAATCCCTTGAATCCCTTGTATCCCTTGTGCACCGGTTGGGCCAGTGATTCCTTGAATACCTTGTGCACCAGTAGAACCAGTGACTCCTTGAATTCCTTGTACACCTTGAATACCTTGTGCACCAGTAATCCCTTGAATACCTTGTGAACCTGTTACACCTTGAATCCCTTGAATACCTTGAATACCTTGTGCACCAGTTGGACCAGTGATTCCTTGAATACCAGTGACTCCTTGAATTCCTTGTACACCTTGAATACCTTGTGCACCAGTTGAACCTGTTACACCTTGAACACCTTGTGTCCCTGTTACTCCCTGGATTCCTTGTACACCTTGAATACCTTGATTTCCTTGTGGTCCTTGAATACCTTGTGTTCCGCTTATATCAACCATAAATGTGTATACAGAACCATTCCAAAGATAAAGACGGCCATTGTCAGAATCATTAGTATCAGCAGTAGTTACGATTGCAAATTCTCCAACAGCAATACCCGTTGGATTTATATCAGCTAATAAAGAAGTAACTGATGAATATATTTTTGATATTGTAAAGCCATGTCCAGTATCTCCAGTAGAACCAGTGACACCTTGAATTCCTTGAATACCTTGAATCCCTTGAATGCCTTGAATTCCTTGAGGTCCTTGAGGTCCTTGTATTCCTTGAGGACCTTGTGCACCCGCATTAGGTCCAGTAATCCCTTGAATACCGGTTGCGCCTGTTTCACCTTTATCTCCTTTTACCCCAGTATTTCCAGTATTTCCTATTAGTCCTTGTATACCAGTTGTACCAGTTTCACCTTTAATACCCTGAGGACCAGTTTCGCCTTTAATACCCTGAGGTCCTTGTTCTCCTTGAATACCTTGTGAACCAGTAATACCTTGTATGCCTGTTACACCTTGGATCCCTTGGATCCCTTGTGCACCGGTTACGCCTTGGATCCCTTGAATCCCTTGGCTACCTTGATTTCCTTGTGGTCCTTGAATACCTTGTGTTCCACTTATATCGACCATGAATGTATATACTGAACCATTCCAAAGATATACTCGACCATTGTCAATATCATTTGTATCAATAGTAGTAATTACAGCAAATTCACCAATAGTAATTCCTGTGGGTGTTACATCAGCTAAAAGTGAAGCAACTGAAGAATATACCTTTGCAATTGTAAAACCTTTACCGGTATTACCAGTAGATCCAGTTGGTCCAACATTTCCTTGTTCGCCTTGAATCCCTTGAATTCCTTGTTCGCCTTGAATTCCCTGTGGCCCTTGTTCACCTTGAATTCCCTGTGAACCTGTTATACCTTGAATACCTTGGTCACCGGTTGTGCCTTTGTCACCAATTGGTCCTTGAATCCCTTGGTCACCTTGAATTCCTTGGTCACCTTGAATTCCTTTTTCGCCTTGAATTCCTTTTTCGCCTTGAATCCCTTGCTCACCTTGAATTCCTTGAATTCCACTTATATCAACAATAAATATATATACTGAACCATTCCATAAATATACTTTACCATTATCAATGTCATTTTGATCTGCTGTTGAAATAACAGCAAATTCGTTTATGTTAATATCTGTTGGGTTTATGTCTAATAATAAATCATTTACTGATGAATAAACTTTTGAAATTGTAAAAGCCTTTCCTACACCAGTAGGGCCTTGAATCCCTTGCTCACCTTGAATTCCTTGAATTCCTTGAGGTCCAGTAGGGCCAGTTGTATCAAATGGATATAATGTAATAGATTTTTCTTGGTCATAAAACATTTCAACCGACGTTGGACCTATAAAAATTTGACCTGTCTGACCAGTTGTTCCAGTGATACCTTCTTTACTCAATGTATTATACCACATACCTTTAAGACCAACAACACCAGTAGGTCCCATTAGCACAGCATCTTCCGCGTTATTATATGTAGAATCTATTAATTCAGTGAATTTTTGTTCAGTTGCAAGTGTTCCTGTTTTGAATTCATTCTTAAGAGTAAATTTATTTTTTGACATGCACATTCTTTATTTTTATGTAAAGTTCTATTGATCTTTATTTTATATATCTTAATGAAACTAAACCTAATTAAAAATTCACACAAAAAAACGTGGCTTAATTAAAAACCACGTTTTTTATTTTAAAAAAATTAAACTATTGTTATTGAAGTTGCGGTTGCACCAGCAAGTCCTATTAAATTTATTTTTTGATTAATTAAATCAACAACTAATTGACTTTTATCTTTTTGTTGAATACATACTGCTAAATCTTTTTGAAGTTGTTCCATTGTAGTAGTACCAATTTCATTTGTTAATGTTTGTTCTACTCCGTCTTTATCTATTTTAATAGACTCTTTATAAATCTTGTAAATTGTTTCCATTTTTATTTTTTATTTTTATGAGTTTGCATCAACTATTATTAATGTACTTGAATCATCATAATATCTTAATTTTTGTAAACCGTTTTCTGTTGTATATAGTTCTTTATTAAATGGCTGATATACATATGTAGCCACACTAAAATAATATATAGTCGATGGGTCTTGCCCTGGATTAAAATATGATGTTACTTTATTTTTCATAAATCCAATTCCTATGTTATTACATTGGAAATTGTTACCGATGTCATTTTGCTGGAAACTGGTACTAATAATATTATATCCCATGGAATTTAATATAGTATTATTTGTAAAATTATTATGTATAATATTAGACATGGCATAATCACCTATTTTATTATAAACACAATTATTGCCTATTTGATTCATTAAAAATGAATCACCTATAATGTTACCGCTAAATGAATCTCCTAATATATTATAACTAGTATTAAATCCACATTTATTTTTATCAAAATTCGCACATATAAAATTTGAATTAAACATATAAAGTGTATTAAATCTAACATACGATAAAAATAAATTAGAACTACACGATACTATGTCATTACTCTCAAAATTTGAACCAATTAAATTATTATTGAATGTAGTTTTAATAGAATTACTTATAAATCCCATATCAATAGTATTATTTAAAATGTATCCGTTAATTGTATTATTATAAATATATCCACCGAAAAAAACAGAATTTGATAGTGTTTTATTAGAAATAAATGTATTATTATAAACATTATTAGAATAAGAACTTTGTACTCCTTGTGTTGTATTTGCAGTAGTAAACATATAATAATCCATATAAAGATTAGATACTGGAATTATAATATCACCTGTATATAGACCCAAACCATAATCTTCTTGAATTTGTAATGGAATATATCCAGATGTATAATAACCACCCAAATATTCAGGTAGACATTGTGATGTATATGCAGTGTATGATAAGTTTGGATAGTCAAATCTTTTCCATAATGATGTATTAGTAAATGCACCTGTTACATTACTTATTTTTATATAAATTTCATTTGTACTTGTTTTTTTGATGACAGAATATTTACTATAATATACATTACCAGTTGCATGTTGATTAGTAACATTTAGTTGCCATCTTCTATATTTTACATTTCTAAAATCATTACATATATCATTATTATTTATGTTATCAATTCTTCTATAAATATAACCTTTTGTACAACCAGGAACTTTGTTTACATCAGATGTTATTTCATAATAAATGTCATCTTGTGGAAATATTGTACTTTTAACAATCGGTTCAAATGCATTAGATGTAATTGCTGTAAGTATAATGGGTTCAGTTGTGCCAGTACCAAGACTAGGTTCTGATATGGTATCTCCATATTGGTCAAAGATTGTAGTATTTGGTATTTCATATACACTTTGATAATCTGTCATTAAATATTGTTGTTCAGGTATTAAGCCTGACGCGGTTTTTAATGCAAGTAATTGTGTATATGTCATTGAAACAGGACCCATAGTGTCATATAACCAAACACCACTTGTTAATTGTGTATATTCAACACCAGTAACAGTATTAAACCATTTTTGTCCAATAGGATAACCTGCAGCAACATTTTCATTTATTGTTGGTGCAGATGTAGTAGTTATTGTAGGTATTACTTGTTTAGCCATTATAGTATAATAATATTATTAATATCTGACGTGTTAGCTAATTCAATTTTTTTATTAACCAAATCAACTAATTCTTGCATTCTATCTCGTTGTTGTGTTGCAACAATTAAATCTTCTTGTAATTTTTCTAATGTAGTACTACCTAAATCATTTGTAAATGTTTTTAATGTACCATCTGGATTTGTAATAGTAATTTCTTTGTAAATCGTAAAAGTCTTTTCCTTTTTCTTTTCCTTTTTTGTTTTTTTTTTATTTTTTTATTTTTATGAGTTTGCATTAACAATTTGTAATGAATCAAATCTATCATAATATTTTAATCTCGGTGTAAAATTCTGGTTAACATATAGTTCTTTAAGATATGGTTGATACACATATGTTGCTGATAAAAAATCAATATTTCCAATCCACGAACCAATAATATTATTACTAAAATTATTTCCTATTGAATTCACTGCAAAATTATTTTCAATTGTGTTAGATGTAAACGTATTTCCAATTGTATTAAGTTCAAAACTCATACCTATTATATTATTACTATTACTATTTCCTATAATATTTTTCTGACAACTTATACCAATAGAATTTCGTTGAAAATAATTTCCAAATATATTATCCATTGCATATTTTGAAATTTTATTATCAGAAAATGAATGTTCAACTATATTATTTGCAAAATCAGAACCTATAGTATTATTAATAAAACCCGTTTTAATTGTGTTACCATAAAAATTATAGCTTATCTTATTATTATTAATATCAGTTCCGAAAAAAACCGTGTTAGGAAGACTCCCTGTATGTTCAAAAATATTATTATATATGGTTGAATATGAGCTCTGTACACCTGTTGTATATGGTGTAGTGGAAAACATATGAAATTCCATAACATCGTTTGTTACTGGAATTAAAAAATCTAAATTATCAGTTTGCACTTGCCAAAACCCATAAATATTTACCCATTCTTCTATACCATTATCATAATAACCGTATAAATTTGTTGGTGCAACATATGAAAGATTTGAAAATGGGAACAATTTCCATGCAGATGTATCTGTAAATGGAGCATTAGTATAATTCAATTTTATATAAATTTCAGAAGTTCCAGTTTTTTTAATAACAGCGAATTTATTAAAAGATGCATTACCAGTTGCATGTGTAGTTGTTACATCAATTTTATATCTTAAAAATTTTATATTTCTATAATCAAATCCTATGTCATTATTTTGTATAGTATCAATTCTTCTATAAATGCCACCTTTTGTACCACCTGAAATATCATAATAAATTTCATCTTTTGGAAATGATGCACTTTTTGCAATATGATAAAAAGTGTTAGTAGAAATCGCTGTTACTAATAAAGGTTCAATTGGACTTGTTGTTGTTGATTGAAAATCATTAATTATATACTCTTGACCTATTACTAAACTTGATAGATTTTTTAATGTAAGTAATTGTGCATATGTTAATGATATTAGTAATGCGGGACCTGTACTGGTTGCAGCAGCACCGATTCTTGTCCATGTACCATCAATTCCAGGTTTATTTGAATCCGATGGAATATGACCAACTAAACATTGCCAAAATGTTAATGCACCATGTTCATTATATTCACTATCATCCCACAGTACAACCATACCAAGTTTATAACCTGTTTGATATGAAATATCCCATTGATTTGGTTTTCTAAAATTATCATCAAGTTCTTGGTAAGATAAAGGTGTAGATCTATTTGATCTAAATGTTAAGTTATTTAATATATTACTCATGCATTATTATTTTATTGAACGTATCCGGATGTTACATAATCTGGCATTATATAATCGGTTGGATTTGTATTGGTGTTTGAATTTTTTGTATATCCTGGAATAACATATCCTGGGATAACATACATATCTAATCTTGATTGCATTGCATCATTTAAATGAGAAATATATTCATTTATAGATTCCAAGTGAAGCGATTTATACCGTTCTGTTTCCGACGTTTGAAATGAATTTCTTACATTGTCATACATTATAGATACAATTAATTTCTTTTCATTCATTATATCATACCATTTATAACTATTAGCAAAATATAAATTTGTATTAGTTATTTCTAAATTTTGTATTATAGCAAAATCACCAAATGAATCTAAGTAATTATTATTTACAATATTTGATGTCCATGCAGTATAAGATTCAATTGTGCTAAATGAAATTGTTGATGAGCGACCTGATATATAAGGGATAATTTTTATTTTTATATTACTTATTTGTTGCCCTTTATCTATAAGTTGTTGCAAGAATGTATCATTTATTTTTAATATTAGACCATCCATGATTCCTTTTATTTTATATATCCGCACAAAAAAAGTGGATGTAATTTAATTACATCCACTTTTTTTATATCTTTTAAAGAATTGGTACTTTAAATTTCAACGAATCTTCTAATTGTTTAAGACTTAAATCTACCACAGTTGCATTATTTGTATTCGTAAACCACTTTACTTGTATGATTTTTTTTGTTTGTATATTCTGTACAACTTTCCAACAATGTGTTGGTACATATACGTTTTCGCCTATTATAATTTTTGTTTTATAATAACCTCCGCATACTATAAATATAGGAATTTTCTGAGAAATTTTACGAACATCAGTTTCATTTATTTTCCAAACTCCTCTATTTAGATTTGATGTTTGTGGTAAACAATTCCAATATCTAAATGTACTTTCATCAAAAATACAATTGTTTGCTTCATCTTCTGCATTTACTAAATGTCCTTTATCATAACCAGTTCCGTTATAATCATTTGCATTTGCACTTTTAATTTTCTTATCAGTTTTAAATTTGAATTTAGATCTATCACAATCGCCACCACCTTTTGATAATGTATATGTAACATATAAAGGTTCCTTTAAAACATTTGAAAAGTATGATGTATATGCTACTGATTTTATAATTGTATCAACTTTATATTGAGCCGTTACATGTAATGAATATAATAAGAAGAATAATAATAATTTTTTCATACTAAGTTTAATTCGTTAAAAAAGAATTTAATTTCTTTCTTTGCATTACTATCGCTATCAGCACCATGAATAGCATTTTTATCAATAGCAGTACCATAAAGATTTCGTATTGTGCCTTTTTTAGATTTATTAGGATCAGTATCACCTATTAAATCTCTATAAGTATCAATTGCATCTGTATGTTTAAGTACAAGAACAACTATACTACCACTAGTCATAAACTTTATAAGATTATTAAAAAATGGTTTATCTTTATGAATAGAATAAAATTGTCTAGCAATATAAGGTGTTAACCATAATGTTTTCATTCCAATAACATCAAATCCTGCTGATATAATTTGTTGCATAATCTGTTCTTGTCTTGGATATGCATCAGGCTTTATAATTGAAAATGTCAAATTACCATTCATTCAAATTATTTTTTTTTATGATCCTAATGACGATGTAAGACGACCGATAGTTGCACCCCAATCACCGTTATCTTCTTCTTTATTTTTCTTGATAAGATCTTCAATAACTTTGCTTCCAATCTTTTCATCATATTCACCTTTATGTGCTTTTTTCAAAACAGCGGTTGCAAATGCTGAAAAAGTTTTTGCATCTTTAACATCAGCTTCTGAAATTGACATTGCATCAAAAATTTCTTTCTTTGATAATGATTCTTCCGTAATAGATGACATGAATTGGAAGAAATCTTTACGTACATTTTCATTCAATTCTAATGGAGATTTAACACCAAGTTCTGCTAAACGGTTTTCATAAATTTTATTGAACTCACTTGCATTTGCATCTTTCGATTGTGATTCTTTTAATAGGGCCTGTTCAGCCACAAATTCGCTAAATTTTTGCATATTGTTTTTTATTTGTTTATTTTATATATCATAGTAAGATATGTTCTCTCTAAATATAATTCAGAGTTTTTTAAAAAAATAATTTTTTAAATTGGTGGAACACTCACCATATACAAGTTGGACTTAATATGTCATCACTTGATTCTTTTAAATAATTTTATTAAAAGTATGTTTGCTCAAAGTAAAGCAACTCAAAATTATTTTCTGGGTTAATTAATTGTAATGCATTTAAAAGATCAGAATATTCAGTTACTTCACCAACTTGAGTATCTCTATAAAATTTAAGAAAATCAAATGTATTAAAATCAATTCCAAAAATTACACGAGAAGTTTCATTATATGCAGTTAATAAATTATATTCCATATCATATGCTTCAACAATAACTTGTGCAAGATTTTCAAATGCATGCACAGTTTCTACTTTAGGTATAACAGGAAGACAATCCCAATCTGTTAAATAGTTTTGAATTTTTAAACCATGTTCTAATTCAGCAGCAGCTTCTCCGTCAAAAAATACCGCAGCTTTTTTATAACCGATATTATGACACCAGTTTGCAGCAGACCGATAAAAGTAGTATGCAGTATATTCATCACCTAAACGAGTGTTCAATAAATTAACAACTTCTTTCTTTAACTGATTTGGTTTTTTAATAATTGTTGGATCTACTGATTTAATAGATTCATTAATAATGTTTGATTCCATTTTATTTTTTATTTTGGTGAGACTTTGATTTCAATACCATTTCCCTTTTTGTACACAATATGTTTAATATGAATTCTAAAACTACGTCCTTCATATGCTTCTACATATTGCTGTGCTTTACCTTTTTTCATATAAGCAATATATGAATGAACATTTATAGGGTCATTAGATTTAATATGAGGAATCTTTTTAACAGATTGTTTAATTGAATCAATATCAGAATTATCAATATCCCATTTTAAAATATCAAAATCCGATTCTTCAATGACTGATATATTTTTTAATGTAATTTCATCTTTACTATCAATTTTTGCAAAGTCAATAGCATCCTTTTCATCAATTTCATTAGTCTTTATTTTGCCTAATAAAAGAATTCTTGCTTTATGACAAAAGCCATATGCATCAGAATCAGCTTTATATAAATCCTTTGGATCTATTGCATCATGAACAACTTTTAATTGAGGAAAATCAAATTCATATGAAAGACTTCCATAAGACTCTTCTTTTTGCTCATTTAAAAATTCTTGAAATTGATTATATTTTAATAAATCCATATTTTTTATTTTATATATCTCAAGAAATAAGTGACATACTGTCAGCCAGTTTTTTCTGTTGATCTGCATCCCAATATGTAGATGGAATATATCGTTTTTTACCACTAGGTAATTTGGTAACAAAAATAGAAAGAGTCATATCAGAATTTATGACATAATACTGTGTTAAACGAGAATCTTTTGAAATTGAAAAATTAGATTCGCCAAATACATCTCGTACACCATCAATATTTTTATTTACAATATATGACGCAACAACTTTACCTGATAAAGTACAAAAACTGTTTAATTGAATGAACAATTATGATAAAAAGTCAAACTTTTTACACAGTTTAGGCTAAAAACTCGACCAATTTGTTCAATTGGTAAAGAAACTCTATACTTCATTTTAGAGTTTTTTATTTGAAGAAATATTTCTTTCCAGTCTTTGCACTCACTAAATTGTTCCTTCCATTGGTACTTTAATGAGCTTATTTTAAATTCTGGATAGAATTTTCTTTTATGTTTTTCTTTTTCAAATATGACTTGTGCTCCACGACGAGCTATTTCTATAGAAGCATTTATTGGGTCAGTATAA
>Ga0114951_10003612_pt1 | contig 15856 bp, 17 predicted proteins | sample AM7aDNAmetaG_FD_88677 | JGI IMG/M metagenome (GOLD analysis project Ga0114951, IMG submission 88677) | Freshwater microbial communities from Finland to study Microbial Dark Matter (Phase II) - AM7a DNA metaG | ecosystem: Environmental > Aquatic > Freshwater > Lake | place: Finland: Lake Alinen...
AAACGTTAAAACGGTAGCCATACAGGTGCAGTCGCCCGTTATTATTCGGCTAAGTTGGTCTGGTGGATGGTTATCGCTCAATTTAGGAGGAAGAAGCTTGCGAAACACGGTCTGATTCAGAGTATGAGCGGAAGGGGTAACTGTTATGATAACGCTGTTACTGAAAGCTTTTTCAAAACTCTGAAAACCGAATTGGTGTATAACGAACACTATCGAACGTGGGAAGAAGCCCGACACAGCCTTTTTGAATACATTGAAGTATTTTACAACAGAAAACGGAAACACTCAACGTTAGGATATAAATCGCCTATTGAGTTTTTACGCTATAAACAACAAATAATAGTTATGGCTTCTTAATGTGTCCATTTTTCTGTTGCAAGTTCACTTGCTGAGCTGGTCAGATAAGATCTTATTATAAGATTGAAGCCGATATTTAAAATGCCGTTACCGATAAAAGCAAAAACGTGTTGGTGTAGTAATTCCCGCTTAAAGGATTTTAATCAAGAATACGCTGAATGTTTATCATGTGGAACACTGGTTGCGCTCAAGCCATTATCGGATGATCAATTGTTTGTCAGGAATGACGATTCAGATTTTTACGGGAAAAAGTACTGGCTTGATCATCAGAAAGAGGAGTTTGGCTACCCTGATATATATGCCCGTTCAAGAAATGATCTCACTGAGCGGAATCTCCATTGGCTCAAAATATTATTGAAGTATCGATTCCCGCTTTCATCTGTGCTTGAACTCGGTTGTGCTCACGGAAGCTTTGTCGCTTTGCTGGAACTTGCAGGGTTTTCGGCATTGGGCGTTGAGATGAGTCCGTGGGTTGTTGAATTCGGGCAGAAAACTTTTGGTATTTCCGTTCAGGCAGGTGTGGTTGAGTCTCTCAATATCTTGCCAGGAAGTTTTGATGTGATTGCCCTTATGGATGTTCTCGAACATCTTCCAGACCCGATAGCAACCATGAGCCACTGTCTGAAACTGCTTAAACCAGATGGGCTTTTGCTCATCCAGACTCCGCAGTTCAAAGAAAGAATGGATTATGATGAGTTGGTGCAATCCAAAAATGCATTTTTAAGTTTGCTTATTCCTGATGAGCATCTATTCTTGTTCACCAAGCATGCAGTGACTGAACTTTTTCAGAGGCTTGGTGTAAACCATCTCTGTTTTGAACAGGCAATATTTGCGCACTATGATATGTTTTTTGTAGCCAGTCGCACCCACCTTGAAGCTAATACAACGGAACAAATAGATGCGGCTTTAATGGCGACGCCTAACGGCCGGTTTGCTCAGGCGTTGCTCGATATCAGGGAACGGGAATTGGGGTTGACGAAGAGATTGTTGGAGTCAGAGCAAGATTGTGCCACACGGTTGGAACAGATTGAAATACTGACGGAAACTATTCTGGGTTCAAAGCGAAAAAAACTTGGAAAATATTCGTTTTTTCACAAATTAACCTCTCAATGAACTTTAACCATTATGAAAAATTGTTATGTGGCTTGAAATAAAAATGTTATCTCAATTTCTTGAAATATGCCATGAGTAATTTACTGCGAACTGTCGCTGTGGATTTAACTCCTGTTCTTCCCGGTGGGGAAAACGGGGGTGCAAAAGTGTTTGTTCTTGAGCTACTTGGCATCCTTGCCGAACTGGAGCCTGAAACTGGGTTTATTCTTCTCACTCAAGAGAGTGCACATGAAGAACTCTCCTTTCTCGATCGCCCGAATGTCAGGCGGGTGATAGTTCGGAACAGCTTTGCAGTAAATACTTCACAGCAGCGTAAAGGTTCTGGTACCACTCTTTTTTCACGTTTCTCTCATGAAATAAGTCGTACAGCAAGGCGCCTGCACAAAAGTCTGAAAAAAAGGATGAAAGGAGCGAAGTCCCTCGACCGTTCCGCCTCATTTTTGCGCGGTATGGGGGTAGATTTGCTCTTTTGCCCTTTTACTGCTCCGACCTATTATGAGTCAGGAATTCCGACGGTCTGTACAATTTATGATTTACAATACAAGACCTATCCCGAGTTTTTTTCCGATGAAGATGTTGCGCATCGTAATCAGGTATTTATCAATGCGTGCAGTCGGGCGACACTGCTCACGGCTATTTCAGATTATTCCCGCAATTCTGCGATTATTCACGGCAATCTCGACCCGAACTGCATACGCACTATTTACTTGCGTATGGCTCATCGAATCAATACAGAAGAGGATAATGGTAATGGCGTGCTGAAGCGTCTTGACCTTGTCGCACAGCGATATTTTATCTATCCAGCCAATTTTTGGAAGCACAAAAACCATGAAATGCTCTTTACAGCATTTGGTATAGCTTGTTGCCAGGGATTAGCCAAAGATATCAAGCTGGTTTGTACCGGCGCACCAGGTGAGCGGCAAACGTGGCTGATGAGCGTTGCCAAAACGATGAATCTCGGGGATCGCATTATTTTTCCTGGTTATCTTCCCGTTGCAGAACTCTCAATATTGATGGTTAACTCAATCGGGATGCTCTTCCCCTCACTTTATGAAGGGTTCGGTCTCCCGGTTATCGAAGCAATGGCAGCAGGCGTTCCTGTGTCATGCAGCAATGTACGATCGCTGCCTGAAGTAACTGCCGGTGCTGCGATGCTGTTCGATCCAGGAGTACCAACCCAGATTGTACAAGCCATTCTCTCACTGGTGGATGACGAACCACTTCGTGACCGGCTCATTAATGCAGGAAAACAGCGGGCAACTGAATTTTCCGACTCGCATAAAATGGCAAAGGAGTATTGGGAACTCTTTCAGCAGACGTTAGCTATCGACAAGTCGAGAAACTGGTTATCCGGAGTTTGGAGGGCCAACAGCCTGAATGGTCATGATGCTGTGGTAGCAAAAGAGCAACTTCTTGAGGGCGACAACGATTCCCCCATGAAAGTCAGCATCATTACACCCTCTTTCAATCAGGGACAATTTATAGAACGAACACTTCTGAGTGTTGCAAAACAAACAGGCGCTGAAATTGAACATGTGGTTTTTGATGGGAGGAGTACGGATAATACTGTTGAAATCCTAAAGCAATTTAAACCTCCGGTGCGATGGGTATCAGAGAAAGACAAGGGACAAACCGATGCCGTCAACAAAGGCCTTCTTGCAACAGACGGGGAAATTATTGGTTGGCTAAACTCTGATGATATCTACTATCCCGGCGCAATAGCGCGTGTTGTTGACTTTTTTAAAGCTCACCCTGATGTTGATATAGTTTATGGGCAGGCTGATCACATCGATGTTAATGATGATCCGTTTGAAGCATATCCAAGTGAGTCATGGAATTTAGAGCGCTTGCTTCAAACATGTTTTATCTGCCAGCCGGCCCTCTTTTTCAGACGGCGGGTGGTCGAAAAACATGGTTTACTCGATGATTCGCTGAATTACTGCATGGATTATGAATACTGGTTGCGCCTCAGTTATGCTGGAGTACGGTTTGCCTACCTTGAGGAAAAGCTTGCTGGATCAAGGATGTATGCTGACAACAAAACGTTGGGTGCAAGGGTCAAGGTACATGCTGAAGTCAACGATATGTTTAAAAAATCTTTTAACAAAGTTCCAAAACGGTGGCTACAGAACTATGTGCATGTCACGACATATGAGCGAGCGGGCAGATTTCCGAAGTCAAGTATAGAGTTCAAGATCCGCTATTTTTTTGCAAAGCGGAGGTGGAGAAGCGGTATAAAATAAGGCGATTCTATACGAAGTATTACATGGGATGTAATGCGTTTTGATAAGAATACCCATAATATGTGGTTATGATTCATTTACTGACAAATGCACTGCTTTCCGCTATAATCATCTTCTTTACAATACTTTGCGGTTTGGGCCTATTGCAAATTCTTCGAGTGCAGGAATTAAAACTTCGAATTCTCCTTGCTCCAAGCCTGACTCTGGCGGTTTCAGCCATTCTTGTTGCGCTCGTTGTGGTATTTGAAATTCCTGCCGGGAGAGCTTCGTTCATTATTTGGATATTCTGGGTTGTATTTGCGATTTATGGATCAATATACCTTCGTTCCGCATTGATTGATTTGGAAGAGAAATCCAGTTTGTTGATCCCCATTTTTGCGACATTTCTGGTATCCGGAGGTTATTTATGGTATGGTTTATTTGATTATCTCGGCAGCCCGGCTCTTGATGGCTGGTCTTATGTCAGTTTTGGAGAGTATCTTCGCCTTTATTCGAAAGGTGTTGAAGGTGGGTTGGCACCTTTGTACCAATATGCATCACACTTATCGCATACTCGCTTTGTGGCGAGTGCCATGCTTGGTGTTTTGATCCCGCCATGGTCATCAGGGGTTGATACTCAAATGACAGTTGGGCCTCTCTTGATTGTATCAATATTCAGTACAGCAACTGCATTAGCGTATGTAGCTCACGTTACATCTCAGCGAGGGCTTGAAGCCCCTGTATGGCTTGTGGTATTTTTCGGTGTTGTTGGTGGCTGGTTGCCACATGCCCTGCGTAGCAATAATTATGATAATTTACTTTCTCTACCTCTTGCGCCACTACTTTTTGGGCTCGGTTGTGATCGAAAGTTGAATAGCTTTGCGCAACTAGTTTTACCAGCAATAGTTATAGCGGCAAGTATTTATGTTTATCCAGAATTGTCTCCACTGATTATTGTTGCTTATTGTTTAGTTATTGTTGAAGATATTATATTCGTAAGGCTTGGTAATCAAAAGGATAACCGTTATCGTGCGCAGATTACTAAGTATATATTGGTTACTGTAATTGTCCTGTTTATAGTGAGCCCCTATTTGAGGGAAGCGATTATATATTTCAGTAATCAGTTGTCATCAACCACCAAAATAACTGAACGACCTGGAGAGGGTATAATGCCCGGTCTTCTTAGTATTGTAGAGGTTTGGGGGCTGATGTGGGGGCTGAGTAGCAAGGGTTTAAGTATAGCTATAGGTGTATTTTTATTTACAATTGCTATCATTGGAGCCTCAGAGTATTTCCGAAAAAAATGCTTTGCACTTATTGCATATCTATTGATAATAACTGTATTGTTTATTGTAATGGTAACAATTAAACATTATGATTATGGTGCTTACAAGATCCTTCTTGCCGGTTATTGGTCTGTAGCTATTGTTTTATCAGGTGGCTCCAAATTTATTTTGAGTACCTCTTTTTTTCCCAATAAAATCATCCGATATGCTTCAAGGATTTCCATTATTGTGATTATATTTGCAGCATTTTATATATGGCTTGTTCAACAGTATCAATGGATTAATGAGTATAGGTATAAAAGAGCAGCAGATTTTCGTGAAGCTAAAAATTCAGTTGAAAAAACTCATGGTGTTGTTCAAGTCTTAGTATCTGAGCCCATTCTTAATGCTTGGCTTGTTTATATATTACGTGATACCAAAGTTATTTTTTCAGAATTTAATGGATATATGCATCAAGCGCATGTTCTTCCATTGATGCTTCGTAGCAAGGTTCCAGACCAAAGAAATATTGAATATCTTCTAACTGAGCGTAACACGGTATCTGTAGGTGATCTTATTTGGCAGAACAATTTGTTTAAATTGATCAAAGGAAGACCTGAAGAGCAACCACCGCAAATAACGATCTCTGCGTCAAACGGAAATGAAGCGCTTGATGGCTTACCTTTCTTTTGGATTGGCAGGGAATCAGCTTCAATTATGCTGACGACATCAAACCCAAAAGGTGCTACAATTGTATTTGAAGCTGTTATTGGGCCAAGTGTTGGTGATCAACGTAAAGAATATCCAAATATATGTGTTGAATCTTTGCAAAAGCAATTACTTAAATTCGATATGCAATCGACCAGAGGATATACGGGTCATATCAAATTGCTAAAAGGACTAAATACTCTTGTTTTTAGACCTGAATATAGTGGAATCATAGTTCCGAATGGTAATGGAGACCCAAGAATTTTATTGGTCGGAATAAAAGTACTTAAGGTCACTGCTGATGAATGATGAAGGAATTCTCGCAATATTGATTAGCACAACGGCCATAAATTTTCTTTGACCATTTTTATGGCAGTACTGTCTATAGTGATTTTGGTGTTCTTATTTGATGAAATAAAGGGCTCTAAAATAATAAAGTTACTTATGTTAATTGATTCAGGATTTAGGTATGGCCTGATAACGCTTGAAATACTTTTATTATTGACCTTAATAGGGTTTCCAATTAGCTTGCAATGTATGGGCTTTTTGGTTATGCCGTATTTGCTGGCATAGAAAAATTTGATATTTTTTCTTTATATATTGAGGCAATTAATGGATACCTTGGACTATCCATTCAGAAAATACGAAATCGTGATAATTATAATAACCCCTTAATTGCAGACTTGTCCGGAGATCCACTTGACCTTTTTTTATATCTTAATCGATTTCAAAAAAGGCATATTCATTTTGATAGCAAGTCTTTTAGATATCGTACTGATTTTGATAATAATTTTGGTCTTGATATTTTTCGTGTAACAAACCCCGGGTATTTATCTAATGTTTTCGCTGATATAACCCATACTGACGCATGGCAAAATTCCATTCTTAATATAATTCCTTATGATAATGCAGTTAAAATATATGGCAATAACTGGCTGCCTCCTGAAGGAAAAAATGGTACAGAAATGTTTCGATGGTTAAGTTATTCTGGTAATTTCAGATTGTATATTATGGACATTCAAAAGAGTAAGATCTTTAAGGTTAAACTTGTTTCTGGACCAGATATACTTCCAATTCATAGAATTCAACTGATTCTTTCAGGCAAAATATTATCTGAAATATCGTCCGCACAACTTCCTGTTGTATTTAGCGTTCCATTAAAAAATTTGAAAATTGGATGCAACGAAGGAATCATAAAAATAGTTGGGAATAATTCAGGAATTCGTCAACTTAGTGTATCACATATTGGTGTATATAATAGCAAGAATTAAGAAAATAAATACATGAATTCAGTTTCAATCATTGTTCCAGTTTATAAAGAAGAATCCAACATTCGACCATTTCTGCTACGCACAGAGATGGTGATGGCGAAGATGTGTATCAGTTACGAAATCATCTTTGCTCTTGATCCATCTCCGGATAAAACGGAGGCTATTATTCTTGAAGAGATTAATCGTAATCAGAACATCAAACTGATGGTATTCTCAAGGCGATTCGGTCAACCTGCAGCAACGATGGCTGGAATTCTTGCCTGTACCGGTGAAACCTGCGTTGTCATCGATGTTGACCTTCAGGATCAGCCGGAACTTATCGAGCAGATGTATGCAAAATTAAATGAAGGCTACGAGGTGGTTTATGCACAGCGACGTTCTCGTAAGGGTGAAACGCTGATCAAGCGAGTTATTGCCCACGTTGGATATTCAGTTATTAATAAACTGAGCGATGTACAGATTCCTCGAAATACAGGCGATTTTCGCATTATGACACGGCGCTTGATCGAAGAGTTACGTTGCTTGAATGAAAGTCATGGTTTTTTACGTGGTTTAGTGGCTTATGTCGGCTTTAAACAAACATTTATAGAATATGACAGAGATGAACGTTTTGCTGGCAAGGGTAACTATAACCGTCTTACCGGTTCGTTCAAGATAGGATTGAATGGCTTGATCAGTTTCAGTTCACGCCCCTTGTTTTTGATGTCGATTGCTGGGGTGGTTTTGGCAGGGTTAAGTTTTTTACTTGGAACTTGGTATGTGATACAAAAATTTATTGGTGTAGAGTTAACTCCGGGGCTTTCTACAACTGTATTGGTAGTGAGTTTTTTTTCTGGTGTTCAGTTACTTGGGCTTGGTTTGATTGGGGAATATGTAGGAAGGATTTATGACGAAGTGAAGCAACGCCCTATGTCCATTATTGATCGGAAAATTAATTTCTGAGTATGAGTATGATACTTCCGTTTAAGTTATCCCCACCAGAAGGTTGTTCTGATTCACCTCAATGGGATGGGATGAATTTTGTGTTATCTGGACAATGTACTCCGGTGCTCGAATACAGTGAAAATTTTGCTGGCTGGTCTGACGAACTTACTGCGCTTCATGAAGAAGTTGCTGGTAATAGTCATCCAATTGATATAGCGTCGCGACGGGATGCTTTGAAACAAGTGAAAAATGTAATGCCATCCGCACACGCAGTCATCATGGAGATAGGATGTTCATCCGGTTATTTGATACGGGATATGGTGCATTTTTTTCCAGAAGCAGTTATTCTTGGTGGTGATGTGGTTAAAGAACCACTTTTTCGATTAGCTAAAAGTATTTCTGGTGTTCCTTTATTACGTTTTGATTTGCTTCAATGTCCCATACCTGACAAGAGTGTTGATGTGTTGGTTATGTTGAATGTGCTTGAACACATTGAAGATGATGATAGTGCGTTACAAAAAGCATACAATCTTCTCAAGCCTGGAGGATCCTTGGTCGTGGAAGTACCTGCAAGTCCTCATCTGTATGACGCCTATGATGCGGAATTGCAACATTTCAGACGTTATTCGGCATCGGAGCTCCATTCTAAATTGAATAAAGCAGGATTCACTATTGACAGAAAATCGCATCTTGGATTTATTCTTTTTCCTGCTTTTGCTGCAATAAAAATAGGAAATAAGTTTTCTCTATCCCGAAAAAACAAAACGACGGTAAGAAAGCAGGCTTCAGGTACTTCAGAAAGCCCGCTCGTTCGGTTAGCGATGAATGTTGAGTCTAACTATTTATCCAATATTCAGTTACCTTTTGGGGTAAGAGTATTGGTCACTGCACGAAGACCCGCATGATAAAAGACTTATATATGAAGATATCTGATTTCAAAATAAGCAATCATTTTTTTGTTTTTTTAAAATTCGGATTGGTTGGAGGCACAACTGCTGCAATTTACTTTTTAGTTATGTGGGTTGCTCAGTCTGTGCTTATGTTGTACTACGTGATATCTGTTAGTGTTGCTTATTTATTTTCTTCTGTTTTTCACTTTTTAGCAAATAGACATTATACCTTCGGAGCGGTAAAAGATAGGCACGAACGTCAGCTTATTCGATATCTTACTGTTTGGCTGTTTAATTATGCTATTACTCTTGCGATAGTTGGTATTTGTGTCGAACTATTTCATCTTTCATCTTATCTTGGCGTTTGTGTGGCAGTTGTATTTACGACGTTGATAAGCTATGCTCTGTCAAGGTATTGGGTTTTTAAAATCAAGGAGAATACGTGAGTTTTTATGTTGTTACCGGTTGTGCCGGTTTTATTGGCAGTACCCTGGTTGATCGTCTGCTGGCTAATGGTCATCATGTAACAGGTATTGATAACTTTTTAACTGGTCAACGGAAATTTATTGAAGGGGCATTGACGCATCCGAATTTTCGCATGATTGAAATTGATCTCTTAAATCCTGATGCGCTAACAACTGCATTTGCTGGTCATGAGGCGGTTTTTCATCTTGCAGCGAATGCTGATGTTCGTTTCGGGACGGAGCATCCCCGCAAGGATCTTGAGCAGAATACGATTGCCACTTATAACGTTCTGGAGGCAATGCGTGCCAACGAGATAAAGAAAATCGCTTTTTCTTCTACGGGATCGGTCTATGGTGAGTCTCCGGTTGTTCCGACCCCGGAAGACGGACCGTTTCCCATACAGACGTCACTTTACGGCGCTTCAAAGGCAGCCTGCGAAGGTCTTATTGCTGCTTACTGTGAAGGCTTTGGTTTTCAATCATGGATTTTCCGTTTTGTATCCATCCTTGGTGAGCGTTACACTCATGGTCATGTTTTTGATTTTTATCATAAATTGAAGTCAGATTCTTCATGTCTGCCGGTGCTTGGCAATGGTAAACAGCGTAAATCATATCTTTATGTGCAGGATTGTATCGATGCTATTTTGCTGGCAATCGACAAGGCTGTCGATAAGGTTAACATCTTCAATCTTGGTGTTGACGGCTATTGCGAAGTAAACGACTCTATTGGATGGATTTGTGAAGAGCTTGGCGTTACGCCTGAATTGCAATATTCAGGTGGTGACCGTGGTTGGATTGGGGATAACCCCTTTATTTTTTTGGACACAAAAAAAATTCAAATGTTAGGATGGACACCAAAGATCGGTATTCGCGAAGGAGTGATCAAGACGGTCGAGTATTTACGCAACAATGAATGGGTATTTAGGGTGCGCGTATGAATGAAAAGGTTGCTTTAATTACCGGCCCTTCCAGGGGATTAGGAGAAGTTCTTGCACGGCGATTTTGGGCTGCCGGGTATAGCCTTTGTTTGATTGCACGCAGCGAGCTGGGTCTGAACAAAATAGTAAGTACACTACCTCAGAATAAGGGGCAGCAGGTTATCTCTTTTGTCTGCAATCTGGACGATAAAGCCCAGATTGCAGAGTTGACGGTCAGGATTAGAGAGAATGTGTCAGCTATAGATGTACTCATTAATAATGCAGCTATCCATGGACCAATGGGTCACTTGTCGGACAACGATTTTTCCCTTTGGCAACGGACAATACAGGTTGATTTACTTGCTCCAGTGTTTTTATGTCATTCGTTCATTCCTTGGATGCAGGAAACCGGAGGAGGCTCGATCATTAATATTTCCGGAGGAGGAGCGACCGGGCCAAGGCCAAATTTCAGTGCTTACGCAACTGCCAAAGCAGGTTTGGTTCGTTTTAGTGAAACGCTTGCAGAGGAAACGAAGTTTTATGGTGTCAGGGTAAATTGTATTGCTCCAGGAGCTATGAAGACTGCTTTGCTGGGTGAAATTCTTGATAGTGGTGCTGCTGCAACCGGTGAGCGAGAGTTTGCTCTTGCCAATATGGTTTTTGCTGAGGGCGGTGCCTCGATGGAAAATGTCGCTGATTTAGCGCTTTTTCTTGCTTCTGATGCAAGCAAAGGCATTACCGGTAAGCTCATTAGTGCGGTTTGGGATGATTGGAAACATTGGCCTGAACATAAGGATGACTTGTCATCAAGCGATGTTTATACTTTACGCCGTATCGTTGGTCGGGACAGAGGTTTTATCTGGGGAGACAAATGAGCGGTCTTGATAAAATATATGGGATCGGAATTGTCGGTTGTGGCATGATTGGCCAAAAACGGGCAAAAGCGTTGGGAAGCGGGGGGCAATTGGTGGCTTGTGCCGATATTGATATCAGTCGAGCTGAAAACCTGGCAAAAGGTTTTGGTGCCAGGGTTTGTCTTGACTTGCAAGAGTTGATTGAGTTGCCGGAAGTGGATATCGTGGTCATTGCTACGCTGCATAATTCGCTGGCAGAAATTACACTTGCATCTATCAATGCCGGTAAGCATGTGCTGGTTGAAAAGCCCGCAGCACGTTCAGCTCTTGAGCTTGAGCCGGTCATTGCTGCCGCTAAAAGGCAGAATGTAAAGGTACATGTTGGGTTTAATCATCGCTATCACCGTGCGTTGCGTAAAGCCAGGGAGATTTTTGATTCTGGGGAGTTGGGTGAGCTGATGTTTATCCGGGCTCGGTATGGACACGGTGCCAGGATTGGTTATGACAGGGAGTGGCGAGCGAACCCTGCGCTTTCCGGCGGTGGTGAGTTGATCGACCAGGGGCCTCACTTAATTGATCTTTCTCGCTGGTTTCTCGGGGAGTTTGTAGAGGTGAAGGGTTTTGCTCATACCTATTACTGGGATATGCCGGTCGATGATAACGGCTTTATGATACTCAAGACAGAGAAACAGCAGGTCGCTTTTCTTCATGCTTCGTGTACTGAGTGGAAAAACCTTTTTTCGATGGAAATTTACGGCAGAGAAGGCAAGCTTGATATTTCCGGTTTGGGAGGAAGTTATGGCCTGGAGCGGTTGACCCATTACAAGATGCTTCCTGAAATGGGACCACCGGAAACCACTTCGTGGGAATATCCTATGGGGGATGACTCATGGATGGTTGAAATGGCTGAGTTTTATGAGGATATTCGATTGAATCGCACACCTTCTTCAGGGTTAAAGGATGCTTATGAATCGCTGAAGGTCGTTCAGCAAATTTACAGGGAGTCTGGTTATGATCATTGCGCGTAGTCCTTTGCGCATTACACTGGGCGGAGGCGGGACGGATCTGCCCTCCTACTATCGAGCCCATGAGGGTTTTCTTGTGTCGGCAGCTATTGAAAAGTATGTGTATGTAACTGTCATGAGGCCTTTTACGGAAGGTATTTATCTGAAGTATTCACAACTTGAGCATGTCGACAAGATTGTCGATGTTCAGCATCCGATTATTCGTGAAGCACTTGACATGCTGGGGTTCAGAACGCCTCAAGTGGAAATTACCACTCTTGCGGATATTCCATCTGGAACTGGTCTGGGTTCTTCCGGCAGTTTTACCACGGCACTTTTAAAAGCGCTTTATACCCACCGCAAGCGACATTTGCATCAGGAAGAGTTGGCCGAATTGGCATGCCATATTGAAATTGATCGCCTTGGGGAACCCATAGGCAAACAGGATCAGTACATAGCCGCTATTGGAGGAATTACCTGTTTTACGTTCCATAAAGATGACAAAGTGACTGCTGTGCCACTGGATATTAGTATGGACACCCTGCTTGATCTTGAGGACAATCTGCTGTTATTTTTTACCGGGTTTTCGCGTAGCGCCAGCGGTATTCTGAAAGACCAGCAGGTACGGTCCCAGAAAAATGATGATGAGATGCTCAATAACCTCCACTATGTCAAGGAGTTAGGTTATCGTAGCAAAGAATCTTTGGAAAATGGGAATACTACTCTTTTCGGCGAGTTGATGCATGAGCATTGGGAGCATAAAAAGCGTCGTTCGGGCGGTATGAGCAATCCCAAGATTGATGCATGGTATGAGTTGGGCATGAACAATGGCGCCATCGGTGGAAAGCTTGTTGGAGCAGGTGGCGGAGGCTTTCTCATGTTTATGGCGCGCGACAGAAGTAAATTGCGTTCTGCAATGACTGCTGCTGGTCTGGAAGAGGTGCGTTTTCGCTTTGACTTTGAAGGGAGTAAAGTAGTGATGTCGTCCTGATGCTGACTGTAGCAATCCTTGCGGGTGGTTTGGCAACCCGTTTGCATCCCATTACTCAGACAATTCCGAAGTCGCTTGTCGAGGTAGACGGAATACCTTTTATCGCACGTCAGCTTGATTATCTCTCTTGTCAAGGCATTACTGACGTAGTATTGTGTCTTGGTTATCTTGGCGAACAAGTAGAGGTTGTGGTGGGTGATGGCTCCTCTTTTGGGTTGAAGGTTACATACTCATGGGATGGTCCAAAGTTGATGGGAACTGGTGGAGCATTAAGGCAGGCACTTCCATTTCTGGGAAAGCAGTTTTTTGTTTTTTATGGGGATTCATATTTACCGATTGATTTCAGTGCGGTGGAAAAGAGCTTTTGTTCATGCGGTAAGCCTGCATTGATGACCGTGCTTTGTAATGAGGACTTGTGGGATAAGAGTAATGTTTTATTTAGAGAGGGTACTATTGTAGAGTATAACAAGCGGGTGCCGATTCCTGATATGGCGCATATTGATTATGGATTGGGAATTTTATCTGCAGCAGTTCTACAAGATAGGCCGATCAATGAGCCATTTGATCTGGCTGAGATTTATCACAATCTATCAGTTCAGGGTGATTTGGCAGGGTATGAGGTATTTGAGCGTTTTTATGAGATTGGTTCCCTGAAGGGTTTGGAGGAAGCCGTTAATTATTTTAAAAAGGGAGAATAAACATGAGTTATGCTGAGCAGCATTTAAATGAAGCTCTGGAAATTATCCGCTCTTTGGATGTAGTTGCCATTGAAAAGATGGCGGATTTGTTGGCTACAGTGAAAGCAGAGGGTGGCCGGATTTTCTTTTTGGGTGTTGGCGGCAGTGCAGGTAATTGCTCCCATGCTGTGAACGATTTTCGAAAGATTGTAGGGATTGAGTCTTATGCGCCCACAGACAATGTTTCGGAGTTGACTGCGCGTACTAATGATGAGGGTTGGGCAACGATTTTTGCTGGTTGGCTGCAGACAAGCAAGCTTTCTGAAAGAGATGCGATCATGATATTTTCTGTAGGAGGGGGTAATCTTGAAAAAAATATCAGTCCAAATCTTGTTGAAGCTCTCAAATATGCCAAAACAGTTGGAGCAAAGGTTGCTGGAATCGTTGGCCGTGATGGCGGTTATACGGCGCAGGTTGCCGATGTCTGTGTTATCGTACCGACGGTTAACCAAGAGAATATCACTCCGCATTCAGAGGCCTTCCAGGCGGTGATCTGGCATCTGCTTGTATCACATCCCAAGCTGAAGGAACATCAGACCAAGTGGGAATCAGCCGTTAAATAGATGAGACGGGCTGTATTTCTCGATCGGGATGGCGTGATTAATCGCGCCATGGTGCGTAACGGCAAGCCGTATCCGCCAGCTAATATTACCGAGGTTGAAATCTTGCCTGGTGTAGCAGAGGCATTGGGGGCGTTGCATGATGCAGGTTTCATGCTGATTGTTGTGACAAACCAGCCCGATGTTGCCAGGGGCACAACACCAATGGCTGTTGTTGAGGAGATCAATCATTATCTGGATAATTGTTTGCCAATTGATGAATTCCGTACTTGTTATCATGATGGCGATGATGGCTGCGATTGCCGCAAACCACTGCCAGGTGCACTGTTAGCAGCTGCGACACAGTATGGTATTGATCTCTCTGAGAGTTATATGGTTGGAGATCGCTGGCGGGATACTGAAGCTGGAGTGCGTGCTGGTTGTAAAACAATTTTTATTGATTACAGCTACGATGAACAACAGCCAGAATTCTTCACTTTTAGTGTAAACTCTTTAAAAGAAGCTACAACCATTATTTTAGGAGATTCCCTTTATGAAAAACATTGAAATGTTAAAGGTCAAGATATTTGCAGATGGAGCAGATAAAGACGGCATGCTTGAAATGTATGAAAAACCATACATCAAAGGATTAACAACCAACCCGACCTTGATGAAGAAGGTTGGTATCACCGATTACCGGGCGTTCTGTAAAGATATACTTACCCATATCAAGGATAAGCCCCTTTCATTTGAAGTTTTTTCGGATGATTTTGCAGAGATGGAAAGACAAGCAATTGAGATTGCTGGTTGGGGCGACAATGTTTACGTCAAGATTCCTGTGACCAATACCAGGCAGGAAACCTGTTATGATCTCCTTAAAAAGTTGGCAGCAAAAAAAGTTAAACTGAATGTGACAGCACTCATGACCTTGACTCAGGTGCGAGATGTAGTTGCATCTCTTGATCCATACGTTCCGAGTTATGTTTCGGTATTTGCCGGACGGATTGCGGATACTGGTCGTGATCCTGTGCCGATGATGGCCGCAGCCGTCGAGGAGCTTAAAAATGCGCCACTCTCTGAATTGATTTGGGCAAGCCCTCGTGAACTGCTGAATATTTTCCATGCAAATGATATAGGTTGTCACGTCATTACAGTTACCAACGATATTCTGAAAAAGTTGTCACTGGTTGATTACGATCTTGATACTTACTCTCTTGATACTGTAAAGATGTTTTATAATGATGCAGTTGCGGCTGGATTCACTCTTTAAGCCCTTGTAACTCAATCAGGATTTTGATGCTAGCAGCCTGTCGGACTTTATAATACGCAGAAAATATTTTTTGATTTCCTTATAAAGAATGATAATAATATCAATTACATATAATTTTTTATATCCAAAGCTTCAGTCTCTATAGCCCGATTATGCCTTATGAGTATCGATTTTATCATAGCAGACCGTGATACACCGTTTTTGTTTCCTCCATCAGTTCAGGAGTTGCTACCCAAAGATCATTTAGCCCGTTTTGTGGTTGATATGGTGGGGCAACTTAACCTGTCATCACTCAGAGGCGTGTATGAAGGTAAAGGCTCAAGGCCTTAT
>Ga0114951_10003614_pt1 | contig 15852 bp, 15 predicted proteins | sample AM7aDNAmetaG_FD_88677 | JGI IMG/M metagenome (GOLD analysis project Ga0114951, IMG submission 88677) | Freshwater microbial communities from Finland to study Microbial Dark Matter (Phase II) - AM7a DNA metaG | ecosystem: Environmental > Aquatic > Freshwater > Lake | place: Finland: Lake Alinen...
AACCGAGCAGTACCTGCTGGGAATGCTTAGCCTGCTCCCGGCCATGTTGCGCCTCCCCATGGAAGAACTGGCCCCATCGCTCCCACTGCGCGAAGAGATTCGCCAGTCTCTGCTGGGTGCGGACCTGCCTGAACGCAGCTTGCTCGAGTGGCTGGTGCGGCACGAGCATGGCGACTGGGCGGCATGCGACGCAATCGTTCAAATGCGCGGACTGAAGCAGAAAGACCTCGTCCGTTGCTTTGATGAGGCCGTGGTCTGGGCTGAGGCGGCTCTCGATTACGCCTGATAAATCGACACTAGGCTGTGCCGCTCCGCTATTTGTTACTGACCGTCTCTTCCGGCAGCAATTCATAACTTACGAAGGCAAGCCTGCGGCTGTCCGGCGACCAGGATGGGACATTGATGGTTCCCTGGCCTCCGAAAAGTTTTGCCAGTAGGTGAACCTTCTGGTCCTTCATCGACATCAGCCGCAGTTCGACATCCTTCTCGCCCGGATGGCCGGTGACGCCTTTCTCGTAGGCGATGAAGACCATCCATTGGCCGTCGGGCGAGATGTGCGGGAACCAGTCATTGCTGTCGTCGAAGATAACCTGGTCCTGCTGGCTGCCGTCGGACTTCATGCGCCAGATCTGCATTTGTCCGGTGCGCTCGGAGTTGAAGTAGATCCACCCGCCGTCAGGCGAGTATTCGGGGCCATCGTCGAGGCCCGGCGCAGTGGTCAGGCGGGTTTCCGAGCCGCCGTCGACCGGTACTGTGTAGATATCGAAGTTGCCGCCACGCTCGCCGGTAAAAGCGAGGGTCTTGCCGTCAGGCGACCAGCCATGCCAGTACGAAGGCCCATCGTTGGTGAGTTGCCGTGGTTTGCCACCGGCCAGCGGCACTACGTAAACGCGCGACTTTGAGTCTTCAGGCGAGCGGTCGCTAATGGCCAGCAGTTGCCCGTCGGGCGAGAGGCCGTGGTCGTTATTCAAGTGAATCTGCGGAGCCGTGTCGATGGTCACGGGGTCGGCGCTACCAATCGTGAGGCGGCGAAGAGTGCCCTCTTGATTGAAGATGAGAGCGGAACCGTCGCGAGTCCAGTTGGGAGCTTCGAAATGCGCGGTCGAAGTGTATTCAACATGCCGGTCGGTGGAAGCGACAGCAATCGTCTCAAGCGAGCTGAGGAGAACGGCCTTTCCGGCCGAGGGTGGAAGCTGTTGCAACTGCACGCGAGAGAACACCGCTTTCTCCACGACGTCCTTGTTGTGCGCGCAGACGCCGATGCCCACATAGAACGGACCGGTGAACGCAATCTTGGTAGCCGCGCCGGCAGGCTCCACCTTGCCGTCCTTTCCGGTGACGAACGCGTAGAAGAAGTCGCCGTGCTTCTCCAGGCGAACCGTCCTGGGGGCGGATACATTCGCCTGAACTTCATGCATGTTTGCGCCGGCAGCGTCGCGATATTGCAGCGACGTGAGGCCGACTCCATGAACGGCGATATCGACCGCTGGCGAGCCTGGATCGAGAGACTGGCGGATCATAAGCACCGCCTTGCGATGGGGATCGCCGCCTGCGCCCACAAAGGCAATGTCGGCGGAGATTGCAATATCTCCCGTGAGCTTTCTCCATGCAAAGTGGAAGTCGTCTTTACCGAACCACATGTTTGCGCCGCTGCCGCTGACCGTGTAACTCCACTTTTCCGAATCGTATTCCGCAGAGCCCGGATGAAGCACCGTGCCCACGTCCTGGTGGCTCGTGAACAGACCCACGTGCTGGTTTTGTGCGGATGCGACAACGTAGACGAGTGCGAACCCAGCCAGGGCTCCCGATCTCGCGATGGAAGACAACAATGGTAAAGCGGACATGGATAGACCTCTCATAGCTCTGCTGCAAATCTTAGTGCGCGGGAGGGCGGTGAACAAGCCTGACCCGGCGGCCGCCGCTTTCTCGTTGCAAATCCACCTTGTCACGGCGGGGCATTTGCAGCCTGTGCTACCATCCCGCCAAGTGATCAATGCCAGCTTCCGGTGCGCCCTGCGTGGGAACGCCTGTTCGTCATCGAGCGGGAGAAGCAATCCGAAGATGCAGCGCTTTCAACAACACCATGGGGTGAGATCTTATGAACGAATCGACCGATCCTCAACTTTCTGCCGCGCCGTCTGTCCCGGTGTCCGTTAGTCCAATTCTCCCGGCTTCGTTGACCTTCGGGCAGCTTCTCGACCGCGTTTTCCGGCTGGTGCGAACGAACTTCAAGCTGTTTATGGGCATCGCTTCGGTCCCGACGGCGTCCATGGTCGTGCTGTATGCGCTCATGTTGGCTGCCATTCTTTCCCTTGTGAATCCCTTTCATCCGCAGAATCCGCCGCACATCGATCCCGCGACATCGATAGGTCTGTCAGTAGTCATGCTCCTGAGCTGCATTCCCTTCATGCTTGTGTACGCGCTGTATGAAGCCGCCACCAGCCATGCGGCTTTGCAGGCGGATCTCAGCATCCGGGTGACCGTGCGCGAAGCCTGGGCGCGAGCGTGGGACAAGGCCGGGCGGTACACGTGGCTGATGGTACTGCGGATATTGGCCGTCATGGCGCCCATTGCTCTCTTGGGTTTACTTGTGGGCGGCGGCACCGCCATGGCTGCCTTGATGGGCAAGGGGCAGATACAGCCCGGCGGCCTGTACTTGCTGTTCCCGCTCTTGATGCTGCTCTATGTGTGTGCTCTGGTTTATATAGTGCTGGCGATGCTATGGCTTGCCCTGTCTTATTCGGCCTGCGTTGCAGAGGGGATAACGGCGTGGGCCTCGATCCGCCGCAGTCTACAACTGACGCGCGGCGTGCGCGGGAAGATTTTTCTGGTTGCGCTGGTGATTTACGCCATCAGCTATGCGGCAATTCTGGTTCTCGAGCTTGTGGTCTTCGCGGTGGGCGCGGTTGGGATGCTGGTCATGACGATGCTCCATCTCAATGCCATGTGGGGCTATGTGGCTCTTGGCGCGGCAGCGCTCCTGCTGCTTGCCGCCATGTTCCTTTGGATGGCCGGCATGGCTTCGGCTTACTCGGTTACATTCGCCGTGATCTACCACGAGCAGCGTAGACGGCTGGCCGGGCCTGAGTCTGTGCCAACCCAGGCTTGAGAGACCTGCGGCGGATGGCAGTATACTGGCGTTCGCTGGAAGCAAGACCTTCAATCCGGTCCGTAGGGAGAATCCATGTCGAATCTGCGTGCATTGTTGCTTTGCCTGCTTGCCTTCATCACCGTTGGGACTCTAGCCGCCCAAGAGGTCGCTGCGACAACGAAGGTCACTTCGCCCAATGGTCAGATCACTCTTTTGCTGTTCGATGGCGGGGCTACCCCAGGGGTCGGGCAAGCAGACGACCTGCGCTACGCGGTGGAGTTCCACGGCAAGCGGCTGATGGATACGGCGCGGCTGGGGCTGAATCTGGCCGGGCAGCCGGCGCTGGGCCCTGGGATGCACAAAGCGGCCGAGCAACCGGTGAGCGTGGATGAGAGCTACACCATCCCTGTGGGCAAAACCAGCACCGTGCGCGACCACTACAACGGCGTACGCGCCGATTTCGAAGACGCCGGCGGGCGCAAATTGACCATCGAAGTACGGGCCTTCGATGACGGAGTGGCCTTCCGCTACGTGGTTCCGGAGCAGCCGGCGCTGAAGCAGGTGCGTATTTCCGGCGAGTTGACCGAGTTCTCCTACGTAAAGGATGCGGCAACCTATCCGCTGATTCTGGACGGATTCCAGTCTTCCTACGAGGACGACTACCAGCTGCGCAACGTGACCGGACTGCATCCGGATTGGCTCATCGGGCTGCCGTATCTGGCTGAGGAGCCCGGCATCGGCTGGGTGGCGATTACCGAGGCGCACATCGACAACTACGCGGGAATGTACCTGCGCAAGGACAGCAAGTTCGGGTCACGTAACATTAGGGCCGAGTTGGCGCCGCATGTGGATGCGCCGGGCCTGGCTGTCGAGACCGCAACGCCCTCCAGCAGCCCCTGGCGCGTCTTCATGATCGCCGACGAGCCGAGCCGTCTGATCGAGTCGAACATCATTCTCAATCTGAATCCGCCGTCGAAGATTGCGGATACATCTTGGATCAAGGCCGGCAAGTCGGCGTGGGACTGGTGGTCAGGGCAAGCTGCGCCCAGCGTGAACTTCAAGACCGGTATGAATACCGCGACCATGAAGCACTATATCGACTTCGCTTCGGAGTCGGGCTTCCCTTACATGCTGGTCGATGCGGGCTGGGCGGTTGCTCCGTCACGCCAGGGGCCGGAGGACTACTCGGCGTTGGCCGACATTACTCAGGTGACCCCGGCGGTCGACATGCCGGAACTGCTGCGCTATGCCAAAGAGAAGCACGTAAAGCTGTGGCTGTGGTCGCACTGGACCTCTGTAGACAAGTACATGGACCAGGCGTTTCCGCTCTTCGAGAAGTGGGGCGTCGCCGGGGTGAAAATCGACTTTATGAACCGCGACGACCAGTGGATGGTGGGCTTCTATCATCGCGTGGTCGAGTCAGCGGCCGCACATCATCTGATGATCGATTTTCACGGAGCCTACAAGCCCGACGGCCTGCGCAGGACCTATCCCAACCTGATCACGCGGGAAGGCGTGATGGGTAAGGAGTACTCGAAATGGAGCGCGCGCATTGGCCCGCCGCACAATGCCACTCTGCCCTTTACGCGCATGTTGGCGGGGCCCATGGACTACACGCCGGGCGCCTTCGGCAACAGCAACCGCGAGAAATTTGTGGCGCGGAACCTCATGCCCATGAGCCTGGGAACGCGGGCGCAGGAGTTGGCGCTTTACGTGGTCTTCGAGGGACCGCTGGAGATGGTTTCAGACTATCCCGAGCATTACGCGGGGCAAAAGGAGTTCGACTTCATCAAGCGGGTTCCCCCCACATGGGACGAAGTGCACGCGATCGGCGGAAGGCCGATGGAGTGGATTTCGCTTGCGCGGCGCAGCCGGAACGACTGGTTTGTGGGTTCCCTGACCAACTGGGACGAGCGCAATGTGAAGGTTCCGCTAAGCTTCCTGGGCGCAGGCAAGTTCGAGGCCGAGATCTACGCCGACGCGCCCGATGCAGCGGATGAAGCCACCCACACCACCCTGCATAAGCAAACCGTAGACCGGACCACCGTGCTGAATGTCCACATGGTCTCGGGGGGCGGAAGCGCGATCTGGATTCATCCGGCGGTCAAGCCCTGACCTGAGAGGCGCCGATTCTTTCGCCCGGCGCCTGAATCCTGACGGCGTTTGGCTCATCTGAGAGAATGGATGATAGTGAACCGAGGACGACATGTTGTCTTCCGGCTGGGGGTGTGGCCGGTTGCTTGCGCGGTTGTGGGCCTGGCCTGCGCGGGTGCGGCTGCGTGTGCGCAGACGTCGAATCCGACCTCTGCCAACAATCCGTTTTTCGGCAGCGTAACGGCGCGGCCTGCCGCCGATGAGACGCTGAAACTGTCGCTCGATGAAGCCGTGCAGCGGGGCCTCCAGAACAATCTCGGCCTCAAAGAAGCCGAGAATGGCGAGAAATCGATCCATGGGCAAAGGAACGAGGCGCTGCAGCAGTTTCTGCCCACGGTTACCGTCAGTGCCGACACCGGAATCTACCAGCATGACCTGGCTGCGCAGGGCTTTGGGCCCGGCGTTTTCTCGAAGTTCGCAGCGATGTTTCCAGGCGGAGTGATGCCTGGGGGGATCTCGCTGATCACCAAGGACGACCTCACCAACGGGCAGATTCACTATAGCCAGACGCTTTTTTCCGGGCCGGTGATCTCCGGCTGGAAGGCGGCAGGCGCTGCGCTACGGGCTGCATATTTTGCCAAAATGTCGGCGCGGGGCGAGGTGGTGCAGCAGGTCGCAACAGCCTATCTGCACGCGATTGCCGCGGCCAGCGAGGTGGATAACTCCACGGCGCAGGTGACGCAGAGCCAGACGCTTCTCGATCACGTTCATGCCGCCCACGAAGCCGGAGTGGTGGCGAATCTGGATGAACTGCGGGCGCGGGTGCAGTTGCAGGCGCAGCAGCAGGCGCTGATTTACGCGCAGAACTCCCTTGAGAAAAACCTGATCCTGCTCAAGCGCGAGATTGGCATCGACCCCGGACAGAAGATCGCGCTCACTGACCCGGCGCCCTACAGCGAACTGGCCGCGCAAACCCCGGAAGAGGTGCGCGCGGTTGCGTACAAAAACCGTCAGGACTACCAGAATCTGCAAAACCAGGTGGTCGAGTACAAGGCGATCCATTCGGCTTATCGGAGCCAGCGGCTGCCCAGCCTGAGCTTCAACAGCTACTACCGGACCAGCACGGTGAACGGGGCAGGCACGCACGGCAACTTCATGGCGATGGGCACGTTGAGCGTTCCGCTGTTTCGCGAGGCCCGGCTGCGCGGCAATGAGGACGCGGCGCAGGCGCAGATGAATGCGGTGAACGCGCAACTCGCAGACATGCGTAACCACATCGACGAACAGGTAAGAGCGGCGCTTCTGGATGTGGGCGCGACTTCAAAGCTGGTGGAAGTGGCCCGGTCCAATGTGGAACTGGCCACCCGCGCGCTGAGCGACGAAACGGAACGCGTGAACGCCGGGGTAGACGACAATCTGCCGCTGGTTACGGCGCAGGCGACGCTGGCCTCCGCGCAAAGCAACCTGGTGGAGAGCCTGTACCAGTACAACCTTGCAAAGCTGATGCTGGCACGGGTCTCCGGGGTGCTGGAGACGCAGTACCGCGTTTATTTGGGGCGGTAGAATTCGCCTCTCTGCAACAGTTCCAGAGAAAACATCTGCAATTCACCCGCCAAGCGTATGATTCCTTCGGACAAGTGACTGGACTTGCGCGCGCCGGAAGACTCTGGCGCAGAAATGCTTGCTTTTGTTGTCAATACTGATGGCATGATCGCCGTCACCAAGAAATGAGTGAGCCGCATAAAGCGGTGCACGTGTAACTTAGAGATACGAGGGGACGACCAAGATGGCCAGAAAGCTCAGGATCATCTATTACGTGGAACCGGACGCAGATGCGCTGGCGCGGCGAGCGGCACAGTATTTTGTGGAGATGGCTGAGGAAGCCGTGTCCGCGCGGGGACGGGTTCGCATCGCCGTCAGCGGCGGATCGTCGCCCGAGGCGGCCTTTGCGCTCCTCGGCGACCCCCTTCAGCCGTGGCGAGCCCAGATGCCCTGGGACAAGCTCGACCTTTATTGGGTGGACGAACGGTGCGTCGGCCCGGACCATCCGGACAGCAACTACCGCATGACCCGCGAGTCCCTGCTGGACCACGCCCCGCTGGAGCCCCGGCAGATTCATCGCATCGAGGGAGAGCTGGAGCCGGAAGTGGCGGCCGCTCGCTACGAGTCGGAGTTGCGGAACAGCTTTCGGCTGGAAGGTGCGGAGCTGCCGCGGTTCGACCTTATTGCTCTGGGCATGGGTACGGATGGCCACACTGCGTCTCTTTTTCCCCACACAGAGGCCATTCATGAGCTGACCCGGCTGGTAACAGCAAACCATGTTCCCACGAAAGATGCCTGGCGCATTACGCTTACCTGGCCTGTCATTAACCGGGCGAGCTCAGTGTTTTTCCTTGCCAGCGGATCAGATAAGGCCTTGATTCTAAAAGAAGTGCTGACCGGCCCCAAAGATCTGGATCGGCTGCCTAGCCAGTTAATCTGGCCTGCGAGCGGTATACTTACATTGATTCTGGATAAGAGCGCAGCCGCGCTGCTGCCTGCAACAGATGGGGATGGCTGCGGTTTTTTGGAGAGGGAAGGATGATTCTGGCAGGCGATGTAGGAGGCACCAAGGTACATTTGGCGCTGTACGACTTTATCGACGGGAAACTGGAACACACCCGCGATAAGCAGTATCCGGCCAAGGAGTATTCAGGGCTGGAAGAGATCGTAAAAGAGTTCATCGTCACCGAAAAGGTGACTGCCGCGTGCTTCGGGGTTCCGGGGCCGGTGCGTGACGGGCGTCTGCGCCTGACCAATCTGCCTTGGACGCTGGATAGCAGAGAGCTGGCGACCAATCTAAAAATCGATTACGTGTTCCTTATTAACGACCTGCAGGCCAACGGGTTTGGAATTGCCGAGCTCGCGGCCGACCAGATTTACACCCTGAGCGAAGGTGACGCGCGGCAGGCGGGCAATCGCGCCCTCATCTCAGCCGGAACCGGCTTGGGCGAGGCGTTCATGATCTGGAACGGGCGCAGCCACGATCCGTTTCCCTCCGAGGGCGGCCACTCCGACTTTTCGCCGCGCAACGAAGACGAAATCGACCTGCTGCGCTTTTTGAAGCAGAAGTACAACGGACGCATCAGCTTTGAGCGGGTGGTGAGCGGGCAGGGCTTGACCAACGTGTACGAGTTCCTGCGCGAGGTTCGCGGCCTGGAAGAACCGGCGTGGCTGGCGGAGCGCATCGCGGCGGAAGACCCGAACGCGGTAATTACTGAGTTGGCGCTGGCAGCCAAGAGCGAAATCTGTGAAAAGGCGATGGACATGTTCGTTTCGGCTTACGGGGCCGAAGCGGGCAACCTGGCGCTGAAGATTCTGTCGGTGGGAGGCCTGTATGTGGGCGGCGGCATTGCGCCGCGCATCTTGGAGAAGCTCAAGGACGGCACCTTCATCAAGGCTTTTACAGACAAGGGAAGGTTGAGCCAGTTGCTGGTGAATATGCCGGTAAGGGTGATTCTGGAGAGCCGCACGGCGCTGATGGGAGCCGCGGCTTATGCGGAGGCGCGCGCAGCCGAGCTGAGCGGGATTTCACCGAGGGCGGCTTCAGTGAAGTTCTGACGCCTGGGTTTTTCGGGATAGACTGCGGGGCCAGCCGCTTGCGGCTGGCCCTCTTGCGTGCGATCGATGATTACAGGCTCTCTTGGCGTAGTGTTGGTGCGGCCTGCTGGGGCGTCACCCAATATCGCTGCAAACGGAGCGAAACCTGCACCAGCAGAATCAGGGCCGGCACCTCGACCAGCGGGCCGATGACCGCGGCAAAGGCTGAGCCGGAGTTCAGGCCGAACACAGCGACGGCAACGGCGATGGCAAGCTCGAAGTTGTTGCTGGCGGCAGTGAAGGAGAGGGTTGCGGTTTTGGAGTAATCCGCGCCCACTTTGCGGCCCATCCAGAAGCTGACGAAGAACATCACGACAAAGTAGATGAGCAGCGGCACGGCGATGCGCAGCACGTCGAGCGGCAACTGCACAATCAGGTTGCCCTTGAGGCTGAACATCACAACGATGGTAAAAAGCAGGGCCGAGAGCGTCAGTGGGCTGATGGCGGGTACAAAGCGCGTCTGGTACCAGGAGCGGCCCTTGGCCTGCACCAGCACAAAGCGGGTCAGCATCCCGGCCAGGAACGGAATGCCGAGATAGATAAAGACGCTCTGCGCAATCTGGCTCATCCGAATGTCGACGACCACGCTCTTGAGCCCCACCAGCGGGGGCAGGACGGCCAGAAAGAACCACGCGTAAACGCTATAGAAGAGCACCTGGAAGACGCTGTTGAAGGCGACCAGGCCGGCTGCGTAATCGGTGTCTCCGCGAGCCAATTCATTCCACACAATCACCATGGCGATGCAGCGGGCCAGGCCGATAAGAATGAGGCCGGTTCTGTACTCGGGATAGCCGCGCAGGAAGACGACCGCGAGCACAAACATCAGCACCGGACCGATGACCCAGTTCTGCAGCAGAGAGAGCCCAAGGATCTTGCGATTGCGAAACACCTCGCCCAGCCGGTCGTACTGCACCTTGGCGAGCGGCGGATACATCATGAGGATCAGGCCGACGGCGATGGGGATATTGGTGGTGCCGGTCTGGAAGCGCTGAAAGAAGGCGGGCACGGAAGGCACAAAACGGCCAAGAAAGACTCCGATGGCCATCGCAAGAAAGATCCATAGCGTCAGGTAGCGGTCGATGAAGGAGAGCCTCGAAGGGCTCCCTGGAACGGGGCAGCAGAGCTGTGGATCGGAATTCATGCGAGGTCTCCTGTGCGGCGATGTGCGGAGTTACAGTGGCTGCTGCCCGATTGCGCGCATGCGGCTTTCGATGCCCAGGCGATCCAGCGTTTCCAGAGGTAGGCTGAGGAAGAGCCGCACTCGATTTCGGATCTGATGCAGAGTTTGCGCGAAGGCGGCTCGCATCTCTTCGTCCGTGCCCTGAACAGCGGCAGGATCGGGAAATCCCCAATGCGCGGTAACCGGCTGGCCGGGCCACAGGGGACAGGTTTCGCCAGCCGCGTTATCGCAGACCGTGATGACGAAATCGAGCTCAGGTGCGCCGGGAGCGGCAAATTCATCCCAGCTTTTGCTGCGCAAATTCTCTACCGGATAGCCGAGAGTCTCCACCTGCTCTATCGCAAATGGATTGACTCGGCCCGTGGGGTGGCTGCCCGCGCTGAAGGCCTGAAAGCGGCCCGCGCCCATGGTGTTGAACAGCGCCTCGGCCAGGATGCTGCGTGCAGAGTTGCCCGTGCATAGGATGAGGATGTTGAAAGGGGTCGGCATAGGTTTTGCCTTCGGTTTGTAGAAGGGGTTGAGTTTGTGCTGGCCCACCCTTGCCGCAAGGAGCGCGTCAAGGATGGGGTACCCAATTGGTTTTGAGAGCTGGTTAGTTCGAGCAGCAGGATGAGCCGCAGCAGGCGCTGACCGGTTTGGTGGCGCGGATAAAGGCGCTCATCAACTTGTTTTCGGCAAGGGGAGCAATGGCATCCACGTCCACGCCGGACTCCTCCAGGAATCGCCGAGCATCCTCAATGTTGTACACGCGGGTCGGCTCGACCGAGATGGCGGTAAAGCCTGCCTGTGCGAGTTTGCCCATGTAGTCGTTCTCTTCAAGGGCGCCGGCGATGCAGCCCACCCAAAGCATCATGCTCTTGCGCACCTCGTCGGGGACCTCGCCGCGGGCAACGACATCGGAGACGGCGAACCGGCCGCCCGGCTTGAGCACGCGGAAGGCCTCGCGCAGCACCTGGTCCTTGTCGGCCGAGAGATTGATGACGCAGTTGGAGATAATGACGTCTACCGAGTTGTCAGGCAGCGGAATATTTTCGATTTCGCCCTGGAGGAATTCGACGTTCTCGACGCCGGCCTGGCGCTGATTTTCGCGGGCCAGAGCCAGCATATCGCCGGTCATGTCAAGCCCGTAAGCCTTGCCGGTTGGCCCCACGCGCTTGGCAGAGAGCAGCACGTCAATGCCGCCGCCAGAGCCCAGATCGAGCACTGTTTCTCCGGGCTTGAGCTCGATGAGAGCCGTTGGATTGCCGCAGCCCAGCGACGCCAGCACAGCGTTGGCCGGCAACCCGCTTTTCTCGGCTTCGTTGTAGAGATTGCCGGTGATGGGATCGCAGCAGGTAAAGGCCGAGTTGCAACATGCGGCGGCGCTGGTCGCGGTAACCTGACGGGCAGCGGCCCCGTACTTTTCCTGAACTAGAGTTTTGGTATCCATGTCGTGCACCTCATATACGCTTTAGCAAATATATTACGCCCTCTCATATTTGTCAACACGTATATAATAATTTCATGAGCCTGGGCGCCAAATCGGTGAGCCTGTCCGCGCTGTTTGCGGCGCTAGCCGACCCTACCCGCCTGCGCCTGTTGAATCTCATAGGCGGACGCGAGGTGTGTGTCTGCTTCTTTGTTGAGATTCTCCGCCAGGGTCAGCCAAAAATTTCACGCCACCTAGCCTATTTGCGCAAGGCAGGCCTGGTGGAAGCGCGCCGCGAGGGCAAGTGGATGCACTACCGCATCGTGCCCCAGGCAGATGCCTCTGCGGCGTCCATTCTAGCTGCCGTCATGGCTTCGCTAGGCAACGACAAGCAGATGCAAACTGATCGCGCAAAGCTGGATCGAGCCTGCTGCTCACCACAAAAACTGGTGATGCCGGAAGGTGCGCCGCGACCAGTTCTTTTAATGTCCGACTAGCAATCGGGAAGTTGAGAGGGCTTTATAGACCCGGCAACTAAATACTGTTCGCGTGCCCCATCCATTCCCACGTATTTTGCGGGAATGGGTGGGAAGAAGATGACATTGTCTTCTTGCCGGATCAATAGTGCAAGGCTCTCGCATCTGAATGCCGCAAGGTCAGCATCGAGATCCAACTACCGCGCTCTCATGCTGCATATATCCTGAAGACGCAATCGTTGCGACCCCAGGCCTGTTGACGCTCCTGCAATGTGGGCCGTTGCACTGAAAGGCTGAGACTTGATTCAGTTTCTGATGCGCTGGCTGTTCCGGGTGGCCGTGGTGCTTGCGGCAGTTTTCGTTGCCGTTTACGGAGGCGACTACGCCGTCTATCGGTTGCGTGGCTCGCCGAATTCCAAAGTAAGCGTCAATCGCTACGTGGCCATTCCGCTGAAAGGCCGCAAGACGGAGTTCGACTACCTGGGCACTCTGGACGTAATCTGCTCCGTGTCCCTGTTTCCGCAGGGGGGGCTGAGTGCATGCTGGCAACTGAGGCGAAATCCAAATCAGGGACTTACGCTCTGACGGTTTTCCGGAGAAGAAACATTTTTGAGAATAGCGATACAAGACTGCCCAAAAGGCGTCACAAGGCAGAGTGATGTGAATCACGTCACGAAAATTCTACTGCGACTAGCATCGTAAAATCCCCGAGTGTCCCTGAGGAACGATGTATAACCGCACACAAAACGATAACGGTAGTTTCAACACGCGCTGCTTGGACTGTTTTATGACGGTCGCATCCTGTGTGGAGACAACCGCAGAGCTGGACCGGATAGAAGTGCATCACATATGCCCCGAGAAGGCTCTGGCCGATCTGCTTGCGCAGGAAAAGGCCATCGAGGCGCGCTCGGCACGCAACTAATTCCTCGTCTCGCAGCTTGAAGTTGAGATTGAACTCTATGGCCTTTCCTTTGCAGATCCTTGCACAAAGGAAAGGCCATAGAGTTTACAAATTCGAAAATCAAATGCCCAGACTCGAATCTAGCGAGCGCTGTCCTCAACAAAGGCAAATATGTTTCCATCTGGATCGCTTACGGTGATGCGTTTCTTCGCGCGTGTCACAGTAAGTCCCTGCGCCTTCAACTGATGCGCCGCCGCGCTGGCGCTGGGCACGCGGAACAGGAGTTGCGGTGCGTCAACCGGCTTGGCTGCGTGGAGTTCGATCCACGGGTAAGGCTTGCTGGAGATCTGGACCTTGAGATTCGCCTTGTCCTGCTGCACCGCTAGCCCAAGCCCCGCAGTGTAGAACTGCTTGTCGGCCGCCATATCGGGAACGGGCAGCTCGAAGCCCAGCAACTGCTGAGCGACGCGATGCGCGCCGAGGTGGCTGCCGCGGTCCAGCCAATGCCGCGAGCCGGGCATGTACTGCGTGAACTCAGTAACCCGCCCTTCAGGATCTTTGAGCGAAAAGATGAGGTTGCCGGCGCCCGCCTTGGACACGGGCGCAGGTTTGAGGCCGTGGGCAGCAATCGCCGTATTCAACGCGTTGATGTCGTCCGCCTCATAGCAAACATGCATCCAGCCGAGAGGCTGCGCGGGATCGGTGCGCTCATAGATCTCCACGAATTCGTGGTCGTTTACCTTCACAAAGACCTGGTTCACTTTGCCGCCGGCGGGAAAGCCAAACGACTCCTCGTAGCCGAGTTTTTGCAGGAAGGCGACTTCTTTTTCGAGGTTGGTTACGCGAAAAGCGACGTGTCCAATTCCGGCCACGCCGGCAGTTTGAGCGTACGAACTAAGCGACGAGGCACTAAGAGCAACCAGCGCCAATGGGTATATCCACCGCATTTTCATCTTGCTTACCTATCCTTCTCTCGCCGCCCATTTTTAATCGAAGGCGGGCGTGATGCTACGCGTAATCCTCGCGATAGGGCGTGAAGATATCCAGCACTTCGGAGTCTTCGAGAGCTGAGGCTTGATGGTCGAGACTGCCGTCCACAACCACGCTGTCTCCGGCGCGCATGTTCCAACTCTTGCCCTCGGCCTCGAAGAGGATGTGGCCGCGGACAACATACACCATCTGGTGGTGGGGATGGCTATGGCGTGCGCCCACCCAACCCTTGACGAAGTTGTGGCGAACCAGCATCAACTGCGGGTTATACGCCAGCACCTGGCGAATCATTCCGGCCTCAGGCGTTGATGTCGGTGTGGCATCGGTTGCTGTGTAAACTACTCCGCTTGCGTTCATAGGATCTCCGTGAAAATTTTAGCGGAAGGGGCTCTTCCGCGATCTACAACATTATCGGTTCAGCCAGCCGCCATCGACTACCATCACATGGCCGTGCATATAGTCGCTGGCGGCGGAGGCCAGGAATACGGCCGCGCCGGCCAGATCCTCGGGCGTTCCCCAGCGCCCGGCGGGAATGCGCTCCATAATCTGGGCGGCCCGCTCCGGGTTGTTCTGCAGCGCTTCTGTGTTGTCGGTGGCCATATAGCCGGGCGCGATCGCGTTCACGTTTACGCCCTTCGAGGCCCACTCATTGGCGAAGGCCTTGGTCAGTTGCCCCACGCCACCCTTGGCCGCCGCATAAGAAGGAACATGGATGCCACCCTGGAACGTGAGTAGGGAGGCGATGTTGATGATCTTGCCGTATCCCTTCGCCAGCATGTGCCTGCCCGCATGCTGCGTAAGGCGATATACGCTGGTCAGGTTGGTTTCGATCACCGCATTCCAGTCATCTTCAGAGTGTTCGGCGGCCGGTGCGCGGCGAATGATGCCGGCGTTGTTGACCAGAATATCAATCGTGCCGAAGTGCCGAATGGTCTCTTCGATCAACCTCGCGCAAACCGCGGCATCGCCCACATCGCCGGCAAGTGCGATGAATTTCGCGCCCGTTCCTGCCACTAGTTCCTGCGTGGCTTCGGGCACGGAACGCGAGCCGTGAAGCGCAACGCTGGCTCCGGCTTCTGCCAGCGCAACGGCAATGCCCGCGCCCAGTCCTCGCGAGGAGCCGGTGACCAGCGCGATCTTGCCCGTCAGGTTGAACTTATCAAGTATCAGCGGAGTCTTTCCTTTCGGGTCGCGGCAGTCTGTGCCCGCCGCTGGTTCCTTATCGATGATAGCGGACTGGCTTTCTGTCCGATGGGTTGCGCCTGAGCCTTACGCGCCGGTTGGCGCGAATCCGCGATCGAGTGCCATCATGGCGGCGCGCATGAAGCCCAGTGTGTGCGCCATGCCCGCATGCCAGGGGGCAGAACAGGTCATCTGCGGGCTGTGGTCCGGAATCAGAACGCCATCGAACTGATTCTTGTGCAGGATCGCCAGAATGCGCAGCATGTCGATGTCCCCATCGTCGATAAAAGTCTCGTAATAGTGCGGAGCTTTGCCGTGAACGTTGCGGAAGTGCACGTAAGCCAGGCGCTTCTGGGCACTGTATTGCTCTACCGTGTCGTAAAGATTGCCTTCCGTCATTTCCGCCAGAGTCCCCAGGCAAAACTCAAGCAGGTTGCTCGGGCTCGGCGAGATGTCGATGAGGCGCTGATACATGGACGGCTGGTAGACCAGACGCGGCTGTAGGCGCATGGTGGGCATGGGCGGGTCGTCAGGATGCGCCGCCAGGCGAACACCGGACTGCTCGGCCACGGGGAGCACTTCTTCAAGGAAGCGTTGCAGTCGGTCCCACAACACGTCATGCGCGATGTGCGGAAGAAAGCCTGCAGGCGCGTTCACGTCGTAGATCATGTTCCAGACGGTGCCGTTGGGAATCGGCGTGTCGACAGGCCCGTCCATGCCTACCGACTCCGCGCCGCCACGCGCGAAGGGCCCACGCACGCGGCCGCAAACTCCCGCGAGCGAGAAGTTGTAGCCGAGCGTGCCGATGCCGGCTTCGCCCATGGCGCGCACGATTGCATGCACGTTGCGGATGTGGAGAGCGCGCTTTGGCCCGTCGAGCAGGATGTCGTG
>Ga0114951_10003615_pt1 | contig 15851 bp, 16 predicted proteins | sample AM7aDNAmetaG_FD_88677 | JGI IMG/M metagenome (GOLD analysis project Ga0114951, IMG submission 88677) | Freshwater microbial communities from Finland to study Microbial Dark Matter (Phase II) - AM7a DNA metaG | ecosystem: Environmental > Aquatic > Freshwater > Lake | place: Finland: Lake Alinen...
AGAAACTAAAGCTCTCACCGGCCCAAACAATCACGGCACGTCGAAAATACCAGATTCAGACTTGCGAACTCACCTCCACACAACCAGAATCATGCCCAAGAGACTTTTTCGACAGTCTCGTTGACCTAACCCGGAACAAAATCGGAACATGACGGAGTTTTCGAGAGTGTCGAGGTTTCGCAAGTTGCAGACGTGATAATCGCGATTAGTCAGGCGTGGGTTGCAGTAAATTGCTTGCAAGACGGGGTGGGTCTTCGCATCATGCGTTCCCTGATGAAACACACGGAAACCAATCGGGGCGAATGAGTTTTTTTGTGCGACTTGATTGCCGCCGCGTGGCGCTGCTGTTGTGGGTGGTCGCGGTGCTGGTCATCACTGTGATGGTGGCGGCGCGGCCGTCGCACCGCTCCGCGATGATCGTCTATCACCAGGCGGCTGACTTGTGGATGGCAGAGGCGCCGTTGTACGCGAACCCGCTGGAGTACAATTACCTACCGGTGTACGCGCCGCTGTTCGCGCCGTTTCACTGGCTGCCGGTGCCGTTGGGCGACGTGTTGTGGCGCTGGATGGCGGCGAGCTTGCTGGCGAGCGGGTTGTGGCGGCTGGTCCGCGTGCCGGGTCACGATGCGGGGCTGGCTTTCCTGGTTGCGACAGCGTTGGCGATGCCGCTGTGTCTTGGCGCGTTGCGCAATGGCCAAGCCAACGCGCTGGTGGCGGCGCTGCTGCTGCACGTGGCGGCCTGTCTGCCGCGGGAACAATGGAAGACGGCGGCGATCTTGATTGTCGTGACCATCGCGGTGAAACCCATCGCGCTGACACTGCTGTTGTTGGCGCCGCTGGTCTACCGTAAACTGATCGTGCCGCTGGCGGTGGCGCTGGCGGTGTTGGTGGCGTTGCCGTTTGCGCTGGGCGCGCCGTCGTACGTGATGGCTCAGCACCGGGCGTTTGCGGCGAACCTGCGCATCTGCTCGGCGGTGACCGAACATCGTTTCGCCGACCTCAACGGAATGCTTCGCACCTTCGGTGCGGAGATCCCATCCGCCGTCTCGATTGCGATGCGCGTCGTGGCCGGGGCGCTGACGGCGCTCGTGTGGTGGTGGACCGGCCGACGGATGGAGGAGCCGCAACGCGGATTGTGGCTGTACCTGCTGGCGACGGCGTACTTGATGTTGTTCAATCCGATGACTGAGACGAACAGTTACGTGATCGCGGTCCCGGCGCTGGCGTTGTGGGCGGAGCGGGTGCTCTCGGAGCCGGGCGGGCGCGCAATGGGTTGGGTGTTGGCAGGCATCGTGGTAGCCATGAGCGCGTTCTCTCCGACGCGATCAAGCTTCAAGCTCTTCTGGTACCCGGCGATGACTATGCTGTTCCTTGGCTTGGTAAGCTGGTTCCTTTGGCGTACAACTCTTAATAACAGACAATCCTATGCAAGAAATCATCCAAAAAACTGATGTTCTGTTGGAAGCGTTGCCGTACATCCAGCGGTTCCGTAGTTCCACCTTTGTCGTCAAGTACGGCGGTAGTTTCATGGACTCGACGGACCCGAAGGTCCGCAGCGGCGTGGCTGCCGACATCGTCTTTCTCGAAGCCGTCGGCATCAACCCTGTCGTCGTCCACGGCGGTGGCAAAGCGATTACCAAGGCGATGGAGAAAGCCGGCATCCCGGCCAACTTCATCAAGGGCATGCGCGTCACCGACGAAGAAACAATGAAGGTTGTTGAAGACGTGCTGTTCAACGTTATCAATCGTGACATCGTTGAGATGATTCAAAAGATCGGCGGCCGGGCCCGCAGTTTCAACGGTCGCGATGTTTTCCGCTGTCGGAAGCGTGTGCAGGATGGCGTTGACCTCGGCTACGTCGGCGAGGTGCTGGATGTTGAGGTGGACACCTTGCAGAAGTGCTTGAAAGCCGAAGTTACGCCCGTCATCAGTCCCATCGGCCTTGGCGTCGAGGACGGCCACGCGTACAACATCAACGCCGACGTGGCCGCCGCGAAACTGGCGATGGCCATCGGCGCGCGACGGCTCGTGTTCATGAGCGACGTGCCCGGCTTGATGCGCGATCCGAAGGACGCGACGACGTTGATCTCGCACCTCGAAACGAAGGAGGTTGCCGAACTGAAGGCGGCGGGCGTGATTGACAAAGGGATGATTCCGAAAGTGGACAGCGCCGTCGAGGCCGTCCACGGCGCGGTGCATCGCGTTCACTTCGTGGACGGACGCACGCCGCACGGTGTCCTGCTGGAGATTTTCACCGACAAAGGCGTCGGCACCGAGGTGGTGAAGTGATCTGCGCAACCAAGAACAAGGAGTGATATGAAAACGGACAAGCTCGTTCTCGTGAAGGCATTGAATTGGGTGAATCTCCACCTGAAGGAACACCCGGAGGCGGAGAAGGTGAAGGCCGTTGAAGCGGCAGCGGTGAAATTTGGGTTAAGCCCGATTGACGAGGATTGGTTGTTCAACCAACTTTCGCAGGGCACATCATCGGCGGCCACCGATGGCACAACCTCGTCTCGGTGAATCATGCGAGCGCTCCTCCACCCTCTGGTTCTTCTGTTCAGTCTGCTGCTGGCCGGCTCGTTGCCGGCGGTGTTAATGCTGGTCATTGTTCGTCGGTTCCGTTCCGTTGAACGATTGCGTCGCGAGCACGACGTCGTGGCGGCCGCCTTTACGGTCATCGGGGCGATGTACGGTGTGTTGCTGGCGTTCATGGTCACGACGGTGTGGACGCAATACAGCCATACGTTGGAGATTTGCGAAACGGAGGGGAGTTGTCTGGCAAACCTGCACCGCGATTCCTATTGTCTATCGCTGACTAACCAGGTACCGGTCCGTCAGGCGTTGATTGACTATGCGCGCGTCGTCGTTGACGACGAGTGGCCGTCTCTTGCCCGGCAGGAGGATTCGCCGAAAGCCACTGCGGCCATGAACCGCATTTGGCAGGAGTACTTCACGGTGCGCCCGGCGACCGAGCAGGAGAAGATCTGGCTTCAGGAATCGGCGACGCGCCTCAACGAGCTTGCCCACCAGCGCCGGCTGCGTATTCTGGCCGCACAAGACTCGATGAGCTGGCTGCTTTGGGTGTTGCTGGTGTCCGGTGGCGTCATCGTGGTCTGCTTCGTCAATTTCTTCGGGGTGGAACGTTTCCGGTCGCACGTCTTCCTGATGCTCTCGCTGGCGTGCTTGATCGTCATGATACTCCATATCATCAATGAATTCGACAACCCATTCGATGGCGAACCGCACATCGCGCCGGTTAGTTTCCAGCGGTTTATCCAACGGCATCCCACGCCCGAATAATCGAGGCTGACGGCTTGCTGTCGCCGCACATCGGTCACGCCGGTGTCCGTCGCGTTTACTTTGTGGACGGGCGCATGCCGCACAGCGTGTTGCTGGAGATTTTCACCGACAAAGGCATCGGTACTGAAGTGGTGAAGTAACTACGCCTCTTCGCCGCGCCCCGGGGACAGCCAGCGAAGTTCGATCCTGATGGTTTGTGCGGCAGCGGTTCGCCCGATCCAGTTGCGCGATCCAATGCCGACCCGGTACAGAAGTCCGCACGGTTTCCATCCCATTCGAAAGACGGAGACGGCGGCACGGTAGTTGGTCCGTTCGTAAACCGAAACAAGATGCGGGACCTGGCGGTCAAAGAGTTCCTGCGCGGCGCGCAGAATTCCGAGGGCGTGGGAATCGGGAGCCGCGGTAGGCGGCGGGCGTGTAGCCGCCGTACATGTAGCGGGCGGGTGGAACGAAGTGAATAGCAAGGTCGTCCTGGACCGGTGTGGGACCCGCAGCGTAGAAACCGATATTCGCGATTCGTTCACCTTCGAGTACGACATAAATGTCGTCGCCATGCGCAACGGCCCTGCGGAGGTTCCCGGCGGCGTTGCCTTCGAGTTGTCCCTCGAAGCGTTCAACTTCGTCCGGGGCAAGAAAGAGGCATGCGTAACCGTTGGGGATCTCTGTGAGCGTTTCATTGATGTCCTCCCGTCGAAGTAGCAAGCCGCCGTAAACTGACAGGGATACAAGCTGGTTCGCTGCGACGTATGATCCACGGACAAGCGAGCGGCGCCAGCCAAGCCGTCGGATGTAGTCGAGCACGGTCTGCGCACCAGGGATATTCATCTGGCTCATGACGGCTCCGGTTTGTCGTTGCGGCACATCGAGACGACCGCGCGGAACTTGCCGGTTCCGGGTGTTTCGAGGCGTGTGTGGAAGGAGGGATCGATACGCGCGGATTCGTCCAGCAATGTGCGTAGGTCTTGAAGAATTGACGGCAGGAGCCTCTGATAAGAAACTTCGTCAGTCGTGACCAAGCGAATCGAGAATCGAGAAGGCTCGTGCTGGATTAATTGATATCGGAGCACCTCGCCTCGGTGTTTGAAGATCGCCCAGATAGCCATTGGATGGAGGAACGTGCCATTGCGAAGGTGGAGAATGTCCTCAACGCGTCCATCGATGGCGCTAAGTAACGGCAGTGTGCGTCCGCAGGTACAGGTGCGTGTCGTTCGCATCGCCACGTCACCCAAACGGTAATTGAGGAGGACAGTCGCTCGATTGACCAAGTTGGAGATGACTACTTCTCCGCTCACGCCGTCCGGTAACCGTTTCCCATTTCCATCGACGATCTTCACATGGCACAGGTCTTCGTGGAGATGGTAGTCCGCGCGTTCCTCGCACATGAAACCGATCTTGAAGGACTCGACGGCGTTGTAGAGGGCGATCAGCGGCACGCCAAACTGCGCGGTGATCAGGTGGCGTCCCGGATCGCTCATTGCCTCGCCACCGAAGATCACCAGTCGCGGCAAATGCATCCGTACGGATCGCGCTGCCAGCGTTCGGAATAGCATTTCGAGGTAACCCGCGTACCCAACAATAATATCCGGACGAAACTGGTTGATGGCCTGAATCACTTCTTCGATGGGTTGTGCGACGGAGAGCGTACATCGGTTTGGGCGCAGAGGAATGAAGGTCGCGTCCCGGTAGAAATCAAACACGCGGGTGAAGGTCGCGCCCGGGTAAAGAAGCATCAACTCCCGCCAGTGAACGCCTTTTCCGCAGAGGCTTGCCAACACATCGCGCTCACGCTCACCGAACGCGATGTTGGCGATCATCGAGTGGTGGTCGTGGTAAATTCTCAGCGGAGCGCTTGTCGATCCGCTGGTAACAAACGCCAGTGAGTTGCGTTCGTTGGCCGACTCCTAGCAGAAGCGATCCGGCGACTGGCGGATCGTATCCTTGTCGAGCAACGGAAGACGGTCCAGATCGGCCGCGGAACGGATTTCTTGCGGATCGAGCTTCAAGGTGCGGAACAGGTCCCGGTAATGGGGCACGGTTGCTGCCGCGTGTCGAACGATCGACTGGACGCGCGAGTTCTGAAGCGTCCGCCAGCGTTCTTCCGGCAGATAGGGAGTCCGTTTCTGGCCCGGCAAATGGCGCAGAACAGTCAGGTTGCCGCGAAACTTTCGGATGATACCCATGAGGTGGTGAGGTTTCGATTCCCAGCTATATTTCAGCAGTACACAGCAAGTCAAGACGGCACATCAACTCAAAATCCTTGCAACCGCAGCCGTATCTCAGCATCATGCAGCCTTCTATGAGCAAGGCACAGGAAATCATCTCGTTGTACGACCAATACGTCATGCCGACGTACGGACGGTATCCGCTCGTCTTCGTGCGGGGGCAGGGGACTCGTGTGTGGGATGTCGACGGCAAGGAATATCTGGATTTTGGCGGCGGTATCGCCGTCAACGTACTCGGCCACGCCGCGCTCGCCGACGCGCTGGCGAAGCAGGCGAACATCCTCGTTCATTGCTCGAACCTTTACTACACCGAGCCGCAGGGATTGCTCGCAAAGAAGCTCGTCGAACTGGTCGGCGTTGCCGGCAAGTGTTTCTTCTGCAACTCCGGTGCCGAAGCCAACGAAGCGCTTTACAAACTTGCCCGCAAGTTTGGCCACGACAGCGGACGCTACGAGGTGCTGACGTTCGTCAACAGTTTCCACGGACGGACGCTGGCGGGCATCAGCGCGACAGGGCAGGAGAAGGTCAAAAAGGGGTTCGAGCCGATGGTGGACGGGTTCCGTCATGTGCCGTTCAACGACCTCGACGCCGTTGCCGCGGCCATCGGCCCGAAGACGGCGGCGATCCTGTTGGAGCCGGTCCAGGGTGAGAGCGGTATTACCCCGGCGAAGCCGGAGTTCTTGCGAGGCCTGCGGCGGCTCTGCGACGAGCGCGGGCTGTTGTTGATGTACGACGAAGTCCAATGTGGCATTGGACGGACCGGCGAGTTCTGTGCGTGGCGTGTTGTCGCGCCGGACGTGGTGCCGGACGCGATGTCGTGGGCGAAAGGTTTGGCGGGCGGATTTCCGATCGGCGCGATCTGGGCGCGGAAACCGTTTGCCGATGTGCTCGGCCCCGGTACGCACGCGTCGACGTTTGGCGGCACGCCGCTGGCCTGCGCCGTTGCGTTGTCGGTAATCGAGAAAATGGAGAACGACAATCTCATGGCCAACGCGCGCGATCTGGGCGCGCACCTGATGGCCAAATTGCGAACGCTGCCCGGCGTGACGGCGGTGCGCGGCTTCGGCCTGATGATCGGCGTGGATACCGCGATGGAGAACCGCGTGCTTGTCGCGAAAGCCGCCGCACGCGGCCTGTTGCTCGTCCCGGCGGGCACGCAGACGGTGCGGTTTCTGCCGCCGCTGAACATCACGCGGTCTGAAGCCGACGAAGCGTTTACGAAATTCACACAAGCATTGGGTGACGCATGAAACACCTGTTGACGATTGAACAACTGAGCGCAGCCGAAATCAACGAGGTGCTGACGTTGAGCCGCACCGTGAAAGCCGGTCGCGGCAAACCCACCAAAAATCTTCCGCTCACCGGCAAGACTTGGGGGCTGATCTTCACGAAGGCTAGCACCCGCACGCGTGTCAGTTTCGAGGTCGGCATCCGCGAACTCGGCGGCTGGCCGCTGTACCTTTCCTCCAACGACATTCAGCTTGGCCGCGGCGAGACCGTGGCCGACACGGCACGTGTGCTCTCGCGTTACCTGCACGGCGTCATCATCCGCACCTTTGCCCAGCAGGACGTCGAGGAGTTTGCTGAGTACGGCACGATCCCTGTCATCAACGCACTGACCGACGATGAGCATCCGTGTCAGATTCTAGCCGACCTCTTCACTATCGAGGAGAAACTCGGCAGCTTGAAAGGTAAACGCATCACCTTTGTCGGCGACGGCGACTGCAACGTGGCGCGCTCTTGGATTTTCGCCGCTGCGAAGATGAACATGCCGCTGACGATCGCTGCGCCGCACGGCTACCAGCCGCGTCCCGCGTTGCTGGAGCGTGCCGGCGGCGACATCCGCGTCACCGACGACATCAATGCCGCCGCGAAGGATGCCGACGTGCTCTACACCGATGTCTGGGTTTCGATGGGTAAGGAAAGCGAGTCGCCCGACCGCCTCCGTGTCCTTGCGCCCTACCAGCTCAACGCCTCCGTCGCGTCAGCCGCCAAGCCCAACGTGCTGATCATGCACTGCCTGCCTGCGTACCGCGGCAAGGAAATCAGCGCCGAACTGCTTGATGCGAAGCAGCAGGACATCTTCGATCAGGCCGAGAACCGGCTCCACGCGCAGAAAGCCATCCTGATGTTGCTTGCGAGGTGACGATGCCACGCGATCTGTTCCGGCACGCCGGCGCGCTACTTCGCGAGAAATGGCTGTTGTGGTTGTGCCTGGCGATCATCGCGGCGGCGGGCGCCGTCGCGTTGTTCCCGCGGGACGCAGCGTGGGAGCGTGTCTGCACCGTCGCCGACAAACACCTTGCCGGCGAGATCAGTTGCTGGGGCGATTTTCCGCGTGGCTGGCTCATCCTGCTTGCGGGCCTGGGCGCGCTTGGCTGGCGGCTGCGCAAACGCCACTGGCGTGTCGTCGCTTTCGCCGCGCTCCTTGCCGGTGCGCTTGCGGGAGCGCAGGTGCAAATTATCAGCAGTCTCACCGGACGCCCGCGGCCCAGCATGGAGGTCGCGGATTGCCTTCACGGGCCAACGCTTGACCGCAGCTACAAGAGTTTTCCGTCCGCGCACACGACATGTGCGTTCGCCGTTGCGACGGTGCTGGTCGTGATGCTACCGGCGCTCGGTTGGCCATGCCTGCTGGCGGCGGCGGTGATTGGTTGGTCGCGTATGGCGTTGACCGCGCACTATCCGAGCGATGTTTGGACCGGTATGTGGTTCGGCATCATCAACGGCCTGATCTTCGGCCTGGCCGCGCGTCGAATCTGCCTCAAAACCGCTGAAACACCCGCAGCTTGACCCAGCTCACTCGCGCGATGTCCAGCCCCTCGACCGTCGCCTGCTGGTAGCCGTTCGTCGGTAGCAACGCTAGTTCAGCGGCGTAATCGGTGATTCGCTTGGGGAGCCTCGTTTCGCGCTCCATGCAGACCGCCAGCCTCGGTCCGCTGTTTGTCATCCAAGTTGACAACCCGGCCGCGTCGGGCACGTCTTTCCAGCGGTGGTTCGAATAGAACACAAGGCTCGGCTCGCCGAAATGCAGCCCTGCGCATTGCGTTTGCGCCGGCATCTGGCGGAACGTCGGTAGCAGTTGCAGCGTTGCCGTTGCCGTGCGCAGCTTGACCGCGCCGAATGCTGTCCCGACCGCCACGACGATCACACCGGCGAGTGCCAACGCAAACCGGTTGAAGCGCACCGCCAGCACCACCAGCACCAGACCAAGCACCGGCAACAACACCAATCCGATCACCGCGAACACACCGATGACGATCCAGAAGAACACGCGTGTCCAACGCGGCTTCGCGTCGGGCTGCGCGAGCAAGCCGAGCAACAGGAAAAACGCCGGGAACGCCGGCAGGACGTAGTGTGGCAGCTTGGTGACGTAGAGGCTGAACACGAGGTACGTTCCCGCCAGCCACGACACGAGGAACGCGGTCTTCGCATTCCAGTTACGTTTCACCGCGACCGCGCCTTCGCCCGCGCAAGCGATCCACGGACACAAACTCAGGAACGCCGTGCCGAGATAGTAGAGGATGAACCCGCCGTGGCCCTGGAAGGTTTTGTGGCCGCGCTCGACGACGTGTTCGCCGATGCCAATCTTGTAGAAGAGTCCTTGCGTCGCGAGGATGGCGGGAATGCCCCACGCCGCCATGATCAGCAACGTCACCGGCAGGCCAAGCGCCAGCCGCAGATTCCGCCACGGCAACGGTCGCCGCCAGAATACAAAGCGATGCAGCACCAGCGTCAGCACCGGAACCACGAGCGCCACAGGACCTTTGGCGAGAAAACCGAGTCCAAGCGCGACGTAGAGCACCAGGCAATTGTTCCAGTTTTGCTCCGGCTGTTCGGCGTGGAGCAGTTCAAACGCGGCAACCTGTGCGACGGCGATGGCCAGCACCATCGGCATGTCAGCCACGGCACTGCGTCCGTGCATCAACATCTGGACACAAGTCAGTATCCCCAGTCCGGCGAGCCATCCTGCGCCGTCGGAGAACCAGCGTCGTCCGACGCGCCACAAGAACAACGCCAGCGCGATGGCGCAGAGCACCGACGGCAACCGTGCGCTGAATTCGTTGACTCCGAGCACGGTGTAGCTGGCGCGCATCATCCAGTAGATGAGGATTGGCTTGTCGAAACGGTACTCACCGTTGAAGTAGGGGACGACCCAGTTGGCGTGTTCGCCCTCCATCATCTCTCGTGTGGCCTGTGCGAACCGCGGTTCATCGCGGTCAATCAACGGAATCGTCGCCGTGCCCGGCAACAGGACGACGAGCGCGACGGCGACGATCAGCCACGGCACAAGACGGGGACTGGGTTTCATTGGTGGACTGCATAGCATGGAAGTCTGATTTGACTCCAGCGCGATTTCATAACGCATCGAAAAAGCTTGCCTTAGTTTCACGTTGACAACGCAACGCTGCTCCACCATCCTGCCCGGCGTTGTTCGTGTTGCATTTGGGATTGCGGGATATGAGGATTGAGCAACAATTTAATGTAGATTGTCCGTCGCAGGCGGGTTGGCACGCCGCTTGCGACAGACAGACAGACAGACAGACAGACAGACAGACAGACAGACAGACAGACAGACAGACAGACATCCTCACCTTCTAAGCAAAATTTTTCCGGCAGAGTTGCCCGGCTTTTTCGACCGACTTGTTTCCACGTTCGACACGACCAGCTTTCCGTCCCACGGCCTCATCCACCGCAAGCCATTCATCGGATGCCGCAACCGATTGATCCTTTGTGTCGCCCGATCAATCCTTTCCGGCAAACGATTGATCCTTTCCGGCAACCGACCAATCCTTCGCCACAACCGATCAATACTTCTTACCGGACGATTGATCCTTTGCGGTATTCGATCAATCGTTTCCAACAGACGATCAATCCTTTCCGGCAAAGCATCAATCCTCTGCGTCAAACGATTGATACTTTCCCCAAAACGATCAATCCTTTCCGGCAAACCATTGATCCTTTTTGCCAAAACCATGCCACTTTATGACACACCAGCCATTTTTTTGAGCCAAATATGCTCATATTAACCAAAAACAACCCAAAAGGAGCAGAAAATGAGTAAGATCAAAGCCGTAGTTGAGTTCAGCAGCTATACTGGGCCGGCCCTCGCGCCCGTTGCTCAAACCATCCATGACAAGGTGACGGCCAATGCCGTTACGTTTCCGACGCCACCCATGGCCATGCCGGCGTTCCAAGGCTTGGTGAACACGTTTGAGCAGAAACTCGCCGCCAAAGCCAGCCGCGCCACCGCCGATACCATTGCGTTCAACATCGCCCGACACAACCTCGAAGTGGCGCTGGCCGACCTCGGCAGTTACGTCAACCTTGTGGCCAAGGGCGATGTCACCAAAATCTCCGCCAGCGGGTTCCCGTCGTTTGACACCACGCACACCGCGCCGAACACCGCGCCGCCCGCCGCGCCGAGCAACGTGGTGGTGAAGCATGGCGATCTGAGTGGCTCGATTGTCGCCCGGTATCATCCTGACCGGCAGAACAGCATGAACGAAGTGCAGACCTGCGTGGGCGATCCCGGAGTGGCGGCCAACTGGCAACATGCCGGCATGTTCAGCGGCGGCAAAGCAACGGTGAGCGGTATTGCGCCCGGCACGACCGTGTGGGTGCGCGTCCGCACGGCTGGTCTCAAAGGAGTCATGGGCGAGTGGAGCGACCCCGCCAAAATCATCGTGGTGTAAACATAGCACGACCGGCTACAGCGATTGGAGCGATCCCGTCAGCCATATGAGTTTGTAAAATCTGTCAAGAAACCAAAACAACAATGAAAGGATGGAACATAGTGAAACAACGAACAGAAGGAATCACCATGAAATCAGTAACCCGCTCGCAAAAGAAGTCGTGGAAAGAGATCAAAACAATCACCTGCACCACTCTTGGAATCGCTATTCTGAGTTTGAGTTTGGTTGGCTGCGCTGGTCTGATACCAAGCGGAGGTACTGGCTTTGACTGGAAGTCAGAAAACATCCGACCACCGCAAGCTTCACTGTCGCCAAGTATGGACTTTAACAAGATTGCTTCCTTGGGGATTTTTCCGCTATTCCCGTCTGGAAACAGTGTTGAAAATGGGCGGTTTGCCGAATCATTGATTAACTCGCTCACTGGTGAGGTTCAGCAGCGCCAAAATCAATGGAAGACGCTTTCCTATAAGGATGTGCTTGGCATGATTCAGGTGAACGGCTTGGGTAGTGGATACAAAAATCTTCAAGCTGACTTTAACAGCAACACGGGTACGGGTGGCCAATTGGTGCTCTCTCCTGCAACCGTGCAGTTCTTGGATAACTTACAAGCCAAAAGCGGTGTGGACGCATTCCTCATCGGCACATATACGTTAGGGTCTCACCAATACCAAACATATGATCCTATTTTTGGCGTACAGATCAAGCAACTGACAAAGTGCACGGTGTATCTGACGCTCTACTATGTCAAAGACAAACAGAATTGGTGGAAGGCGAACATCATTCGTTATGGCCCTGTTGATGATGTTGTTAATGAGATTGCGCAAAGTCTCGGTGCCAATGTGGGCAAGGGCACGTTGCAACAACTGTAAGCAACACGAGTCCGATATGGTGGGGCCGGCTTCCATGCCGGCTCCACCATTTTACCGAAGGCAAATCGCAAGAGAGGCAGTCAGTATATGAAAACGTCATTGAAAATAATTTTTGCATTGTCGGTCTGGCTTTTTTGTCGAACGGTCATGGCGGTTAATCCGCCGACAACGAATTTACCGGGTAATGGCGGTTCACCGGGAACGACGGTGAGTTCGCTGACCCCCATTTTTAGTTGGAACCCGGTCAGTGGTGCGACCGGATATGGTTTGTATATTCGTGACATGACGGCACCGGGTACGCCACTAATTTATCCGAACGCCAGCGGGACAACAGCCGTACCATTAAACGGCACTTCATTTTCAATGCCCGCTGGGATTCTGGTTGCCGGGCACGTGTACCGTTGGAACATGACCAGCTTCACTGGTTCAACAGAGGGCAGCGGGGTTTCCGGCGTTCTATATTTCCAGACCCCGACAGCCACAATTACTTCGACGACAATCGCTACAGCAAGCAGCGGAAATACGACGGGAACGATTGCGATCAATCCTCCTTCAGCAATTTTACCGGGGAATAGCAGTTCACCGGGCGCGATGGTGAGTTCCCTGACGCCGATCTTTAGCTGGAGCCCGGTCAGTGGTGCGACTGGTTACGGGTTGTATATCCGCGATATGACGGCAGCGGGCACGCCGCTTATTTATCCCAATGCCGGAGGGTTAACTGCCAGACCGTTAACCGGAAGTTCGTTCACAATGCCTGCCGGAATTTTGACTAACGGACACACCTACCGTTGGAACATGACCAGTTTCAACGGTTCAACGGAGAGCACTACGGTTTCTAGCGCGCTTTATTTCCAGACGCCTGCTGGCGCACCTGCTCCAACGACGACGGTTATAACGGGAAGTGGGACTGTGGCAGGAACAGCGGCGATCAGTCCGCCAACGACTTCTTTACCGGGTACTGGCAGTTCGCCGGGAACGTTGGTGAATTCGTTGATGCCGACCTTTAGCTGGAACCCAGTCAGTGGGGCGAGTGGTTATGGTCTTTATATCCGGGACATGACGGCAGCAGGTACGCCGCTTATTTATCCGAATACCAGCGGCATAACAGCCAAGCCCATAACCGGCACTGCGTTTGCAATACCCTCCGGGGTTCTTGCGAATAGCCATGTTTACCGTTGGAACATGACCAGCTTCAATGGTTCGACAGAAAGCACTGCGGTTTCTGGTGCGCTTTATTTCCAGACGCCAGCGGGTACACCTGCTCCAACGACAACAGTTGTACCGAGCGGCGGGAATGTAGCGGGAACAATGGCGATCAGTCCGCCAATGACTTCTTTACCGGGCACTGGCAGTTCGCCGGGAACGTTGGTGAATTCGTTGACACCCACCTTTAGTTGGAATCCGGCCAGTGGTGCGACTGGCTATGGTCTTTACATTCGCGACATGACAGCGACGGGCACGCCGCTTATTTATCCGAATGCCAGCGGGACAATGGCCAAACCTCTAACCGGCAATTCGTTTCTCATGCCTGCCGGGATTCTGGTTGCCGGCCACGTTTACCGTTGGAACATGACCAGCTTCAACGGTTCGACGGAGAGCACTGCGGTTTCTAGTGCGCTATATTTCCAGACGCCTGCAGGCGCAACTGCTTCTACGACGACGGTTGCGCCGGGTAGCGGGGCCGTATCAGGAACAGCGGCGGTTAATCCGGTAACAGCCATTTCTTCAGGTAATTCTACTCCTTCAGGTAAAATGCCTTTTGATACAGTCGTTGGCTCCTTCAATGGGGTGACGGCTTATTCAAACGGTTCGGTTGAATATGATAGTGGCAAACGCAATGATAAAAACCGCCCTGATAGTGGAATCAAGTGGCAATGTGTGGAATTCGTCAGGAGATACTATTCTGATGTTTATGGAATGAACATTGGGGCAGGCGAAAATGCCAGTGGCATTTATTCAAAAGCGGCATCTTGGAAATTGGCGAGCTTCCCAAATGGCGGAACTGTTTCTCCCCAAGTTGGCGATATTATATGTTTTGGAGGGGGATCAAGTGGCAATGGTCATGTCGCAATTATTACCGGCGTAAGTTCCACCCAAATAACAGTTATTCAGCAGAATGTTACCGAAAGTTCAAGGGATGCAGCTTTCCCTTGTCCGATGAGTGTTGTTGGTGGGAAATACACAGTGTATGGAACAACAATTGGTTCTAGCTATAACTGCCAAGGATGGTTGAGAAAGCCCGTAGTTGGCGTGTCTCCTTCGGTGAAAACACCCCAACAAATGAGTACAACTTCGGCTGCCAATGCGATTAGTTCAAAGCAAACCCCTGCCTCCTCCCAAGTTCAGCCCAACACCCCCGCTCCTCAATCCGTCCGCACGTGTGTTTTGAAGGTAGAAGCCAATCCGTCGAATGGTGGTACCGTGAGTGGCGGGGGTGCTTTTGCATCTGACAGTTCCCAGACTGTAACTGCTACCGCGAACAAGGGCTACGTTTTCGTTGGCTGGATGGAGAAGTGGCAGCGGGTAAATCAATCGGCTCAATACCAATTCAAACTCAATGGAAACCGCACCTTGATAGCGCACTTCCGGAGAAGTGTTGACCGGAACAACGATAGCAAAGTCAAACAACAATAGTGAAACGGGACATGAGAAAAGGAACAAACGAAAGGAAAGTAATATGTCGGATAAAGTAATGAACAGCAGAACCTCGCTGGGTTGTGATGAGGTTATCAGTCAGGCGGTGCAAACTTTCACTGCCGGGAAATTCAGGACGTCCAGTCAGTCGGGACGAATCGCAACGTTTGACGGGAGACCGCCCATTCCGTGGTTCATGCTGTTGCTAACGATTGTTGGATTAATGTTCTGCGTCGTACCGGGAATTATTATGTATTTCCTGGTTATTCGGAAGATGCGACGGTTCCACAGTCTGGTGGTGACTGTCAGCCCGGTTACCGGAGGGACAGATGTTTCCGTGAAATATCCGGATTGGGCGGGGAATACTGTGCAGCGTTTCGTGAATTCTCTCCCGAAAGTGCAGGCAGATTTGCCACCGCGGCTATAATCGAAATTCCTGCCTCGGCCACTGGGGCGACGCGATTGCGTCGCCCTTGGCCGGGGGGCACCCTCAAAAAACTGCAAACAAAAAGGAAATAGACTATGGACTTCAAGAAACTAGCAGCATTCATTGCATTCTTTGGAATGGTGACCTTGATTTATGGCGGATATCAGTGGGGAACAAATCAGCCAAAAACATACGAACAGCGTGCCGGGATGTTCGGTCTGCCAGACTTTGCTTCTTCTGGGAATAACTGGATTGAGAATGGACACCGTGAAATGATACGCGACGGCGCAGTCAAGATTATGATTGCCGGTGGCATTGTGCTCTTCATTGGCATGGCTATTTCGGCATCGGCAAAACCTTCAAGCAATGTTCTACCATCGCCTCCACCACCAACCCCCAGTGCAGCATTCGGCAACGCCTCCCGTGGACAGCAGGTGGTGATCGTGCTTGGTGTAATTGCTCTTATCGTTGTCGTCTGGTTCGTGATGAGTGGATTACCCTCCAAGCCACTCCCCTCGCCGAATATGGATAAATCATACCTGCGGTAGTGAGAAAGGAGGAGGGATTGAGCAACACCCCGACAGCCGATTATCAATTGAGAATTGATATAATTGCGATGATGTCACACTCTTTATCGGCTTGGCTGTTTCGGCTTGGCAAAGAGCAAGGACAAATCAGCACCTTAATTCACCGCTCGCTG
>Ga0114951_10003617_pt1 | contig 15839 bp, 13 predicted proteins | sample AM7aDNAmetaG_FD_88677 | JGI IMG/M metagenome (GOLD analysis project Ga0114951, IMG submission 88677) | Freshwater microbial communities from Finland to study Microbial Dark Matter (Phase II) - AM7a DNA metaG | ecosystem: Environmental > Aquatic > Freshwater > Lake | place: Finland: Lake Alinen...
AAATACTTTTTATTTTCCTTCACGGACTCCCTGCATACCGATACTGCTGTTGTGAGCAATGCCATTATGAGACTGAACCATGAGAACAAATCATTACTTGACACCGAACTCGAGTATATGCAAAATCTTTTTTCTGGCTGTATCATCCCCGGGAATTTGTCAGCAAAAGAAAGGAATGTAGTGGAACAATCCATCTCAATTTTAAAGATGTCACAGGTATCTGATTATGAAGTCTTTCCGTATTCTCATGGGCAGATCCTGGCATCGTTAAGGCCCGGCTTGTGGCATATAGCCTGGGTAAGGGACGGATCTTATTCGATACAGGCTATGACCCGGCTGGGCATGTATGCCGAAGCCCGGAAAGGCCTGGAGTTCATGCTGAAAGCTCCGTCGGGTCATTATAAACAATACATTTATAAGGACGGGAAAGATTATGGTGTGGGAATGGATTACCAGATCTCGGTGACAAGGTATTATGGCAACGGCAGGGAAGAGAGCGACTTTAACGAATATGGTCCCAACCTTGAATACGATGATTTCGGTCTGTTTCTCTGCGCTTTTTCCGATTACGTGATACGCAGCAAGGACAGCACTTTTTATGCCAAATGGAATCACATTATGTGCACAAAAGTAGCGGATGCCACTATCAGCTGCATAGATTCCAATTCTTTGATCAAAGCGGATTCCGGTCCATGGGAGCACCATCTTGAGATGCCCAAACAATACACTTTTACTTCGGGTGTTTGCGCAAGGGGGCTGGAGCAATTCGCAATGTTGCAGCAGAAATTCCATCTGCCTTTCGAAAAATATAAAAATGCCGCTGAAAGATTGAAAAAAGGAATATTAACACATATGCTCTGCGATAATACATACATCAAAGGGAATGTAAATGATATGCATAAAACCGACCATGAATACTATGACGGAGGCGTTTTTGAAATTTTCAGTAACGCATTGGTTACCGACAAATTGTTGTTTCTGTCAAACATGAAGGAATACGACAAGGTCATGAGAATTAAAGGTAGCAGGCCTGGCTATATCCGGCTGATCAGCGCCGATCCTTATGAAAACCAGGAATGGGTATTTATCAATCTGAGGATTGCACTGGCCCATTTATTATTTCAGGAAAAAACTGAAGCAGGCCGGTTACTGAATTTTGTCACTGAACAGGCTGCAGCAAACAATAATATGATCCCCGAAATGTACAGCAACAAATTACAGATGGATAAAGTCACCGATGATTTCAAATCAATGAACATCTGGTGTAATTGTATCAGGGATAAAGACGATCAATATATTGGAACTATCCCGATGGTCGGCTATGGATCAGCGGCATATGTCCTCACATTGTATGCTTACCATGATGAGCTTTTAGGAATAGAAGGGCATCTTTAAATTACTCCGCTCACGAAACTACCAGATCTATTTTCACCGGTCAGGGTATCTCTCTGATTGGCACCTGGATGCAGAATATTGCCTTATTTATGATATCACTTTTTACTTATTACCGGATTAAGTAAGAATAATTGTTATAAAAGATGTTCCTGGTTGAAAATTAATGTACTTTTGTAATTACAATGTAATTTCAATTTTCAACCTATGCAGGTATCAGTAATTGATATAGGAAATTCAAAAGGGATCAGGTTAACAAAGACGCTTTTGGAAAAGTATGACATCAAAGATAAGGTGGAACTGATCCTTGAAAAGGGAAGGATCATCTTAAAACCAGTCTCTAAGCCGCGACAATCCTGGGAGAAAGCATTTCAGCAAATGAATGCTGCCGGCGATGACAAACTTATGATCGGTGATGTCTTTCCTGATGAAAGCATGGAAGAATGGAAATAAAGCAATATCAGATCATTATTGTGAACCTGGATCCTACTGTCGGCAGTGAGATCAGGAAAACCCGTCCATGCCTGGTAATTTCGCCAGACGAAATAAATAAATACCTGAAGACGATAACTATTGCCCCGATTACTTCAGCATCCAAAGATTACCCGACAAGGATAAGGTTTACATTCGAAGGGAATACAAACTGGATATCGATAGACCAGATCAGAACAATTGACAAATCCCGGGTAGTTAAAATCATAAGCGCCCTGGATCAAAAAGAGATACGTAAGGTCAAAGCAATTATCAAGGAGACTTTTATCGATTAGGCTTTCTTCGTTCCCTCATCCGCAGTCATTAAAAGATGATTAACTGGTTGACTGCTCCCTCAGCCGTTTCAGCCGCTTCTGACGTTTAAATACTGTGGTATAAGCCAGGCCTGAGATAATGATCACCAGGCTTAACCCGAACCAGGCCCATCCTGGAAGGTTTATCAATGAAGTCCTTTTGACTATGCTCAGGACCACTGACAGGCTCATCAATGAAGCCCAAACGATTGTCATCTGCTTGCAGCCATCAACGAATCCCGGTTCACTCCATCTGTCCTCAGGCTGGCCCTTCCTCGCATATTGTAATACGAAAGGTTTACCAAGAAATAATGTAAGCCACATCACAAAGGCAAGGGCTGAATTGGACAGCAGATCCATATATAACGCCACCCACATCACATGAAACAAATTGATGGTGACAGCACAAAAGCTGAAGAAGATCAAAGTCCCCCAGGTAAGGATGAACCCTTGCTTAAGCTCTCCATAACTAAAAGCCAGGCAAGAAATAAGGCTTATTATGATGGCTCTCTCAAGGCTTAGAAGGGTATTGCCCGAAAGAAAAAGGAAAAGTATCCAGGGCAAAAACCCAAGTATTAAACTACCGAGTTCTCTTAAATCAGGAAGTATACTGTTTGAAGACTTCATAAAGTGTAATCAATAGTTATCCCGGGTGGCGATCACCCGCTTATTTAAGTTCCAGGTCACTGGTCAGCACTCCAATCAGCTTATTGTCCTTACCGAAGAGCGGCACAGAATATGTTATCATCACCACACCTCCCCCGCCTGCATCGTAATATGGGTTGCTCCAGCAGGGTGCTTTCGTTTTTACAGGAACAACATACCAATCACTGGCCGTATAATCATACGCTTCCGGAAGTTCAGCCTGCTTGAATTCATTGCCTGAACGATAGAAATAGGGAGCAGCTTTCTCACTTTTTCCGTCAACCGTTACCGGGGCAAAAGCAAGTGTTGTTCCATATACCAAAGGATACTTTACCAGGAAAGCGGTAAGTAAAGGTTTCAAATCGGCAGGCTTTAAAGTTTTTGCTGAAAGTTCCCCGGCCAGTTTGCCGAGAGCCACTTCCACAAGCTTTTTTTGTTCCTGGGCCGGCATCCTCAAAATTGATTCATGATAATGGATCACCTTCCAGCCTGCAGGTTTGCGCTGCCATATCCAGGTTTCACATAAAAACTGTTCAACCACCTGGTCTGACTTTGTGATGAAACTGCCTTTCATATAGCCAATCCAGATGGCAATACCGGGGGCAGGAACTTTAACGTCTGAAAAAATGAGGCTGATCTGTTGGCTTTTAAACCCGCTGTACATATTTTTAAATGCCGTTTTCAGGCTCTCATATGAATAATGCATGCCTCCCGACATGTATACAGAACTGCTGTCGGCATTCAGAAATTTAAAGGTCGAATCAGAATTTAACTGATTTGCGTAATTGGTGATTTCCGACATCAGCCCGTTAATCGTATCTGTAACAGCGGAGTTGTTTTTTTCTTCGTTTCCGGTTAAGGGGGCTTTACAGGAATTCATTAAAACTATTCCCATCAGCAAGGTGAAAGAAATTAATACAAAAATCTTTTTCATAGGGTCGGGCTTTAGATATGGCCGATAAAAATAAAGAATATAGTTATATAAACAAAGTCGGATATAATCTGATACCATCCTGAATCATGAATAGAATAATTATTAAACGCCTCTCCCCTATCAGCAGACGATAACAAAATTCTATTATTTTTGTGAAAAAATTCACAAAATGAAAAAACAACCTGCTTTTCTGATTATGACACTCATCGTGATGACATTGTTCCTCACCAGCTCGTGTAACAACCATAAATCACTGAATACCGGAACCAAGGTTCCTGCCTTTGATATTTCAGGCATTGACTCAACGATAAAACCCTGCGTCGACTTCGATGGTTTTGCCAACGGCAACTGGAAAAAGCATAACCCTGTTCCTTCAACTGAAGGTTCCTGGGGTTCGTTTGAAGTCCTGGACAAAGAGAACCGGGAAGTGAAGATCAAAGGGATCATCAATGAACTGCTGAGCCAGGAAAATCTGAAGAAAGGAAGCGAAGCTCAGTTGATAACCGGGTATTACCGCTCATACCTTGATACTGTTACCCTTGCTAAACGAGGCATTACTCCCATTATCCCCTTGTCAGAAAAAATTGTTGCAGCAAAAAGCAATATGGATCTGATTGCGCTTGCTGGCGAACTGGCCAGGTTAAATATTTCCGGGCCGTTTGAAGTGTATGTTAATGCAGATGACAGGAACAGTACAATGAATGCCATCTTCATGGGGCAGGGCGGTCTTTCGATGCGCGACCGCAATTATTACGAAAACAAGGATTCTGCCATGGTTAAGATCAGGGCTGAATTTGTGAAACATGTGGATAAGATGTTTTCGATGGCCGGATGGAATGAGAAAGCGCCAGGGCAAACGATACTGGATTTCGAAACGAAGCTGGCTCTTATCCAGCTTAAGAATTTCGAAATGCGTGATCCGGTTAAGATCTATAATAAAATCCCGTTTTCAGAACTTCAGAAACTGGCAGCAGGGATAAACTGGGCTGATTATTATAAAAACTATGGTTTGCATGCCGATACTGTAATCGTGCAGGATAAAAACTACCTGAAAAACCTGGGTTTGCTCATTAAGTCAACCCCCGTTGAAACACTCAAAACCTATTTCCGCTGGAGACTTCTTACAAACTTTGCCAATGTGCTGCCATCACAATTCAATAAAGAATCATTTCATTTTTTCAGTACCGTCATGTTTGGTGTTAAAACGCAGCGCCCCAGGGAAGAACGCGCTGTTATGAGTGTCAACTACAGGTTGGGAATGCCACTTGGCAAACTTTATGTTGCAAAATATTTCCCGGAATCTTCAAAGAAAAAAGTTTCCGAGATGATTGAAAACGTTCGTTCCGTATATCGTGAACGTATCGACAAGCTCACTTGGATGAGTGCGCCCACGAAGGAAAAAGCAAAAAAGAAGCTGGCTGCCTTCACCTGGAAAATAGGCTATCCCGATACATGGAAGGATTATTCAAGCATTGATATCCAACCCGACAAACTGATTGAAAACAGTATGAACATCACCTTGTGGGAACACAACGACATGATCTCGAAAGCAGGCAAACCTGTTGATAAAAAAGAATGGGGAATGTCGCCTCAAACGATCAATGCCTATAACAATCCCACGAACAACGAGATCGTATTCCCGGCAGCCATTCTTCAACCGCCATTTTTCAACCCTGATGCTGATGATGCAATCAACTATGGAGCTATAATCGGGGTTATCGGACATGAGATGACTCATGGCTTCGACGACCAGGGGGCACAATACGACGGCAATGGGAACCTGAGTAACTGGTGGACCCCGGAAGATTCTAAAAATTTCATTTCACTCGGAAAAAAACTGGAAGAATATTTCAGTTCCATTGAAGTAACGAAAGGTTTTAAAATCAATGGCAAACTTACGTTAGGCGAGAATATTGCCGACCTGGGGGGATTAACCCTCGGTTATTATGCCCTTGAAAAGTCACTTGAAGGCAAAAAGAAACCTGAACCTATTAACGGGTTTACATACCAGCAACGCTTTTTCCTGGGATGGGCCCAGGTCTGGCGCGAAAACATGACAAATGAGAGCCTTATCAACCAGGTGCAGACCAACGAGCATAGTCCGGCACGCTGGAGGATCAATGCCACCCTGCCTCTGATGAAGGAATTTTCTGATGCCTTCGGATGTAAATGTACCGTGGCTGATTCACTAAAGATCGTGATCTGGTAGTGGTATGGTTAAAGAAGGTAATGAATGGCAGGATGGTTGTTATCCAGTTAAATCAAGATTCAACCTTTACTGTATTTATTAACCATTTTCAATAAATCCTCTTCCATATCTTTTCCCCAACGATTCCCTTCAGAGTATAGCTGGATACTTCAACGATAAAACACCCTGAAAGGAAAAAAAACAGCACATGTTTGCTCAAAGAATAAATTTTCATACTTTTGAGTATTACTCTTTTTCTTTATCAGGACTGATAATCCAAACCCCAATGAAGAAGAACCCATCGAAATCCAAAGTCAAAGCAAGCACTGATGAGAATGTAAGGATGCTGCTTGAAAGCGAAGAAAATTTCCGTTTGATTTTTGAAAACAACTCTGCAGCAATGGCCATTATAGAACCGGATACTACGATATCAATGGTTAACGAAGAATATTGCCGAATGAGTGGTTATACCAAGGAGGAAGTTATTGGAATGAGCTGGACTCAGCAAATACCTCCCGAAGACCTTGAACGCTTAAAAGAATTTAACCGACTCAGACTTCTAAACCCAAAGGATGCCCCTGATAAATATGAATTTTCATTTTATAAGAAAAATGGTGAAATAACGAATGCTCTCATGTCAATATCAATGATTGGCAATCACAAAATAATAACATCGTTTATTGACATTACCGAACGAAAGAAAGCCGAAGAGGCGCTGGAGGGCCGCGACATACGATTCTTGAAACTGTCATCTCATGTTCCGGGAATGATATATCAGTTTATGAAGAAACCCGATGGAACTTATTGTGTACCTTTTACAACAGAAGCTATAAGAGATGTTTTCGGATGTTCCCCCCAGGATGTTCGCGAGGATTTTTCTCCAATCGCCAATGTAATATTGAAGGAAGATTTGGAAAAGGTAATAAGTTCCATTGATTATTCAGGGAAAAACCTGACCACCTGGAAATGCGAGTACCGGGTAAAGATTCCCGGTCAGCCGGTAAGATGGATGCTGGGTCAATCCACCCCGGAGAAACAGGCTGATGGCAGTATTATCTGGCATGGATTCAATTCAGACATTACCGATCGGAAGCAATCAGAAATGATGTTACGCAAGCTCAACCGGACATATGCCCTGCTGAGTGAAATTAACCGAACGATTATATGGGTGCATAAACCACTGGAGTTATACGAAGCGGTTTGTAATATTGCCATCGGAGAAGGGGGGTTCCGTATGGCCTGGATAGGAATGGTGGACCCGCAAACAAAGAACGTGATACCTGTGGCAAGCGCCGGCAAGACCGAAAACTACCTGGAAAAGCTCCAAATCACCCTGGACAATAGTGAGCGGGGTCTTGGTCCTACTGCCATTGCGCTGCGTGACGGAAAACACAGCGTGGCAAACGATATAGCTTCTGACCCCCGAATGACCCCCTGGCGTGAAGATGCTCTGAGACTGGGTTATCGTGCATCTGCCGTTTTTCCGTTTAAAATTGCAGGTAAGTTAAGAGGCGCCTTGACCCTTTACGCCTCTGAGGCGAATTTTTTCGATGATGAAGAACTTACATTGCTTGACGAAATGGCCGCAAACATATCTTTTGCGATGGAGTTTGCTGAGGAAGAAGAACAACGCATAAGAGCAGAAAAAGAACTTCACATTGCCAAAAACAAAGCCGAGGAAAGCGACAGGTTAAAATCCACTTTCCTTGCCAATATGTCACACGAAATAAGAACCCCGATGAATGCCATCGTTGGTTTTTCAGATATGCTTTCCGATCCCGACCTTTCTTATGAGGATCGCCGCCGGTATTCAGGCATTATCCAATCGAGATCCGACGACCTGATGCATCTTATCAACGATCTGCTGGATATATCCAGAATTGAATCAGGAAATGCTACTATTTATAAAACCGTTGTTTCCCTGAATAATGTCCTCGATGAACTGGAGGTGGTATTCCAGCAAAAGATTGAAAAGAATAACAAAACAGGTATTAAAATCAAAGCAGAAAAGAAACTCCCGGGCGAGCAGGTAATCATAAAAACTGACAAATTTATTCTCAAACAAGTCTTTTCGAACCTGATCGATAACGCGATCAAATTTACCGATGCCGGGGTAATCGGTTTTGGATACCATCCACCGGAAGATAAGACCATTACCTGCTATGTGGCTGATACCGGGATCGGGATCTCTGCCGAAAACCAGGAAGTGATCTTTGAACATTTCAGGCAGGCGGCTGTTCAAAACCCTAAAAAACTGTATGGAGGTACCGGACTTGGGCTTTCTATCTGCAAAGGTTCCCTTGCCCTCTTAGGCGGTGAAATCTGGGTGGACTCAGTGCCCGGAAAAGGAAGCACCTTCTTTTTCAAATTCCCTTATGAACCGGAGCAGGAAAAAAATCAGCCTGCCACAGATGGACCCGGTACTAAAAAAGCCGAAAGCAATTACAACTGGTCAGGCAAAAAGATTATGTTGGTGGAGGACGAGCAATCTAACATGGATTATCTCAAAATAATTCTGAGAAAGACCGGTGCTGATCTGACTCCTGTCTTTAGCGGAAAAGAGCTTAGAGCACAATATGAAAATCTCAGTTCGTACGACCTTATCCTGCTGGATGTCAGGTTGCCGGATGCCTCCGGCTGGGATTTGGCCAGAGAGATCAAAGCACTGCTCCCTCAACTTCCTGTAATTTCACAAACTGCGTATGCCATGTCGACCGACAAGGAGAAGAGCAAAGAATCTGGTTGCGACGGGTATATTTCGAAACCGATCAATAAAAGCGAATTGTTTATGACTATTTCAAAACTCATAACGAAAGAAAAAACATCCTGAGACTTCCACCAGATCATGAAAAACATATGTTATTTTTCTTCATCTGTTATTTCCGTGTCCCTGATCCTTGTCTTTTCTTTTTCAGGCCTTTGTCAGCAACGGGAAATGACAATATCAAAAGACCGCTTACTGGATAAAATTAAAGGAGGCTGGTCAGGGCAGACAATCGGCGTATGTTATGGCGGGCCCTCTGAGTTCAAATTTGCCGGCCTTATACAGGATTATTATCCTATTCAGTTTGACAGCAGTATCGTGGCAAAATATTATAACAACGATGATATCTATATGGACCTGACGTTTGTCGGAGTGATCGACAGGCTGGGACCTGATGCTCCGGTCGATTCTTTCGCGCTTGTTTTTGCCCACGCAGGATACCAATTATGGCACGCCAACCAGGCTGGCCGTTACAACATTCTTCATCAAGTTATGCCCCCGAAGTCGGGCTATTGGAAAAACAACCCCCATGCCGACGATATTGATTACCAGATTGAATCAGATTTTGCCGGATTGATGTCGCCAGGCATGCCCAACTATGCATCGGCCATTTCAGATAAAGTTGGTCATATCATGAATTATGGCGACGGCTGGTATGGAGGTGTGTACGTGGGAGCAATGTATTCCCTGGCTTTTATTTCAGATGATCCGGTGTTTGTTGTTACCGAAGCATTGAAAACCATACCCCCCCGGAGCGAATTCCGTGAATGCATTCAAACCGTGATAGATTGTTATAAAAACAACCCGGATGATTGGAAATCGGCATGGTTTGAGACTGAAAAAAAATGGACCGAGGATAAGGGTTGCCCGGATGGCGTTTTCGGAGGATTTGACATCGACGCTAAACTCAATGCTGCATATATTGTAACCGGGCTTCTTTATGGCCATCGTGATTTTGCAAAGACCATTGATATTGCAACAAGGTGCGGGCAGGATTCAGACTGCAACCCGGCCAATGCCGGAGGGATACTCGGAACAATGATCGGCTACAATAAGATCCCTGCAAAATTTATTGAACCTGTAAAGTCTATCGAAAATAAAAAGCAAATCTTTACACCGTACTCCCTGAACGAAGTCTATACGACAAGCCTGAGGCACTGCCTGATAAGCATAGAAAAAAACGGGGGTAAAATAAATGGGGATGAGGTAACTATTGCCCTTCAGACCCCTCAGCCTGTAAGGTTTGAAAAAAGCTTTTCAGGGATCAAACCTGTGGCAATGATTGGCAGTCAATGGGAAAGCCAGACTCTGGCCAGTAAAAACGACCTGGTTCAACTCAGCTTTGAAGGATGCGGCATTGCTATCAGGGGTGAATCGAAGACTGATGAAAGGAAATTAAAAGAATACATAAACATGGTCGAGATCAGCATAGACGGTAAACCTGCAGATACCGCCGTGATGCCATCCGCCTTTCATGACCGGAAAACAGATATCTATTGGAATTATGAACTAAATCAGGGAAAACATGAAGTGACCCTGCGGCTTATTAATCCTGCAGATGGAGCCTGGGTAAAGGTCAATAACAGCATCGTATATGCAAAAGAATGAGAGGCTGGACATGACAAAAAACAAAAAAACAGTTCAATTCTTTTATTCGAAACTTCTTTCCGAGGAGGTCAGGAAAAAAAGCGAAGGAATCATTATTTCCGTCGCCATCATCAGTTTCATCCTTCACCTCCTGCTCGTTGTACTTGTAAACCTCAACCTTCTGCATGTTAACGAATACTCAACATTATTTACAAACCCCATAGCTGCAATCTATACCCCTTTCTCGTTCATACTGATATACGAGGTATACCTCCTGGTATTTTACCTTCCGAAGTCAACCACAATCTATATCGGGAAACAATATGAAATCATTACACTGATCTTAATCCGCGGGATTTTTAAAGACCTGGCCAACCTGGAATTCACAAGGGAATGGTTTAGGGTAAACTCTGATCTGAAGTTCACCTATGATCTTATAGCAACACTGGTGTTATTTTTCCTGATTTTTATTTTTTACAGGCTGAACGACAGGAAGGATGAAGAGCAGCATAACACCAGCCCTTTGTCAGATGAGATCCTGAAATTCATCCGAATGAAAAACATTATTGCGATGTGCCTTATACCAATTTTCCTGATCCTTGCTGTATTCGGTCTGGGCAGGTGGATCCATCAAAGTTTCATTTCAATTACCCGCATGGTTGACTCATTCAAAGATATCAATACAATATTTTTCAATGATTTCTTCACAATACTAATCCTTACGGATGTCTTGTTGCTGTTACTTTCATTTTCACATACCGACAAGTTCAATAAAGTGATCAGGAATTCGGGCTTTATCATCTCAACGATCCTTATAAAACTTTCGTTTGGCTCGGAAGGGCTTCTTAACACTATCCTGATTGTGACAGCAGTGCTTTTCGGGGTGATGATCTTACTGATCCACAACCAGTACAAAAAGATAACTTTGCCCGAAAACCATTGATTATGTCATTACGGCTTTAACATCTTTAAATTGCAAATAGGTTTCATACCTGAACTAAAAAACAACACCATGAGAAAAGTAAAATTCGCCCTTCTGTTCGCGTCAATGGTATTTTTTTTCACATCTTGCCACAAACACAATGATTGTCATGATAAACCTTCATCCCAGGCGAATCTCCGGATAGGCGCATTACTTTCAATTACCGGGTCAGGGGCTTCCACAGGCCAGAGTTCACAGGCGGCCGTTCAATTTGCCCAGCAGGATATCAATGCCTGGCTCAGTTCAATCAACCGGAATGCGAGAGTTCAGATCACGATGGCCGACACAAAGACTGATACAGCCGAAGCGCTGAAACAGCTGAAACTGCTCTATGGGCAAGGCATCCGTCTTTTCGTCGGTCCATACAGCAGCGCTGAAGTTGCGGCTATCAAGCCTTTTGCCGACACACATGGGATCCTTATTGTAAGCCCTTCGAGTGTAGCGGTCTCCCTGGCCATTCCCGGCGACAATATTTTTCGCTTTGTATCAAGCGATGTCATTCAGGGGCATGCAATGACGGCCATGCTGATAGCCGACAGTATCAGGGCGATCGTTCCCATTATCCGCGACGATGTATGGGGAAACGACCTGCTGGGAGCTACAACGAAAGATTTTTATGCTAAAGGAGGCGTAATATCATCCGCGGTGAAATTCAGCCCCAACACAACTGATTTTGCAAGCGTACTTGCAATGGCCGACTCGTATGTGAATAACCTGATGACCACATACAACTCTGAGCATATAGCTGTTTATTTATGTGCTCTTGGTGAAGGCACCAGCATACTTCATTCGGCATGGGCTTACACGCATCTGAGTAACGTGGCCTGGTATGGCAGTTCAGCCTTCGCCCATAATGCTTCCTTGATCGCGGATACCGCTGCCTGCCGGTTTGCTTTTTCCCATGCCCTCCCCTGCCCTAGTTTTGGTCTGGACGAAACCGCGATAGACAAATGGCAGCCGCTGACCGAAAGGATACAATCAAGCATCGGCAGAAGCCCCGAAGTATATGCCCTGACAGCATATGATGCAGTATGGGTGGGCGTAAAAACTTACCTTGCTGCCGGCACTCAAACTGATATTGCAACACTTAAACTTGCATTCGTCGATGAATCGTCAAATTACTTCGGCGCTTCCGGGAATACCACCCTTGATGTAAACGGTGACCGGGCATACGGGAATTATGATTTCTGGGCCGTACGTCAAACCCCCGCCGGATATATCTGGCAGATATCAGCACAATACAATTCAGCGACAGGAGTTTTATCCAGACTGATCAGGAAATAGATTATTAACAGATGAAGTCAGAATTTATCAACAAAGCATGGGAACTGATATTCCAAGAACTCGCGGAAATTATCCCGCAACATGAATTCGTGGAATATTCGGCTCATAAAACACAAGGGGACCAGGTAACAGAAACAATATTCAGGCTATTTGAAGCAGAGAAATTAAGCCGGATTGTCCTGGAACAATATACCATCAGGAGCAAAATGTATGGCATCGTTCTTAATATTTACTCAAAACCCGGGTATGGGATTCCTATTCTGACCTTCCAGCTGGGCGGCCAGATCCCCGATAAAACAATTTTCGTACTGGATATCATTCCAATATGCAACAAGGAAAAAGTAAATCAGTTGGTTTCCGGTTTATATCAGCAGGAATCCCTGAAATTTGAGAATTTAGGGTCAGGCCAGAAATGGTTACATGAGATCACTTCTCCCAATCTGATCGTTTGCCAATACAAAGCCTGCGATCCACAGAAAATCATTGATGCCCTGGGCGGGTATTTAAGGTACTGGCGCGATAAGTTTTACAAACCTGCCTGTAATTTGAATGAGGCCGTCTTAACAGATCAGGCTGTTGAAAGCCTTTTGCACTATAAACAGGTCCTGCATGCCAATGATTCAGGGCTTGATATCTATCTGAGAAATTTCGGAGCGGCGATGGTAAATGTAATTGAACAGGCCGCTTTTGGAGGTGAACCTGCTTTAGTTGATGTGGGAATTAGCGGGTCCCCCGGCCCCATCGAAGCAAAAGGATCAGTGATTGAGCCGGCTGAATTGAGATGGACCCCTGAAGCAACACAATATTTGCAGGAAGCTCCCCGCTTTGTAAGATCTGCGATTAAAGAAAAGGCAGAGTTAAAAGCAAAAGAGCTGGGATTAAAGGAAATTACTTCTGAGCTGGTCGGGAGTCTGAGAAAATAGCCAATAGATACATTTTTCGATGATTTATGAAACTTTTTGTTTGCGGAAAATATAATAAAAAGATCTCTATAAAATAACAAGTGCGGTGTCAGCACTATAATCACTGACAAAAAGAAAATGAAAAAGTTACTCGTATTATTTTGCGCAATTGCATTGATCTCTGTGACGTCATGCAAGAAGGACACATCATCATCTTCAACTACCGGTCTCGACAACAAAGATATCGTCAGCGCTATATTCACTGCCGGGATGACATGGAACACTCATAAAAAAGACCTTAATTCGACGATTCCAATCAACATGACCGTCGACAATACCGTTCAAAGCCCGGAAGGGGGCAACATCCATGTATTGGGAAGCATTACGGGTTCAATGACTCTCGACGACCATACGAGCGCCGTGCTTTACGGTACCATGTTGCTCGGGTTGACCGAAACGATAAACGCGTATACGTTTAAATCAAATGATCAGACATACACAATGAACGGGGCTCCTTATATTTCGCTTACCGGGACATTTACACTTCTGCCGGGAGGTGTCATGTTTGGGACAGCTTCCAGCATGCAGATCGGAGGCGGTGTCAGGGTAACCAGCACGGGTTTTGACCAAACCATCAACTTCAACCTTACTATTAACATTAACTCAAGCGGTACAGGAGGTGATGTAAGCGGGACTATCGGTGGAGTGCAGGTCAATTACAAACTATAAGCAGTCAGCTTCTGTTGAAACAACCACGCTTAAGGATGATTCTGTTATGATTTCAAAATCCGGTGACAAGAAACTGATCATTATATCTGTTTTCTTGGTTTTTTTATTGTTCGCAGATAAAACATCTGCCTGTACAACATTTGTTATTTCGGGCAAACATACGGCTGACGGGAAACCCGTCAGCCAGGTCAGGCCTGCCTCGATCATGCTTACCGCATACAGTACTACCCTTCTGGCCGATGGGGAAGCCCATACAATGCTGAGAATAGCAGTTACCGACAGCAGTATGCACGAGATTGCATCTGCCGGGGATTCGATCCGGATTTATATGACCGGTGAAGGGAAACTTAAGGCTGCCGACGGCAGAGAACTTGTTTTTCTCACTGATACCGCAGGCCGGCAATACGCCGTATGCAGCCTGGAAAAAGGCATAGAGGGCGTCGAGGCGGTTGATCCGAAACTACCGGTGATGCTGCATCTTGCCCTGGGCGGACAAAATGAGGAGGCTGTTTTCTGGCTCGACAATATGATTGCCCGGGGCGTGAAATTCGATATCATCGGGCTCTCCTACTATCCCCGCTGGCACGGAACCCTTGAAAACCTTAAATTCAACCTGAATGACCTTTATGAAGAATTAAACAGAATGAACAAATAAACATACCATGTCAACATCATTAAAAGGCACAAAAACAGAACAGAACCTGCTGAAATCATTTGCAGGAGAGTCACAGGCCAGGAACCGCTATGAGTTCTTTGCCAGCGTCGCAAAAAAAGAAGGCTACGAGCAGATCGCTGCCATTTTCATGGAAACATCAAACCAGGAAAAAGAGCACGCAAAACGCTTCTTCAAATTCCTCGAAGGCGGGATTACCGAAATTACGGCATCTTACCCGGCAGGGATCATCGGGACCACAAAAGAAAACCTGAAAGCCGCAGCCGAAGGGGAACACGAAGAGTGGTCAGATCTGTACCCTAACTTTGCAGAAGTTGCAAAAGAGGAAGGGTTCATGGAGGTCGCAGTCGCTTTTCAAATGATATCAAAAGTTGAAGCAGAGCATGAACGCCGGTACCTGAAACTCCTGCAAAACGTTTCAGAAGACAAGGTGTTTATGAAAGACGGCAAGGTTTGGTGGAAATGCCTTAACTGCGGCTACGTGTATGAATCTGCAAAAGCCCTTGAAAACTGCCCGGCTTGTTTGCATCCGAAAGCATACATGCAGGTAAGGGAGGATAATTACTGATCACTCCTGAAATTGGCTGAAGGGTGGTTTGATATCGCCTCTTAAGGATGGATGTCGTAACTCATGCCGCCGAGAAGTTTCCAGCAGGAACCCAATTTTATCCAGGTATGCGTTATACGCGATGAGACTTTTTTTACCCCACCGGCATCGTCGGGGCATTCGACTTTTATGACATACTGGGTTAATGCAACATCCCCCAGCAAACGTATCCCCTGGCGGTCAATCTTAATACTGCAGTTTGAAGGCCCGTGCATGAGTTTCTTCATAAAAACTGCGCTCTCGTTCTTGTCGATCGGCCTTAATTGTGTGCCTGGCCAGCCAAGGAATTGCTCATCCACAAGAGATAAAACACCCTTGTAATCGGCCTTATAGAGGTTTGTGAAATAGGCCTCCTCGAGTTTCCATA
>Ga0114951_10003619_pt1 | contig 15838 bp, 7 predicted proteins | sample AM7aDNAmetaG_FD_88677 | JGI IMG/M metagenome (GOLD analysis project Ga0114951, IMG submission 88677) | Freshwater microbial communities from Finland to study Microbial Dark Matter (Phase II) - AM7a DNA metaG | ecosystem: Environmental > Aquatic > Freshwater > Lake | place: Finland: Lake Alinen...
AACAAAAGCATGTTGTTGAGAGCCATCCCATCCTTGCATAACCACGTCTAATTTACCATCACCATCGTAGTCTGCAATATCCACAGAACTCCACCACATACCTTGTTGATCAAGTCCTGTAGTAGTTTTATCTGCTAAAGTAAATCCACCATTACCATCATTTAGGTACACATTGTTTCCTTTATTTCCTACTAAGATGATATCCAATTTGCTATCTCCATTGAAATCTCCATAAGCTGCCGAAGAACCATCACCTACGCTTTGTACAAAAGACACGGGAGTTTTGTCTACATAAGTTTGTGCATGTAAGCTTATAGCTGCTAAGCCTAATGCCATAAATAGTACATTTTTTTTCATGATTTTTTTGTTTTAGTTGGTTATTGCAATTATTGTACTGTAGTTGATTTGGTTTATTTTCATACTTTCCTAAATTATTGATATTTAGGAAAGTATGAAATATGCAACTTAAATTATAGTTAATAATTTATTGAATAATAAGCTTGGTTATTTTACTTTCGGTTCCGCTTTGAACGCTAACCATATAAACTCCAGCTTTAATATTAGGAATAATGATAGTTGATTCGCCAGAAATCACGTTAGCTACAGATTTACCAATGGTATTGATAACTTCGATTTTAGAAGATTGAGTCAAAGAAGCATTGGCATTTTGAATATGAATAGAATTTTCTACTGCATGGATAGAAATTGCAGAAACAAAGTTTTCATCTAATTTGGTGGCAAGTGAGTTTTTATACAAACCGGTTACAGCCCAACCGCAAGTAAAAATCTCGTCGAAACCATCACCGTTGAAATCTTTTACTAACAATGAACCGCTTGGATAGCCTAATATAACCTTATTTACATCAGGAACATCTGTAAATACTTTATTTGTTTGATCGTTTTTATAAATGGCAAATGAACCATTCCCATTCCAGCCAGCAACAAAGAAATCTTTAAAACCATCTTTGTTACAGTCACCCATAACTGCAGGTCCTCTTTCTACTCCTGCTAAACCGAAATCTTGGAGTGTGAAATTACCTGTCCCATCTCCTTTGGCTACCTTGGTTTCCCACGTAGCTGGAGAAGAACCTGGAACGTGACCACCAAATAAAAGATCTAAATTACCATCTTTATCGTAGTCATCAACAGTTACGAAAGAGAAATCATAAGCTGGTAAAGTATTAGTTTTTTCAGTAAAAGTTCCAGCACCATTGCCAAGAAATATCTTAGTTGCATTCCAACCTTCAAGTACAATGTCTAACTTACCATCTTTATTCAAATCAGCCCATTTAGCTTGACCATCTGCTAAACCGGGAACCTGAGGAGTAGATATTGGAGTAAATACATTGTTTCCAGCATTATGATAAATATAAGAAAAACCATTTACTGCAACTGCATCCCAGCCAGTCTGTATGATATCCTTTTTACCATCATTGTCATAATCCCCAAATTGGACATTTCCATTCGATAGTCCATGTGCCAAAGTGGCTACTTTAGTAAAAGTACCATTACCATTGCCTTTATAAACATAAGCATGTTGTACAGGTCCGGGATTATCCCAACCTTGCATAACAATATCCATTTTCCCATCTCCATCATAATCAGCAACATCTACTGAACTCCACCACATTCCGCCAGCATCAAGTCCGGTACTAGCAGGATCGGCTAAAGTAAAGCCCCCTTTGCCGTCATTCAGATACACGTTATTTCCCTGATCACCCACTAAGATGATATCCAATTTTCCATCTCCATTGAAATCGCCATATGCAGCCGAACTGCCATCTCCAATTCCTTGTACAAAAGTAGTTGGAGTAATGTCCACATAAGTCTGTGAATTCAAGCTTAAAGCTACTAGGCCTAATGCCACGATAAGTACATTTTTTTTCATGATTTTCTATTTTTGAGTTTGTAATAAAGTTTTTATTTTGAATGATTTTAGTTTTTGATAAATCTTCCTGTTTTTATTTTACCAATTTTGGATTGCGCAATAATAAAATAAATGCCTTGATTGAGATTATTTACATCCAAATTGGTTAATCCCAACTGATTCGTATGAGGGATGTTAATAACTTCTACTCCGGATATATCATATATAGTTAGTTGACTCTTATCTTCTACACCTGTAATTTTCAGTTGACTGTGAACTGGGTTTGGAGATGTTTTTAGATTTGAAGCATCTTGTTTGATATCCTTCAGAGCTGTGACTGAGGCACCAGTAGTTGTAATTTTAAAATTATCGAACGATGCATCGCAGTTGTAAACGCGCAAACCTGCTTTGCCAGTAAGGATAGGGTTTAAATCAGTATAGTTGATTTTTGGATTTACCATATCGTTCACATAGATTTTGATATTGGCATCAGTTGCCACAATTTTAAGATGATACCAGGTATTCATCTGATAAGTATTGGCTGAAGTAAACAAATTGGTGTTATTATAGTTATGTTTATTGAGTTTGATATTGCCACCGTTAAAATTTACATAATAGCCCTGAAAGAAGTCTGCACCTAAAACAGGATCATTACCTGCACCGCCTAAAGCAGGATTATTAACTCTCAAAATCAAACCAGCATCCATGCCTGAGTTGAACTTTATATCGGCTTCGACCGTGTAATTTGAAAAATCCAAATCACCCATGGTCATTTTATCATAACCATTCACTCGGGCAGTGCCATTATCAATATAGCCGGTGCCTTCATCGTAATTCCAGAGTGAAGAAAAACTTCCTGTAAACGAATCAGATAAGACATTTGTTGTAGTATCTGATTTAGCAAATTGCATACTTTGAAAGTCGAATTCTCCAGTAACTGTCTCGATTCTGATTTTTTGATTACCACCCATTAATGCCAAATTCTTGATAAAGAATGTTTGCCAATTATCAAAACTACCTGTATTGGGAAGCAATACGATTCCTGAAATATCCTGACTACCCTGCCAAACTCTTACTTGTGCATTATTCATATTAGTGGCATAACGTAATCCTAAGATGTAATTGCCGGTAGATTGTACATTGACATTATAGGCATACCACTCTCCTACTTGATTCCAAGCAATATTGCAACCACCCTCTGTGCAATTGCGAATATCCACATTATCGTTACGAATATATTTTCCTCCGGTATTTCCTGACGTTAAATCATGATAACCGACTCCTTCACCACCGCTAATGTAATGCACGGCAGCTATCGTTCCTGGTACTGGTTTATATACATCAAAAATTCCTGAACCATTCACCAAATTACTGAAAGCTATAAAACCGAAATTGGCGGTACACAATTGTGTGAAATAGCCAATTTTACCGGCAGATATAGTAGTTTGAATGCTGGCTTTATTCATTTGATCCAAAAATACGGTAAGCGTATTTTGCTGTTTTTCAATGCGTATGGTATGTAATACGGCGTAATTAAAGCCGGTTGGTAAAGCTACACTTACAAGAGTGGAGGCAGTGTTTGCGATTTTAATAGAAATTTCTATTTTATTGGTAGCACTATTGAGTTGTACCAAACCATAATTCTGTTCATCAACATACCCAAAAATAGCTCCATATAGGGCGGAAGTATTGCTGGTTGCAATGCGTTGCACATTAAATTCAGCTGTAAAATCTGTTCCTATAACTGTTGTGAGTACTGCTTTGGCATAACTGGCTGTACTCAGCGATTGATTCAAATAAGTAGAATTGGAGATAGTCCAGGTGCCAGTAGCAGGAATAGTCCAGGTTACTCCTAATGTAGTGCGGTTAAAACGATCTAAGGCATCAGGCATACGTGGAGCTTGTTGAGGGGTAGAAGTTGGTCCCAAAACCAACATTTTAGTATCGTTCCATGCAATGCGATCATAATTAAAATGACGCCATGGGCCATTCCCAAAATCGCCGAATAAATTGTGATAAGTTGTAAAATACGAATCCAAATCAGGGCCTACAAATACAGATCCATGTCCTAATCCTACCACATTTCCTTCGGAATTAACTATTATAGGGTTCTGACTGTTAGCCATATCAAACGGGGCTAATGGACCCGTTGTATTCGTAGCATAATCAATCCTATAACCTTTGCTAATCACATGGTTGCCGGTGTAAGTCATATAATAAACGCCATTGCGCTTAAACACACAAGGACCCTCAGTCCAAGAATTACCTACTGCTGCTGACATTTGAGCGTTTGTAGGATAATCGGCACCAATACTTGTTGGACTTGGCATCGGACAAGCTAATATACCACTATTATCAGCGTGGAAGAAATACATCTTCCCATCATCGTCAACGAAAGTTGTTCCATCAATAGAATAGCCCAAATTACCGGTTTTATTTACAAAAGGGCCAGTTGGACTTGAAGAACTAAGCACATAATGCCCGTTTCCGGCAGGTGAAGTGTACATATAAAAAGTACCGTTCCAATAATGCACTTCGGGAGCATAAGCTCCTTTAGTAACGGCATCGGTTGAGCACATACCTGCGTAAGTCCAATTTATTAAATCAGGCGAACTCCAGCATTTTACACCTGTTTGTTGATCCTGAGTACTGGGATATAGGTAATATAAACCGTTGAATTTCAAAATATAAGGATCTCCAATGCCATAACTTGCCCATTCGTTTGATAAAACAAAAGGATTAGTCCACGTTTGGGCATGAAGTTGAAAAGATACTATCAGACTAAAACTTAGTATGATTGACAATAAAAACGCCCTATATTTTTTCATTATTTGAAATTATAATTAAAAGTTATTTTGACAACTCCGATGCACATTACTGGACATCGGAATTGTTTATTTTAGCAGATTAATAACCCGAATTTTGTTTCAAATTCTGATTGTTATCCACTTCAAGTTGTGGCAGAGGCATAACTGTATGCTTTGTAACATCAAAATTTGCAAAGTCTGGATCGCGAGCAATAAGTTCTGCCAATCCACCAGGTGTATTCCATAATCCCCAGCGTTTCAAATCTATCCAGCGTACTGATTCAAAACAAAGTTCCAACGTACGTTCTGTTTGTAGGCGTTTTAAGAATAAATCAGATGAAGTGACGGATGCTGCAATTTCAGGGATGGTACTATTGGCAAGAGTAGATAGTTTAACACGTGCTCGTACTTTATCAACATAAGTTGCGGCAGTGGAGACATCACTTGGATTAAGATTAGCAATACACTCGGCATAGCAAAGTAAAATATCGGCAAAGCGAATAACACGGTAATTGGTAGGTGAATAGTAATCCGGAATAGCCTTGAATGCGTCATCAGAATATTTTCTGAAATAACATAGTGTTCCATAATGCCATCTTGTTACTGTTCCATTATAACAAGTTATACCAGGATTATCAGTAAACATTGCGGGATAGAAAATGTTAGCTAGCAAACGAGAATCGTTAGTATTAGAAACTGTTTTTTCTTTTTTATACTCAGTAACTAACCATGGGCGTACATTGGCATCTGGCCAAGCAAGATTATTATCTTGCAACCCCATGAATTTAGAACGTGAACTACCTACATTCATATTAGGGATATTATCATCGTAAATAGTATTATTATTCATGTCAGTAGGAGTTGGATTTGCATTTGAAAACTGAATTTCAAAAACCGATTCTTTGTTGTTTTCAGTACTTGGTAGAAAATTATCGGTATAATTAGTCATTAAACCATAATAAGCCATACCATCACCTTCAACTAACCAATAGAAAGAATTTTTAGCATTTTGCCATTCGTGGCGTTGCATATATATTTTACCCAGCAAAGCATAAGCTGCACCTTTGGTAATACGTCCTTTATCGGCAGCAGACCAAGTTGCAGGTAAATCCACAATAGCATCATTCAAGTCTTTTATAGCAATTGAATCCATTTGATTGGAATTTATCATTGGATAAACATCACCTGGTTTTGAAGGATTTATAACTAACTCCCCTCTACCAAACATAATATTCAAATTAAAATAATCAAAGGCTCTGATAAATTTGGCTTGAGCAACAATTTTCTTTACAGTTGCAGAATCAGTAGCAGAGCTAACTTTAATTAAACTACCATAATAAATCACCTGATTAGCTTCAAATATTTGTTTGTAATGATCTTTATAAACCAATGAATTACCCTGAATAAAATTATAGTTTGAATAATTAAATCTTGTCCAATCTGCTAATTCTACCCAACCTGATTTACTATAACCTTCATCGGAAGTAAGGTCATAACGGAAATATATCCAACGTCCCCAGTTACCTGGGCGTGTAAATTGACTATAAGTGGCGGTTAAGCCCGATTGTAAGTCGCTTGTGGTTTTCCAAAATGTGGCTGTTGTAGGCACATTGGGATTGGTTAAATCTAATAAATCCTGATTACAAGAAGCCAAGAATATTAGACTTACCACAAAAATATATTTAATTGCTTTTTTCATTTTCAGTGTGATTTTTAAAATGTAACATTAAGTGAAAGCATGAATGATTTAGGCGAAGGGTATGATGTGGGGTCAACTCCTCTTTCATAGATATTACCGTTTGCAAACTCAGGATCTAATCCTGTGTATTTGGTAAAAGTAATTAGATTTTGACCTGTAACTGCGACTCTTAAATTGTCAATATATTTAGTTAAAGTAGCTAGTTTAAAAGTATATCCCAAAGTAATGGCTTTGATTTTGAAATAAGAGCAATCTTCTAACCACCGGGTTTGGTCACCAAATGAATTACGGCTATCTCCATACAATAACCGTGGGAAATTGGTATTTGTATTATCAGGTGTCCAGGGATTAATGCCTACCAAATAGTTCGAGTTATCAGCAAAATAATTCAAACTGGCATTCAAACCATTATATACATTTTGACCAAATGCACCTAAGCCAATAACTGATAAATCCAAGTTTTCATATTGAGCATTGAAGTTTAATCCTACTTCAAAAGTAGGCCAAGGGCTACCGGCTAGCTGGCGGTCGTTAGCAGAAGATATAATACCATCATCGTTCAAATCAACATATTTTGCATCGCCAAGTTGTGGTCTTTGTCCATTGGAATAAACAATAGGCACACCATTGGAAGTTACATAATTATCAATTTCTTGTTGAGTATGGAAAATTCCATCGGTTTTAATCAAATAAAACATACCAATAGGTAGACCAACTTGTGTTTTAGCTAAACCAGTCAAAACTTCTTGTTTGCCGTATCCTAAACTCAAAACTTTATTATCCAAATGCGTTATATTAGCACCAATTGAGTATTTAAAATCACCGACTTTATCTTTCCATGTAGCGGTTAATTCTACACCACGGTTTTCGAGACTAGCAGCATTGACCAATGGGTTGCCGCCATCGTTGCCAGTTGCCAATAAAATTGGTGCCGGAACTAATACATCTTTGGTTGTAGAAATAAAATATTCAACAGATAATTGAAGTCTGTTTTTTAGGATAGCAACATCCATTCCGATGTTTTGTTGGGTTTTAGTTTCCCAATGCAAGTCCGCATTGGCTAACTGAACAGCAGTCATTCCATTCACTACTGTTTGCGAAGTTCCAAAGGTGTACATAGGGAAGTGCGATAGAGTTGGTACATAAGCATAATTTCCAATGGCCGCATTACCTAAACTACCATAGTTGGCCCGAATTTTCAAATCGTTTATCCAATCAACTTTAAAGAATTTTTCGTTGCTCACTCTCCAACCTGCCGATATGGACGGGAAGAATCCGTTGCGTTGTTCTTTTGAGAATTTTGAAGTATTATCATTTCTGAAAGTTCCACTGAATAAATAGCGGTTATCAAAATTGTAATTCACTCGTCCTAAATATGAAATCAAATTGGATTCATCTTTATAACCACCTGTAGTTGGGTTTGATTGACCGGCATCCAATACATCAAAATAGCTTCCATTAAGTTGTAAAACATTTTGCACATTTCCCCATGTCCAATTATAATTTTCGTTTTGGTAGCTTATACCAAATACTGCATCCACATTATGTTTACCAAATGTTTTATTGAAATTCAAGGTATTTTCAAACAATTTAGATTGATATCTGCCACGACCGTCGAACAATGAACTTGGATCTTGAGGTTGATTTAATGTCCAGCTACCCCATTTACGAAGACTGTGAGTATCATCAATAGAAGTTTCGTAACCTGCATTCATTTTATAAGACAGAAAGCTTGCAAGCTGCACATTTATATATACATTTCCTCTAATTCGGGTGTTTCCACTGGTATTTATAAGTAAGTTTTGCATAGCAACCGGATTACTTCCAAAAGTTGAAGCCCGTGAAAGATTACCATAACCCCAGCCCCCGGTTGCACTGTTTAGACTATCTTTTACTGCAATATCAGGTGTCATACGAAATGAATTAGTATAAGGATTACCACTGCCTGGAGCAATAACTCTGTTATCAGTAATAGCTAAGTTTTCGCCGACAGTGAAAATTCCACGCTTGGCTTCAGTGTTGACACGAAGACTGTATCTGGTTATTTCGTTCCCTTTAGTAGTACCTACATTGTCGAAATAATTCATGGATACGAAATAATTGCTTTTATCTGTTCCACCGGATATTCCGATATTATAATCTTTTGTAAAACCAGTCTGGAAAGTTTGATTTTGCCAATCTGTATTATTGGTATAATGGTTTTGAATAGGCAAGCCGGCATTGGTATATGCCATATTATTATATTTGAAGAATTGGGTAGTATCCATCAAATTCATGCGTGGACTTTGATCAACTGAGAATTTTACCGAAAAATCTACTTTCATATCACCTTTTTTACCTCTTTTGGTAGTGATAATGATTACACCGTTCGCAGCTCTGTTTCCGTAAATGGCAGCTGCCGAAGCATCTTTCAACACTTGCACAGATTCTACATCATTCGCATTCAAGTCGCGAAGACCACCTGTTGAAACCAATCCATCAATAACATATAATGGTGCACTATTTGTAAAATTACCAATGCCACGAATTTCAATAATTGGTTCACTTCCAAGTGCACCACCGTTGCGGATACTTACACCCGAAGCCAAACCTTGCATAGCATCGGCTACGGACATGGCTCTAACGTTTTTCATATCGTTAGAACTAATTACTGAAACAGCACCAGTCAAATCTTTCTTTTTAATGGTTCCATAACCGATAGCTACTACTTCATTAAGATTTACCGATTGGTCGTCAAGTTGCACAAAAATCTCTTTTTGACCGTTAATTGGAATAACTTTAGTTTCTTTCCCAATAAATTTAAACACCAGTTTTTTTGCCGTTTCTGGAACTGAAATAGAGAATTCACCTTTAATATCGGTAATTGTTCCAATCAACTGATTTCCTTCTACACTAACACTAACTCCCGGCAATTCACCCGAAAAATCCTTGACAGTGCCTGTAATCTTGTTTTGTGACCATGTGGTAAGAACTACTGAAAAGCTTGCTATTAATAGCAAGGTGATTCTTTTCTTTTGTTTGATTGATTTAAAGTTTATCATATATTAATTTTAAAATTTTGTTTTCTCTTTTCTAATCTTGTCTAATTGGGGTAATCATTCTGCTTTTGTCAATAGCAATTTCATCTATATTTGTTTGTGTATTTGGGATAAACTTTAGCCCTACAATAAAAGTCTGACGTGGTAATACCTCGGATTCTGAATTATGGGAATGAAAAACATAGCTTAAATTTCCTTTTTCATCTTTAAATACGTCACCATGTCCAGTGCCATTTTTCCCAATCTTCGACCGATCAATGATTGGATTCTTCGGATACTTTGTCCAGGGTCCTAATGGTGATTTCGATGTTGCATAACCCACTGCATAATCAATATTGCGAAAATCATTGGCTGAATAGAAAAGATAATAAGTCCCTTTGTGTTTAATAACTGTTGGACCTTCTGCAATGGGTGGAGCTGGCACACGCTTAGTGTCTTCCCAACCTCCTTGAGCAGTTATACATTCGATAAGTGTTTCGTCTTTTATTCCTGTAAAATCGTCCTTCATTTCAGCAACAAACAACTTATTGCCACCGCCTAATCTTACATGGTATAAGTATTTTTTTTCATTATCATCGAAAAATAAGAAAGGATCAATTTGTTTAACCGGGCTCGGAAGAGCTGCTATCATTCTTTGTGTAAATGGTCCAATAGGCGAATTGCTTTCGGCAATAGCTATATTTTCATTGGCAGTATAAAGCATATAAAACATATTATTATAATGTATTACTTGCGGTGCCCAGAAACCGGTAGTCCCAAACGTTTTATTTCCTTTTAATAATGCATAACCATTATTTGATGCTTCTTTGGGCTTTATCCAGTTTTTCAAATCTTTTGAAGTTAAAACAGGAAATCCTGTCTCTGGAATTGATTCTGTGCCATATAAATAATATAAACCCTGATAGGGAAAAATTGTAGGATCTGCTAAATAAATAACATCACCATTCGGTTTAGTTTTAGCTTCACAATAATAATAAGGCAAAGTTAATACAATTAATAACATAATTTTTATAAATGACTTTCTCATGCAATTTTCAATACAATTAAATAGTTGTTACATTTCCGTACAAAAATAAACTCACTAAATTTAAAACTATAGAACATTCTTGTCAACTTATAAAACACATGTCCAATAATCAATAAAATCTGAAGTTTTGCAAAAAAGAATCTACATCCATTGCATTTCTTGAATAATTTGTTGCACCAACTAATCAATCAAATGACTACTTTTACATTGAAATGCTATTCCCAAATAAATAATTACTCACAAAGGATGAAAAAATACCTATTTACATTAATATCATTTCTTATTTTTCTTAATTCAAATGTCATCGCATTTACTTTTCGGCATTATAAAGTAGAAAACGGCTTGTCAGAAAATTCGGTTTTTTGTAGCCTTCAGGATAGTAAGGGGTTTATGTGGTTTGGCACTAAAGATGGTCTCAATCGCTTTGACGGTCATAACTTCGCTGTTTTTCACAGTAGCTCTAAAGATAAAACCTCTATTGGTAATAATTTTATCCGTTCGTTACATGAGGACAAGCATCATACGCTTTGGGTTGGTACGGAGAAAGGCATATTCCTTTACAGTCAACAATACAATTCATTTCAATATTTTGATAAGAAAACAGATCAAAATATACAGATAAATATGCAAGTTAATGCAATTATAGACGACAATAACGGAAATCTGTGGATAGCAAGTACCAGTGGTCTCTTTAAATACAATACTGAAACACTAAAACTCACCCTCTTTAACCATAATCCAAAAAATGAAAATTCATTATCAGCAGATTTCGTCAGTTCAGTAATTTGCGATAGCAAGGGTGATATTTGGGCAGGTACTTTAGCCGGTGGTTTAAGTAAATTTATTCCACGCAGCAACAGTTTTAAAAATTTCAGTTTTACAAACTTAAAAGCTGCATCGGGCATCAGCATTCTTAAGATTCTCGAAGACTCACAAGGCAATCTTATTTTGGGAACTCTAAGTGATGGACTGATTTTCTTCGACAGAAACAAAGAAACAAGCTTACAATACCTAACTCAAACCTCACAAGAAAAAATCTTTTATTTCCGCGATATTTTTGAATATTCTCCAGGCATTTACTTAGTGGGCTCTGAAAATGGGTTGATTCAATTTGAAAAATCTACAGGTAAAGTTACTCAAATGAAGTCTTCTACATACAACACAAACACAATCAGCGATAACGCTATATATTCAATTTACAAAGACCGTGAAGGCGGTATTTGGGTAGGAACTTACTTTGGCGGTGTAAACTATATTTCACCTAAAACCAATCCTTTTGAGATATATGTTCCCACAGAATATAATAACTCTGTAAGTGGTAAAGCCATTAGCCAGTTTTGTGAGGACAGCAAAGGAAATCTTTGGATTGGTACCGAAGATGGAGGTTTAAACTATTTTGATATTGAAACCAATAAATTCAAATATTATAATCATATAGCTGGTCAAAATAGCCTTTCATATCACAATGTACACAGTTTGATGCTCGATGGAAACAACCTCTGGATAGGCACTTTTGTGGGTGGTTTAAATATTCTCAACACCAATACAGGTCAGTTTAAATATTATACAAGCTCAACTGATATTCACACCATTGATGATAATAATGTATTTTCAATCTATAAAGATCTCACTGGCACTATTTGGGTAGGTACTATTCATGGTTTAAATAGGTATAATCCAGTATCTAAAAGCTTTGATCGAATAACAGCACTTCCACCACATACTCATGTGTATGACATTTTACAAGATCATTTCGGTTTGCTTTGGATAACAACATATACTCGTGGTATTTTTTGCTTCAATCCCAAAACCAATAAATGGAAACAATACCTAAACGACAGTGGAAATTCACATTCATTGTCTCATAACAAAGTCATTTCAGTATTTTTAGATGACCACAAACGACTTTGGTTTGGAACCGAAGGCGGTGGACTATGTCAGTATAATTATGATAAGGATAATTTTACGACTTATGATGTGAACAATGGTATTCCGAACAATGTAGTGTATATGGTTGTACCCGATCACGATTACCTGTGGATTAGCACGAATAAAGGTTTGGTGAGATTTAATCCTGAAAACAATAATATCAAAATCTATACAAAATCGGACGGTCTTCAAGGCGATCAATTCAATTTTAAATCGGCTTACAAAGCCAGAAATGGCAAGATCTATTTTGGAGGTACCAATGGTTTCAATGCCTTTTACCCGGAGGAATTAAGAGAAAACAAATACATTCCTTCCATTGCAATTACTAATTTTCAACTGTTTAACAAGGATGCAAATGTAGGTCAAAATGACTCTCCACTCAAGGAATCGGTAACCTTTACCGATGAGATAAGACTCAATTACAACCAGTCTTTTATTAATTTTGAGTTTGTTGCATTAAGCTATTGTATTCCCGAAAAAAACCAATACGCCTACAAGTTGGAAAATTTCGACAAGGATTGGAATAACATTGGAAATAATCATAAAATTTCCTATACAAGTTTACCATCAGGCACTTACACACTTCACATCAAAGGGTCTAACAACGACGGATTATGGAATAATGATGGCATTAAGCTTATAATCAAAGTCTATCCTCCTTTCTGGCGAAGTATTTGGGCATATATTCTATACTTAATTTGCTTAATTACTGGTTCTTATTATCTATTGAAAAGGACCAAAGTAAAGAACCTGAAAGAACAACAAATCAAATTGGACAAGATACATGCTGATAAAGAAATTGAGCTATACAATGCAAAAATTGATTTTTTCACAAACATTGCCCACGAAATTCGCACTCCATTAAGCCTAATTAAAGCTCCATTAGATTATATTCTGAAAAAATACAACAATATAGATATGCAAGAGTATTTGAGCGTTATGGACAGGAATACTAACCGATTATTAAGCCTTGTAAATCAGTTACTTGATTTCCGTAAAGCAGAGAAGAATAGTTATTCTGTCAATTTCAAACAAACCAATATCAATGAATTATTGCATGCCATCTACGATAGTTTCAAGTATTTTGCAGATAGTCGTACCTTGGAATTTAAAATTGAAGTAACTAAAAATGAAGTAATTGTACAAGCCGATGCCGAATGTTTAAACAAGATAATAAGCAATCTGCTTTCCAATGCTATAAAACACGCTAAAACCAAAGTAGTTTTGTCTTTGATTTCAGAAGAAGAACAATCTGACAATTATAAAATCAGCGTTTATGATGATGGTGATGGAATAAATTCATTCGAATTGGAGAAAATTTTCCAACCTTTCTATCAAATAAAAAATGATTCGCCACTAACAAAATCTTCAGGTACTGGCATTGGTTTAGCATTGGTGAAATTACTTGTAGAAATTCACGGAGGGAAAATAAACGTACAAAGTGAAGAACATAAATTTGCTTGCTTTACAGTTGAGTTCCCTATTAATAATAAAATTATTAATAATTCAATCACCAATGTACAGCTGCCTGAAGAAATTATTATTCAAGACAAATACATTGTAAATCCAAGGAAAGAGCAGTTTTTTATTAAAAATAAAGATTTACCCTCACTCCTGGTTGTCGAAGATAACGAAGAGTTAAATCAGTTTGTGGTCAATTATTTTCAGGAAAATTTCTCAGTAATTTCGGCTATTAATGGAGTTCAAGCTATTAAAATTCTTGAAAATTTCTCTCCTGATTTAATTATTAGTGATATTGTAATGCCTGAGCTTGATGGGTTAGAACTTTGTCAGTATATTAAAACAAATACCTTGTTTAGCCACATACCTATTATTCTACTTACAGCAAAAACTGATATCAAGTACAAAATAGAGGGTCTTGAATATGGAGCAGATGCTTATTTTGAAAAACCGTTTTCAGTTGAGCATCTTGAGGCACAGGTAATAAATCTCTTGGAAAGTAGAGAAAAACTAAAAACAAATTTTATTTACTCACCACTTACTGCCATTAAAAGTATTGGTGGTAATAAGGCTGATGAAACTTTTTTAGTACAAATTACTGAAATAATTGAAGCAAATATTACTGATGTCAATTTATCTGTTGAGGAACTGTCGCTAAAATTGGCAATGAGCCGCTCTAATTTGCATCGGAAAGTGAAAGGCATTTCGGGTCTAGCACCTAATGATTTTATTCGCTTGGTAAAGCTTAAAAAAGCTGTAAGGTTAATGACAGCAGGTGAGAATAGAATCAATGAAATATGTTATTTGGTAGGCTTTAATACACCTTCGTATTTTGCCAAATGTTTTCAAAAACAATTCGGAATTTTGCCGAAAGATTTCATAAAGAAGTAATTGCTTAGGTTTTCAAACTATTATATTCATGATTCATTTTTAGTTTACCACTTTAAACTTTTTCGTCACATTAATCATATATACAACTTCAATATTCATATTTAAACTCATATTTTATTTTTAGATTAACCTTCTCAATCTGTAATGCTATTAAGGTGAAACGACCACACTCCCATCACCATTCCTGCTCCTGCACCCTTCTGCGGTATCTGATTTCCAAAGGAATCCTGTGTTCCGAATTCAATGGCAATGGTAAGAATCAGTTTGTCGTTTTTATTTAAAATAGGAGTGAAACACTTAAAAATCTTTCGGGATTTGTTCCTGTATATTTTATGAGGTGTTGCCGCTATTAAACATCATGTTACGCAGTACTTACTTTCCTTAAAGTGTTGGGGCAGACTATAAACTCCCCAGCACCTTCGCACATCCCGCCCATTTCAGTGCTTCCCCTTCACCCTAGGCACTTACCATTCCGAATTCCACGCCAATACCCAGCACCGCGTGTCGCTATCGGTCAGATGATTTCCTATTTTATCGATTTGCACTTCCAGCATTTGTTCAAGCAAGGCACGTTTCACGGGTGTCCAGTCGGTACGAGCTTCTTTGTAATAGCCAATAATTGAAATTCAACAACCTAAGAATGCAGAGAATCGTGTTATATATCGAATTTTATTTGATAAGTAGAAAAATATATACTATCTTTGTAACTCGTACTATAATATCAATAAAGCTTTAAATATGGGTCTAAGTAGTGATATAATACAAATAAATTCAGTTACTCCTGCAGATATCAGTAAGTCTGTAGCAAGTAGGCTGAAGAGTCGCAGATTAGAATTAAATTTAACACAAAATGGCTTGGCGGCACGGGCAGGTGTAAATATAGAAACCTACCGTAAATTTGAACGAACGGGTGAAATCTCGCTTCACAATCTGGTCAAATTGGCTATTGCATTGGATGTGACAACTGATTTCGCTACTTTATTTGCACAAAAGCAGTATCAAAGTCTTAGCGATTTATTGGAAGTGGAAAATTCAAACCGTAAACGTGGAAAGAAATTATGACAAAAATTGAACTTGTTGAAGTATATATCGGAAACAACAAAGTGGGTAGGGTGGCTC
>Ga0114951_10003620_pt1 | contig 15834 bp, 12 predicted proteins | sample AM7aDNAmetaG_FD_88677 | JGI IMG/M metagenome (GOLD analysis project Ga0114951, IMG submission 88677) | Freshwater microbial communities from Finland to study Microbial Dark Matter (Phase II) - AM7a DNA metaG | ecosystem: Environmental > Aquatic > Freshwater > Lake | place: Finland: Lake Alinen...
GGCTTTGCTCGTGCAGTGCGCGGGCGATGAGTTCTTTGCCGACACCGCTTTCGCCGCGAACCAAAACGGTGGTCACGCTATTGGCCACCTGCTCGATGTGGCGATAGACGGTTCGCATCGCGTCGGAATTGCCGATCATGTTCGGAGGGCGAAGGCTCGTTTGAAGCTGTTCCTGCAACCGCTCGTTTTCGCGTTGCAACGTGTTCAGACGCTCCCTGGCGACGTTGTGGAAATGCACGCTTTGGGCGATGACGTTGGCCACGAGGGAGAGCAGCCGGCGGTCGGCGTCCAGGCTGGCTTCCGCCCGGCTTGGACGTTCCGCGCTGAGACAACCCACGACTTCCTCGCCGAATTTCACCGGCACGCAAATGAGCGCCATTTTTTCCACGGCCCCCTCCGCGCTTTCCCGTTTGAGCGACGGGTCCGCCGAGATATCCGGCACCACCACGGCCTGGCCGGTGCGGATCACGTCGTCAATGAGCGGGCGATGAAGGCGGAGATATTCATCCTTTGAGAGCTGGCCCGGCAATCCGACGGCCTCGGAAGCCGACAAACTGCCGTTTTTGCGGTCGAGAATGGTAATGGTGCCGCACTGAAGGCCCATGACCTCCTCCATTTTGAGGAGGACCGGCCGGATGACGTCGTGCAGTTCGAGGCTGCTTTCCAGCGCGCTGGAAATGCTGAGCAGCAGATTCAATTCATCCACTGCCCGGCACCCCTTTTCCGCCGCGAGACTGCATTCCTCCCCTTCAGGTCCAACACACTTGCGCTGACTTTCATTTGCGAATGAGTTCACAAATCATTTCGCGTCACTTGCCCCGGGACAGGCGTTGCCGAAGCTGCCAGAAAAGCATGACGCCGTAACCGCCCACGAGTCCGCCGGACACCCACCATTGAACGCCGTCCTTGAAGAGCAGCGGACAAACGATTTGAACCAGAACCAAGGCCATCAGAAGGCAGGCGACGCGGGCGCCCGAGCCGGGCATGAGCGACCAGCCGCTGTTGAGATTGCCGGCGGTTTGTTTTCTTTCGTTGCGACGCCGCGCGGCATCCTGGACCATTCCGAAACCGATTCCGATGATGACGCCGGCGAGCAGACCAATGAGTTTTTGGAGCATATTGATCAATTCACGGGGCATATTATTGAGTTTCTTCTGATTAGCAAGCTGCGCGAGGGAGCCGCCCCTCGCGCAGCCATGCGCATGATGTTGTTCAACTGATTTCCACCCGGTCAGACTTTGGGCATGGGCGTTTCGTAGCGCTTGTCCATGACCACGCCACTATAGCCGGGGACGCCCATTTCTGGAACGTCGAGGCCTTCGATTTCATCTTCCAATTTGACACGGTTGCCGACGAGTTTCTCAGCGATGAAGAAGACGATGAACGAAAGAACGGACAATGTGACGAAGCACGTTATGACGCCGATCAGTTCGGCCCAGAACTGGCCCATGCCGCCGCCGTAGAACAGTCCCCGGACGGTTCCCGGCACGGAATTCCAGCCGTCGCCGTAGGTTCCGTCCGCGAGCAACCCGATCGAGAGGCAACCCCAGGCGCCGTTGACGCCGTGAACCGAGATGGCGCCGACGCAATCATCAATGCCGATCCTCTCGAAGAAGAACACCGACTCGACCACGAGAACGCCGGAGACGATGCCGATGAGCGACGCGCCGCCCGCGCTGACGAAGGCGCAAGGAGCGGTGATCGCCACCAGACCGGCCAACATGCCATTGCACATCATGGACGGATCGGGTTTTTTGGTGCGGACCCACCACATCCACAGGGTCGCCGCCAGCGCGCCCGTGGCGGAGGCGAGCATGGTATTGACGGCAACGACGGCGATGCGCAGGTCGGTGCCGGCAAGGGATGAGCCGGGATTGAATCCGAACCAGCCGAACGCCAGGATGAACGTGCCCAGCATGACGAAGGGAATGTTATGCGGAGTGATCGGGTGGACGATTTTCCCATTTTTGTCGTATTTGCCATGTCGCGGGCCGATCAGCCAGCAGAAGATCAGGCAGATGACGCCGCCTTGCATGTGGACGACCGACGAACCTGCGAAGTCCACGTGACCGTGGCCGAGAGCGGGGAAGTTGGAGCCGAGCATGGCGAGCCAGCCGCCGCCCCACACCCAGTTGCCAAAGAGGGGATACATGAACGAGCCGATGCAGCAGCCGTAGATCATGAACGCGGAGAATTTCCAGCGTTCAGCCGCGCCGCCGGTCGGAATGGTCGCGGTCGTGTCCATAAACACCATTTGGAACAGGAACAACGCGAATGCCGCCGTGTCATAGCCGGCGCCTTGCAACATGAATCCTTTCCAACCCAAAATGCCGAATGGGTGGCCGAAAATCGTCCAGGTGATTTCATGGTTCAGGCCGGCGTAGCCACCCATCGTTCCAATTCCACCCAGGCCCCCGAACATAAAGGCGAATCCGCACAGGTAGAATCCGAGCATGCCCATTGGGTAGATCATAAAGTTCATGGACATGGTGTGCCCGGCGTTTTTCGCGCGGCACAATCCGGTTTCCACCAGTGCGAAGCCAGCTTGCATGAACATGACGAGGAAGCCCGTGATCAAAGTCCACATGAAGTTGATCGCCACGCGGTTGTGGCCGACCGAGTCAGACAGTTTCACGGCCAGCGGTTCAAGCCTGGCCTGTGCCGTGTAGTCGTCAAATGCCTTTTTGGCAATGGCATAGGCGGCGACTTTGTTTGTGTCTTTCTGGTCATCGCCGCTCAAGGCGGTTGGTTCGCTGACGACAAAATGGTTTCCAGCGGCGTCCTGCGCGTCGGCGGATGAGCCTGTGGCGGTCCCCGCCGGATCGGGTTTGGGGCTGGTGCTTGCCGTTGGGGCGGCGGGCGCGTTGGTCATGGCCATGCCGGGCATGGCGTTGGTGTCTTCGGCCCGCAAGGCTGACCCGCAGCAGGCCCCGAGCATGGCTGCAATAATAATGGTTCGTTTGATCATAAGTTAATGGGTCTATATGTTCGTGAATGGGGTTGCAGGATTCTCAGATGGCTTGGCTTCCTCTCTCTTCGGTGCGAATGCGCACGGCATCTTCGACGGTTGAAATGAAGATTTTGCCGTCGCCGATTTTTCCGGTCTTGGCCGATTTGGTGATCGCCTCCACCGCCCGGTCCAGTAGCTGGTCGGGCACGACCAGTTCGATTTTGATTTTCGGCAGGAAGTCCATGGCGTATTCGCTGCCGCGATAGATTTCGGTGTGGCCCTTCTGCCGTCCGAAACCCTTGACTTCGCTTATCGTCATGCCTTCGATTCCGATTTCTCCGAGGGCATCTTTGACCTCCTCCAATTTGAATGGTTTGATAATGGCCTCAATTTTTTTCATATTTAAATTTGATTCTGGTTTGCTTCAGTCCGGCGCGCCTGTTCCCCTTGCAAGTGCGATACCAAAGGGAAAAAGAATTGGAAAAAAATTCCGCGAACGCGGAAAAACCGCGTGAAATCAACGGTTTGTCGCGCAAGAAAAAAACGCGACGAACGAAACCGGGGAAAATCCGAACCGGAAATTTCACACACGAATGTAGGTTTTAATGGGAAAGCCACGCGGATGTAGCTTTGTTGCGGCGGGAGCGGCTGAGGTCCATGAGCGCGATCTTCGAGTATATCCGCGTTCTCTTTCGCGATATATTGTTGCTTTTCCATGAACATCCGAAGGGCTGGCCCCAAAATTGCATACACCAACGCACCGTTGGGTTTGCCGCATCATCCCGGGATGAACGCATCGCGAATGATTGCCTGAATCGGTAGTCGGCGGGCGCCGGCCGCCCGCGGTCTGTCAAATATCATGATTGCAGAGATTCAACCAAGCCCGTGGATGGCGGCGCCCTTCATCGCGCTGCTGGCGGCCATAGCCCTGGCGCCGCTCCGATTTGCGGACTGGTGGGGTAAACATTATCCCAAGGTGTCCTTTGTCCTGGCGGCATTAGTTGTCGCCTATTATCTGCTGGCGCTGAACGCGACGCCGCGGGTGTTGCACGCCGCGAGCGAGTATTTCAGTTTCATCGCGCTGATCGGATCGCTCTTCGTGGTATCAGGCGGCATTCACATCACCATCAAGGGAGAGGCCACGCCGCTGGCGAACGTCCTTTTTCTGGCTGCGGGCGCGCTGGCGGCGAACGTGCTTGGCACGACCGGGGCTTCGATGCTCTTGATCCGTCCGTGGCTGCGCGCCAACAAGTATCGCGTCACCGCGCATCACGTGGTTTTCTTCATATTTATCGTGTCCAACGCCGGCGGCTGCCTGACTCCCGTGGGCGACCCGCCGCTGTTTCTGGGTTATTTGAACGGCGTGCCGTTTTGGTGGGTGGCGCGGCACGGCTGGCTGATCTGGCTGACCGGGGTGGCGATATTGCTGGCGATGTTTTACGTGGTGGACGCGCGGAACTACGCGCGGGCGCCGAAACCGGTGCGCCAGGAATTGACCGGCCGCGAAAAATGGCGGTTTGACGGGCTGGGCAACCTGTTTTTTCTCGCCATTGTGCTGGGCGCCGTGTTTGTCAATCATCCGCCCTTTCTGCGCGAAGCCCTGATGATTGGCGCCGCGTTGGGGTCTTATTTCACAACCCCGGAACCGGTTCACGCCTCCAATCAATTCACGCTGCACCCGGTCAGGGAAGTCGCCATCCTGTTCGGCGGAATATTCGCGACCATGATGCCGGCGCTTGACTGGCTTGCCGCCAACGCCGGCAAGCTTGGCTCGCCCACGCCCGGCTTTTTCTATTTTGGCAGCGGCGCCCTTTCCAGCGTCCTGGACAATGCGCCGACCTACCTCAGTTTCTTCAGCGCGCTGCTTGGAGCTTCCGGGGCGAACGACGCGGGCGCGCTATTGGCAAATCATCCGGGGGGCGTTCTCGCGGTCAGCTTCGGCTCGGTTTTTTTCGGCGCGAACACGTACATCGGCAACGGGCCCAATTTCATGGTCAAGGCCATCGCCGACCATCAAAAAGTTCACACGCCCACTTTTGCCGGCTACATCGGGAAATTCACCTTGCCTTTCATGCTGCCGATGCTCATCGCGGTGTGGCTGCTATTTTTTCGGAACTGAAACCGGTTGCGCGGGCCAGCCAACTCAATGGTCCTTGGACAGCTTTGCCGCCCGGGCGCAAGGTCGCGCGCAAGGGGTGGCCGTTGCCGGGTGAAACGTCATGGGCCGGTGATCTGCAATTGTCCGGCCACGAACCCGAAGTTGTCGTCTATATTCTTGGTCACGGCATCGTCATTGAATCCAAGCCAAAGTTCACCAGCGCGGTCCGATGTGAATTGTCCGTTGGCGCCGAGATACCAGTAACCGTTGGCGCCCGATTGCCGTGGGAAATAGTTTCCGTTCCCCCACTCGTTCGTGGCGCCCGCATAATAAGGATTCGGTCCCACAAAGGCGATGAGGCTGAAATGAGGGCCGGTTACGAACGTGTCATAGTAGTTTACACCGTTGCCGCCCGGCCCCCACCATGCTTGCCCGTTGTCGCCGGTCCAGGTTCCATTGGTGGCGGGGAAGCTCACTATGTCATTGCTGTTGACGTGGATGCCGGTGTCGGTCCAGAGCGGATAGGCCGGCACTATGACAAACCCAGGCTGGCAGGCGGAGAAGTTCTCCACCCAACTGTTGGTTTGGCTGGCGACCAGGACGAATCCCTGTCCGATATTGACGGATGGCTCGGAGGGATTCCATCCCCCGGCGATGGTATAGGTGTTGGTGGAATAGTTGGAGCCTTTCCACAACAGCACTTTATCGCCATTGTTCGGGTTGTAGCCGAGGTCCGAGTGAATCCGCCCGGCTTGCGGCACAATGGAACTGACAAAATTGGTTCCCCGGGAAATCACGTTGGTGGACACTCCCTGCGCCATCAGGCCCGCGAAGGGGAGCGTTATGGGTTCATCCGTCGGATTGACGAAAAATTCCGCATGGCCGGGCAAGAGTGTGATATTGCCGTTGGGAAGCCAAGCATGTTGAGAGCCAGCGTATGCATCCACATCAAAGCCATATCCGTTCCATTTCATAATCAACGATTCATCGGGCAGATCGGAATAAAGGCCGCTATTCGCCAAAAAAGCATACCATCCTCTGGCCGTATTCTGAGGATATTGGGAACCGTTGACTTGATACAATTGGTTGGCGATCAGATTTGTTCCAGGGGGGATGGTGACATTGATGAAACCGATGATTTGCGAGCAGACATTGCCCGAGCGCATTTGATAAAAGCGGTTGGTGACGCCATCGGTGTTGGGATCGGTGAAATCGAGATAACAACCGCAAGCCGGATCCAAAACGGCGCTGCCGATGAGCGCCCAGTTTGTCAGATCACTGGAGGAGTAGATCTGCCAGCTGGTTCCAGATGTGCCGCTGATATTGAAGCTGAAGGTGATGGGATCATTATATGCATTTATCGAAGCGTCGTTGGGAAAAGCCGTGAAAGCGGCCCCGCCCGAACACACGGGATTGGGCGTGGCGCCGGTGTGGCGCGGGTTGGCGTGAAACATCGGCCAGGGGGCATTGGCGGCCGGACTTGCGGAGCCGGCCAGCTTGTAGAGGAACCCGTCTTCGCCGGCGATGATGATTCCTCCATCGGCGGGGTTGATCGCGGGGGAAGAAAGGACATATCCGCCCGTTGGGTACGACCATTTGACCGAGCCGCCGGCAATGCCGTAAACGGAATTGTCCCCGGAGCCAATGACGACCACGCCGTCCTGGCAGATTGCGGGAGAGGAGAGGAACGGGTAGCCGTATGGTTCGTTGAACTGCCAGGCCAAAGCGCCGTTGGTTATGGCGAAGAGATTGCCATTCAGGTTCGCGGCGACCACCAAGCCGTCCGGTCCCACGGCGATCGAGGAGTTGATCGTCGAACCGATTCCCGTGTCAAAAACCCACTGCAACCCGCCGTTTGGGCCTATGCAATAGACATAACCGTCGGATGAGCCAATGATGACATTGCCCGCGGCGTCCAGGGCGGGCGAGGCGTTCGGAACGCCCCCGGAAGGGAGCGGAAAAAACCAGGCGAGATTGCCGTCGGGGTTGACCGCGAACAAATCATTGCACGACAAAAAATATACGGAACAGTCCGGCCCCACCGCGGGCGAGGAATCCACGCCGTGTTCATCGTTGGGGTAATCGTTGAAGTAATCGTCGGTCTGGAAAAGCCAGTTGACCGCGTGGGTGGCTGGATTGATGGAAAACAAACCGTTCGAGTTTCCACTTGTAGTCGTAACGTAAATCGTGCCATCGGTGGCGCTGACAGCCGGGGAGGAATTAACCAAGGCTCCCAAGTTGATCTGCCAAAGCAGCGCGCCATTGGTGGGATTGAAGGCGTCCAGATCACCCCCGGTGGAATCCTGCGCGCCGATATAGAGGGCGCTGCCATCGGCGGACAGCGCGGCGGATGAAGTAATGTCCCCATTCCGCCCCGTGGCGATGGAGTGGGACCATTTGACATTTCCAAAAACGTCCAGGGCGAACAACATGCTTCCCGTGGTGGCGATGAATACGGAACCGTCCTCCGCAATCGCGGGAGAGGCGTCCAGGGCGGCGCCCAAGTAGTTGGACCAAATCAGGCCAAGCCCGGCTGTCGCGCTTTCCCAACATATCACGTTGGAGACGATGACGGTGTAAGCGCCGGCATCGTTGGTTTGGACGCTGGCAATAGTCAGGGTGCTGGCGGTTTTGCCAGGGAGGTTGGTTCCGTTCAACTGCCACTGGTAGTTTAAGTCAAGGCCCGCGGCGGTCACGCTGAAAACCGCGCTGCCGCCCGCCGCGACGACCTGATTGGAGGGGGCAACGGTGATCAAAGGAGGCTGGTCGTTGGCGGTCAGGGCCGCCGCGAAATAGAGATGGTTGGTTCCAGCGCTGACCGGACTGGCGGCGATGGAATTGCCGGTGGCGGTCAAGGTTTGGACGGGAACCCAATCCGGGTCGTTGAGGTTGGTCTTTTCCAGCAGGTAGTAGGACATGCCGGGAAGCGTGTTGCTGATGGTTATGGCAATGCCGCCGGAACCCGCCGAGATTTTCAGCCAGAAGTTGGTCCAGGTTTCGCAAGCCGTGTAACCACCGGCCGGGGGAGTGAACGTCCGGACTTCCGGCACGGCGTTGGTGGAATCATCGCCGCCGTCAAAGTTGGTGGAACCATCGCCGCCAGGCAGCAAGGAAACGTCGTCTTGTGTCATTGCGACGCCGCCGGAGCCAGATGATCCATGGCGATGATGCCGGCGCCCCGCCCGCGCGGCCCAGTACGCGGGATAATCCACGCCCAGGTCATCGTAGTAATAATTGTCAGGCGCGCCGTCCGTGTAGAGCGGAAGGTCCGGGAACGGGTCGGCGGGAAAGGGCGGGCAATTTGTCAACTGCATGCTCCAAAAGCATCCTGTCGCCGGCATGGCGGAGACCGCCACCAAGCCGGCGGCCTCCGGGTCGCTTTGCGCGCGGCAGACGTCCGGGGTCGCGATGAGGAATACTGTCAAGCATACAATAATCAAGGCGGATGTTTTCAGCGTCATTTTCATACGTTCCTGTCTTTCCTTTTATTTGTCATGGCCGACGGCGGCGCAAGGCTCCCGGCGGGCTGTTTTGTTTTTTATATGTTGTTGGGTGGAAATTCATCGCGGCGGCGGTTTCCAGTTGTAATGCCAGTAGAGACTCCAGAGGGAGGCCAGCCTCACCGCTTCGGCATGGCCGTCGTCAAAGCCGATGTTGATGGCCGCGTTATTCGGAAATATGTAGTAGGGAGGAAGTATCACGGAACGGACCGGCGTTGGCGAAGTCGCCGTCCCCCCCCCATGCCGCCAAATCGTGCAGCGTTGCATGCCTGTAATGTCGATCGATGCACCGGTAGAAAGATCAGACGCCGGAGGGTCGCTTTCAAGCGGCCATTCGTTCCAAAAAACCGAGTCTGTGAAAAATGGGGTCATTGCCGGTCTTTGTACCGAGGCCGGTTTGCTGAATATATACTGCGGATTATTACTGACGACCGGTGGGGGGGGGGCTATCCATGTTGAAAAAATGGTGATGTTTGGGTCGTAAGAATTAAGCCAACTATTCATGCTGTAGCTGCCATTGACCGGAACTGTCGTCGTTGGTGGCCAGACATACCACGCAAGACTGGCGGTTCCGGCGACAGCGTTGTTTGAACTTTCCCGGTTCGTTGGGCAAGTAGCCGGGCAAAGGATAATATTCGTTGTCAATCCATAAGGATTTAAACTTTGCACCCATGAATTCAAATCGTTCGTGTCGTATTCGACGATTGTCTCCCCGGTATCATCCATGTACATCAAGCCGCTGAGGGTCATTTGTTTGAGGTTGTTCACGCATTTGACATCCTGGGCCTGATGTTTGGAAGCGGACAGCGCCGAGAGCAACAGCGCCGCAAGAATCCCAATGATCGCAATGACCACCAACAACTCAACAAGAGTGAACGCCTCCCCATGACGGTTACGATTCATGTTCCCGGACTTCCTTTCCCAAGTCTTGCCCGTGCGCTGCCTGTGGTCAATATTATCGTATTTGTGAGAGGCTCAAGCATTTCTGTTGTTTTCATGCCGTTTGAGGTTTTGCGGTTTTGGGATGAGCCCGAGCGCCGCATTCATCACATGTCCATGCCACTTTCTGGCCGGCAGCGAAATATCCCGTGGTGGGGCAGTCACATACCCATGCAATTCGTTTTCGCTTCGGCTCGTCTTCTGAATCCCCGGAAAGCAAAGGCGCATCGCGCAATCCTGACCGGCGCGCCCACTCCATGAACGGCGAACCCGTCAAGACATCCATGCACCGGCAACCAAAACGAGGGCACGGAATCCCAAGACACGCCGCTTTCCGTCGAAACCAGGCGGAGTGATATTTGCCGGTCTGGGCGTTATCGGCCAATTCCTCGAAACAATGAAGCAAAAGATGAAGAACCAGCGCGGCGGTTTTAACTTCCGAGATAACCGCGAAATGAGCCAGATTCAACGTGATGACACATCGGAGCGCGGTGGCTTCCCTTCCCGGATGGTAACGGCCAAAAACCCGCCGCGATAAACGCTCCAACCGGAACACGATTTCGGGCCGCGTCACCGGCTCGCCTTTCCATTCATGGGGGACAAAATGCCGCCACAGATCCGCTTCCCAAGCTTGTATTTTGGAAGCCAGCTTGTTGAGCGGGGTGTGGCTAAACGACATCCAGCCTTGCGACTCGCACTGGAGAGCAGCAATGGCGGAGTTGACATGGGCATCCATTGCGGCCGGGGCGTATGTGGGTGTACACCCACAATTTCCTCCTTTACGCTCCTGGCCACCGAGGGCGGAACCCGGTGATGCTCCGTGAACCTGGAATCCCGTCGTCATCCGCAGCCTTGGTGATATTGGCTCATTTGAGAGGTTGATTTCCAAAATTCAACACCCGCGCATTCGTATTGATGCCCTGCCCTTTGCATTTGATTGCATTTTGGACTTGGCTCGCATTTAAGCAGGTTTTTTGCGGAAAGCAAGCGAAAAAATACCAGCATGTTGCTGGTGTATCAGCCAAAGCCGTTCTTTTTATTCTTGTCGGCATTGTGGCAGGCCGAAAGAAAACGCAAAAGCCGGTTTTTAGGCATCGGAAACTTATTGGCGAAGCAATACGTTTGCGCCGGGTCAGCGCAGGGCTGACTCAGGAGGCGCTCGGGGAACGGGCGGAACTGAATCCAAAATATATTGGCGAAGTCGAACGGGGGGAGAAGATCATTTCCATTGAAGCCCTGCTCCGGATTGCCAAGGCCGTCAGGACGCCGATTCGGGAATTCTTTTGGAACGTCTGACTGGCCTCCCTGGACAACCCTGTGTGTTTTACCTTCATCAGCAGGATTTGTCAGCCGTCCCGCCCACAGCCATCACTTTAATATCAGGAATTGGATGTTTCTGAAAGCGTCAGTTTTTTTTGCCGAAGCAGTAGACGGCGCCGTCGTCGGAACCGATGACTATTTTTTCGTCGGCGACGGCGGGGGAACTGGCCACGGGACGGCCGATCTGCCAAGACCAGAGTTGTTTTCCGTCCTGGAGGGAAACGATGCGGACCGCGCCGTCGTCGGAGCCGAAGACGACTTTGCCGCCGGCCACGACGGGGGAACTTTCGATTTTGCCGCCGGTGGAAAATTTCCAAAGACCGTCGCCCCGGGCGCGATCGAGGCAATGGAGCGCCTTGTCGTGTCCGCCAAAAACAACGCGCTGTTCCGTCACCGCCGCCGCCGCCATGCAGGGGAAGTCCATGTCTTGGAAGCGCCAGAGGACCTTGCCGTCGTTGATGTTGACGCAAAGGAACTGGTTGTCGTAATGGCCGAACCATGCGCAATCGCCCGCCAGGGCCGGGGAGGCGGCGATGAAGGCGCCGGCGTCTATTTCCCTGACTTTCGCGCCGGTGGCCGCGTCCAGGACGTGGAGGAGGGCGTCGCAACCGCCAAAGACGGCCTTGCCGCCGGCCAGGGCGCAGGAGCCGTTGATGTAGTTGCCGGTTTCGCAGGTCCAGATGGGAACGCCGTTGGTGGCGTTGAAGCAATAAAGTTTGAAATCGTAGCTTCCAACCCAAACGCGGGGCGGGCCGGCGGCGGACGGGAGGGCATTGGCGGAGGCGAGAATTTTGCCGCCGGTCGCGTATTTCCAGAGTGGAAGGCCGTTGGAGGCGTTGATGGAGTAAAAGACGCCTTCGATGCCGCCGGCAAAGACGGCGTTGCCGGCCAGCAACGGGGGCGCTTGCACGGCCGAGCCGGCCTTGAACGCCCAGACTTCGCGCCCGGATGCGAAGTCCAGCGCGTGAACCAGGCCGTCATCGGAGCCGATGAAGACCTTGCCGCCGCCGATGACGGCGGAGGACCTGACCGGCCCGCCTGTTTTGAAAGACCAGAGCAGGACGGGCTTGGCGGGCAGGGCGCAGGAGGCCACGCCGGTCAGGGCGGGATTGCCGCGGAAAACGGGCCAATCGCCGGCGCGGACGGGGGCGCCCCATGAGCACATCAACAAGAGGAAGACGCCGCGCAAAACCGCGGCCCAGGCGCGATTAGCCAGTCGTTGCATGAGAAGATGGGCCGTCCATCCAGCGCATGGTCTTATCGGCCAGTTTGTCAAAAGCGGCCACGGCCAGTTCGAGATGTTCCTCGCGGGTGTCTTCGATATTATTGTGGCTGATGCCGTGGAGGCTTTGGACGAACATCATGACCGCCGGCACGCCCGCGCGGGCCACTTCGGCGGCGTCGTGCAAGGGGCCGGAGGGGAGGCGATGGCTTTTGCCGCAAGTTTCGGCGATGGCCTCATCGCAAAGACCGATCAAATCCTGGTCGAACAGCACCGGCTCGATCTGCAACAAGCGCTCCCAGAAAACATGAACATTTCCTTCGAACGCGAAACGGGCGGCGGCGGCGCGGGCGTCGGCGAGCATGAGGGCCAGGGCCGGGGCGTCGAGGTGGCGTTGATCCAGGGTGACGCGGCACTCTTCCACGACGCTGGTGACAATGCCCGGGCTGGTCGCGCAGGAGCCGATGGTGCAAACGCCGCCATGCCGGGCGGCGATGGGATAAATTTCCAGGCCCATTTTGGCGGCGGCCAGAAAGGCGTCCTTGCGGCGGTTCATGGGGGTGCTGCCGGAGTGGGCGGCCTGGCCGTGGAACGTGATGGCGTGGCGTTCGACGCCGAAGGTGCCCAACACCGCGCCCAACGGCAAATCCAGGTCCAGCAAGACCGGCCCTTGTTCGATGTGCAATTCCAGGTAGGCGGCGGCGTTGTCGAGTTCCCGCCGGCTCTGGCTGGCGCGGTCGAGTTTCACGCCGATTTCCTTGAGGGCGTCGGGCAGGCGGACGCCGTCCTTGTCCTTGAGGACGCGGGCCTCGTCCAGGTTAAGGTTGCCGGAACAGGCTGAGGAACCGAAAAGACTTTTGCCGAAACGGGCGCCTTCTTCGTCGGCCCAATCAACCAGGCGGACAGTGACGGGGGGCTGGCCGGCATACTGGTCGTTGATGCGGCGCAGAATCTCGACGCCCGCCAGGACATTGAGGGAGCCATCGAGCCATCCGCCGTTGGGGACCGAATCGAGGTGGCCGCCAATGAGCAGGGCGCGTTCGGAAAGGCCGCGCAAGGTGGACCAGGTGTTGCCGGCGGCGTCCTGGTGGACTTCGACGGGGATGGCCTCCAATTTTTGCCTGAGCCAGGCGCGGGCGGCAAGCCAGGTTTTGGTGAAAGCGACGCGCTGGGCGCCGTTGACGTCGCCGGTCAGAGCGCGAAGTTCTTTGAGTTCCGCAACGGTGCGTTTGGGATTCAGAGACGCGCACATAAATTCATACCCCTGTCAATCTGCCGGGATCACTGTAGCGGGAAGGACGGAAGACGACAACTCCTCTTTTCAACCGGGGCATGGCCCGCGGAATCATCTGGCGAACGCCGGCCGGGTTTGAGACGCTTCGGTCATGGATACGCAGGCCATGCTGGAGTTTGAGCCGGGCAGCGCGGTTTTGGAAGAACCGCCGCCGGAGGGGCCACTGCTGGAGCAGTTGGCCCGGTTCAGGGAATTCGGCGCCGCGACGCGGCTGACGCGGACACAGGCCCGGCTTTTCAGCGGGGAAATCGTCTCGGTGCCCGCTTGCGTGAACGAATTCTGGACGTCGAAACAACGCGCCGCCAGCAGCTTGCACGAGGTTTCCTACCGGGCCTGCTTCAAACCGCAATTGCCGCGTTTTTTCATTCAACGCTTGACAGCGCCCGGTGAGGTTGTCTACGACCCGTTCATGGGCCGGGGCACGACCCTCATCGAGGCCGCGCTGCTGGGACGGATTCCCTTCGGATGCGACATCAGCCCGCTGAGCGTTTGCCTGACGCGTCCGCGTCTTGACCCGCCGGCGCCGGGCGATGTCCAGGCGCGGCTGGCGGAGATTGATTGGGGGGACGGCGGCGAATTTCCGGAGGATTTGCTGGTCTTCTACCATCCCGGGACGTTGCGCGAAATTTGCGCGTTGAAGAAGCATCTGCTCCGGCGCAAGGCGCGGGCGCGGCTGGACGCGGTGGACGGATGGATCGAGATGGTTGCGCTGAACCGCCTGACGGGCCATTCGCCCGGCTTTTTTTCCGTCTACACCATGCCGCCCAACCAGGCGGTGTCGGTCCAGTCGCAACGGAAGATCAACGCCCGGCGCGGCCAGACGCCGCCGCGCAGGGACGTGGCCGCAATCATCCGCAAGAAGACGAGCCAGTTGCTGGGCGATTGCGGAGGGAAGGAGCGCCAGGCCCTGGCGGCGGCGGCCGGTCCGGCCATTTTGTTGACTGGGCCGTCGGACGCGACGCCTGAAATCGGCGGCGGCTCGGTTTCGCTGGTCGTGACTTCGCCGCCGTTTCTGGACGTGGTGGATTATGCCGGCGACAACTGGCTGCGGTGCTGGTTTATCGGAGTGGATCCGGCCGCCGTCGCGTTGACAGTGCCGAAGAAACTGGAGGAATGGCAGGTCGTGATGAGCGCGGTGTTCGTGGAGTTGTTCCGCGTGCTTCGTCCCGGCGGACACGCGGCCTTCGAGGTGGGCGAAGTGCGGGGCGGGAAGATCAAGCTGGAAGAAGCGGTGATCCCCTGCGGGGCCAGGGCCGGTTTGGAGCCGGTGCTGGTGTTGATCAACGACCAGAAGTTCACCAAGACGGCCAATTGCTGGGGAGTGGACAACAATGACAAGGGAACCAACACAAACCGGGTGGTGGTCTTCCGCAAACCCCTGATCTCCTCTTCATCTTAATCCTACTCTTAATCGTAATCCACTTAACCAGAAGGGATTAGGAGTAGGAGTAGGATTAGGATTAGGAGTAGGAGTAGGAGTAGGAAACATGAGTCTCCATCCGAAAAAGATGCTGGTCATTCGCGGCGGCGGGCTGGGAGATTTCATCTTGACTCTTCCCGTCCTGGCGGCGCTGCGCGGGCGTTTTCCAGATTCCGCGCTGGAAATCCTCGGCTATGAACGCGCCGCCGCGCTGGCGGTCGCCGGCGGCCTGGCGGACCGCGTCTCCGCGCTTGAGTCTCCGGCGCTGGCCGGATTTTTCGCGCGCGACGGCGCCTGGGCGGCGCGGGAGGCGGAGTACTTCGCGGGATTTGATCTGATCGTTTCCTACGTGTACGACCCGGAGAACATTTTCCGGTCGAATGTTTCGCGCTGCGGGGCGGGGCGATTTCTGGCCGGGCCGCATCGCCCGGACGAATCGGGCCGGTTGCACGCAACCAGCGCGTTGTTGCGCCCGCTGGAAATCCTCGGCTTGAGCGGGGCCGATCCGCGTCCGCGCCTGATTTTGCCGGGGCCGGCCGTATTGGCGGGCGGCCCCTGGCTGGCGGCGCATCCCGGCAGCGGCAGCGCGCGAAAGAACTGGCCGGAAGCGAAATGGGCTGGGTTTTTGCAACGGCTGGCGGCGGAAACCGGGTGGCATTTTTTGTTGATTGGCGGCGAAGCGGAAGGCGGGCGGTGCAAACGCCTGGCCGCCGGGCTGCCGCCCCATCGCGCGCGTCTGGCGCAAAACCTTCCGCCGGTGGAACTGGCGCGGGCGATGCGCTCGTGCGCCGCCTTCATCGGGCACGATTCCGGCGTCACGCACCTGGCCGCGGCGCTGGATTTGCCCGGCTTGGCACTGTGGGGGCCGTCGAACGAGGCCGTCTGGCGTCCGATGAGCGACCGGATGCGCCTGCTGCGGGACGAGCGGGGCCTGGAGGCATTGCCAGTGGAAACGGTGTTGCGGGAAGCGATGCTTTTTTCACGGGGAGAAGGGAATGCGGACAGGATAAACAAGATGAACAGGATTTCCGGCGCGTGAAGGCGGGTTTTCCCCGGGAAAAGATTTTTCTGACCCCGATGACTCCATAAAA
>Ga0114951_10003621_pt1 | contig 15822 bp, 13 predicted proteins | sample AM7aDNAmetaG_FD_88677 | JGI IMG/M metagenome (GOLD analysis project Ga0114951, IMG submission 88677) | Freshwater microbial communities from Finland to study Microbial Dark Matter (Phase II) - AM7a DNA metaG | ecosystem: Environmental > Aquatic > Freshwater > Lake | place: Finland: Lake Alinen...
AAGATTTATTGAGATGTTTGCCATTAAACCATACTTACTCAAAAATAGCCAAAATGTCAAAGAGCTACTATTATACGGCACTATTGCCGCTTAATGTTAATGAAAGATTAACGAACTATTGCTGTTATTTATTTGAATTATTCTTAAAGTTGCTTTTTTAATTTCCTTTTGGAGCTGAACGACATCTTTTTTCAGCTTCCATAAACGAAAGGTCTCTATAATTGCCTTTTTATCAGCATCTGCCAAATAATATGAGTACGATTTTTTGCCATGCAGGGTAATTTTCAGAGCTTTCGATGCCGATTGAGTTATAAACTCTACAACTGTTTTTCCCGATTCATTTTTGAAGATAATTGACTCAAAATGTGAACCTCCATCGTCAAATCTGTGATTGTTCGGATCAGACAAGCTTATGGTGTCGGTATGTGCAAACAACTCATTGGCAGAAACTTCTACAGACTGTTGTTCTATTTTTGCACCACAATAATTACTAACCAGATAGAAATCAGCATTTTCATCAACGTATGTTTTCAAATACGTTCGACTGGCATTGTTTTCAGTTTGCTCGGTTTTGTAGACGTAATTACCAATCTCCTGATATTTTTTATCTTTCTCGAATCTGAAATTCTTCTGAATTGAATCCATTGAGTGAATTTTAGCGGGTAAAATACTATCGCAATAAGCCAACGAACGGTCACTTTCACGTCGGATAACCGTATCGTTCAAAGCAGCTGCAATTCTGCGTTTATCCACAAACATAGGAAATAATGTATGAATACTGTCAATTTCATTTTTCGCAGCATTAAACGAGTTTTGATCAATTAGCTCCTGAATATGTTTAAGTCGTTTATCGACATTTTCTTCCTGACTTTTTCGAGAGTCACAGGAAAAAAAAATACAAAATATCAGGATAGATTTCAGGATAAGCCTTATATTTTTCATTCAAGCAAATTATTTATGAATCAAGGAGATTTACTTCAATTATCAGACTACAAAATTAATTTATTTTCTGTACAAAACAATTTATTGCCGGATTTGCAAAGGTTTGCCGTTATTTTACATATTTTGTTTATCTTTGCTTCAAATTTTTCAAACACTTTCCAATGCACAAATCGTTAATTCGACTCTTGTTTATACTGACCCTAACCCTTTCGTTTTCGTCATGTATTACAACTCACCAAACCAATTACTTGCAGCCGTCGAAAGATTTTATTGCAGCATACGTAGACACTTTTTCATATAAGGATTATTGTCTGAAAGAAAATGACAGGCTATTTGTTCAGGTTTATTCAATTGATGAAAAAACAAATGCATTGTTTAACGGCTCATCAGGTGGAGGAATGCAATCTATGTCAGGTGGTGGCGGTTCCGGTGGTTCTGGCGACAACATGGATTTGTATACTTACGCAGTTTTAGCATCCGGAAATATTATTTTTCCAATTGTGGGTGAGATTAGCTTGAAAGGTAAAACTATTCGCCAAGCAAAAGAAATAATTGAGAATGCTATCAGACCTGTTTTAAAAGTTAATTCCGTTGATGTTCGACTTGTTGGAAAAACATTCAGTGTAATTGGTGCAGGAAAATCTGGTAAATTCACTTTTCCAAGAGAAAAAATCAATATTTATCAGGCTTTGGCTATTGCGGGCGACGTAAGCACTTTTACTGATCGGAGTAAAATAAAAATCTTACGAGTAACCGAAAAAGGAACACAGATCAGAACCTTTGACATAAGAAGTATTAATATTATCAATTCCGAATTTTATTATATTGAACCGGATGATGTTATTTTCCTTCAACCGATGAATCAGCAATTTTTTGGTGCAACGACATTGTGGACAACAATTTCAACGATAATTACCAGTGCTTCATTCTTTGTTGGAGTATATTATTTATTTGTTCCTAAGACTAAATAAAATTAAGTTTGAATGACTTCCTAAAAATGAGAGATACAACCAAATTAATCGTTTTAATAATTATAACTCTTTGTATTTCATCGTGTTACAATTATAAAAATTTACGTTTATTACAAGACGATAATAAGTCATTGCCTATTTACGAGAATTCGAATTATACTGATTATCGAATTCGGTTAAATGATGAAATTATTTATCGATTGATTACTTCGGATGAAACTATTTCAAAACTCATCTCACCTCAAAGCGGCTCTTCATCAGGTCAGAGCATGATTTCTTATCGTGTACATCCCGATGGAACTATTGATTTGCCATTTATTTCTCATATTCCGGTTATAGGACTAACCCTGTTGGAGGCTACAAAAGTTGTGGAAGATCGATTTAAGGAACTTATTCCCGATGCCACCATCAAACTAAGTCTTTCCAATAAAATATTTACCATCTTTGGTGATGCGGGCTCAGGTATTTTCCCAATTTATAAAGAAAAACTTACTATTTTTCAGGCTTTGGCAATGTCAGGCGATTTAAGTGAAGGTACTGACCTTAGGCATATCCGAATTATCAGGGAAACCGATAAAGGCACCCGGATTCTTGAATTTGACATCAGGCCAAAAAGCCTTATTGATTCAAAATACTATTATGTTTATCCAAACGACATAATTTATGTTCAACGTGAATTCTCCAGTTTTTACAAGGTAAACAGTTACTCGGCATTATTAGGTGTTATTTCATTTTCATTGTCACTTTTATTTGCCGTATTGAACTATACAAAATGATTTTTTTGCCACTAAACTTGTCATACACATTTAACTATTATGGAAGAAAATAACTATATATCAGAAAAACCTTTTTCGGACGAAGAGGAACAGGGTTTTGATATTATGGAATGGGTATCCTATTTCATTCACCACTGGTACTTATTTGTAATCGGCATTATTTTATCATTGGGATTGGCCTATCTCGAGAACCGATCATGGAAACCTACCTTCCAGACAGCCGGTACCGTGATGATTGAAGACAACAAATCAATGCCTAACGGTACTCAAGCAATTATGCAGGGTTTCGGGGTACAGTCAGGTTATAAAAATGCGAATAATCAGGTTATTATGCTTGGATCTAATGACCTGATTGGCAGAGTTGTAGACAGTTTGCCTTTTTTTAAAGTAGAATATATTTCAAAGGGTAGTTTCAAAACCCGAAATATGTATAAGACTTCTCCGATAGTTATACAATCCGATTATATCTCACCCGAAGCTTACAACCTGCTTTTTAAAATTAATTTACGATCAAACGGAACTTTCTCTATTACCGTTGAAGATAATAAATTGCTGAGTAATTTTAGAATTGATGGGAGCTATGGTCAACCCATTCAGCATAATATGTTCTTTATTACCGTAAATAATGCCAACAAATTTATGGGAAATATGGAGATGTATTTTCAGTTCCGAACAAGAGAATCACTTATTTCCGATTTTGCCGGCCGGTTAAATTTCGGATATGTAGTTGAAGGTTCTTCCGTTTTACAGATTTCTTTAGTCGGTGATACACCCGATAGAGATATAGATTTCATAAACAAACAGTGTGAGACTTTCTTAGCGGGTAATCTTGACAGAAAGAACGATGCGGCAAATAAAACTATCAGCTTCATTAACAATCAGTTAGGTAAAGTGCAGAAGTCTCTGACCGTTTCAGAAGGTGAAATGACAAATTTTCGTCAGAGTAAAAAAATTGTAGATGTAACAAGTCATGGCAGTGAATTACTTGGCAAAGCCACAAAATTTGATGGTCAACAAGCGGATTTGAAGATGCGTGAAATATACCTGGATTATTTGACTAAATATTTAAAAACAAATATGGCCGATGGTGCTGTAATTGCGCCTTTCAGTCTTGGGCTAAATGAACCTATGTTAATGGCTGCAATTCAACAGATTAATGAACTCAACAATCAACGAGCAGAAGTAACCGAGAAAAATATGTTTTATGCAAAATACACGAAACAGATAAATAATGCAAAACTAACTGTACTCGAAGTTGTGAAAAGTATGCGGATGGCTTTAGAAATTGAAAAAGCGGATTTAAACAGACGATATTCACTTATAAACCAGCAGATTAATAATCTTCCTCAAGAGGAAATTCAGATGAATGCCATCGAACGAAAGTACAAGATGGATGACAATTACTACACTTTCTTTTTGCAAAAACGAGCCGAATCTGAAATTCTGAAAGCCTCAAATACTCCCGACAATACAGTTCTTGATAAAGCCAGAGTTTTATCAATTACAAATTCGGATAAAAAGCGAAAAACAACCATGATGTTTTTACTTTTTGGACTTTTAATACCTGTCATATTTGTCGTACTGAAGGAAATGTTGAATAGTACGATTCGTTCAACAAAAGACGTGGAAAAAAATTCAACATACCCATTGATTGGCGCCGTAAGACACACTAAAAGTACTGACCCATTGTTAGTTGCCAAAAATCCACGTTCTGCATTTACTGAAATGTTCAGGGTTATTCGGACCAGAGTTGAGTTTATAGTTAAGCGAAAAACCAATATAATGGTACTGATTACTTCTACCGAATCGGGCGATGGTAAAACATATTTCTCGATAAATCTCGCTTCGATTTATTCAATGGCAAGTAAGAAAACATTATTGGTCGATATGGACATTCGTAAACCGAGTGTTAACCAGCGTTTTAATATTATTCAACCGAATGGTGTTACTAATTATTTAGTTGGACAATGTACTCTCGATGAGGTTATATTTCAATTACCAAAGGCTGATTTTGACATTCTACCGGCAGGATCAATACCACCAAACCCGGGCGAATTGATTCGCTCTGAAAAATTAATTGAAATGTTTGTTGAATTACGTAAACGCTATGATTATATAATTGTTGACTCGAGTCCGATTGGAATGGTTACAGACGCCTATTCATTAGCCCACTTGTCAGATGTGAATTTGTTTGTTGTTCGTAATGGAAAAACGAATAAAACGTTTTATAAGAAATTAAGTGCTCAATTAAAACAAGATAATTTGCCTCATATTTATACCGTTTTAAATGATGTTTTGGATGATGGAAGTCGATATTCAAGATATAAACTTTATAAATATGCTTATTTATTTGGTTATAGTTATGGATATGCAAGCAAAAAGAGAAAAGGAGAAGCAGATAAATATCTGCATTATTATGAGGATGATTCTGATTTATAGATAATAATCAATAATAAAATAATATGAAACGAGCATGAATTCAGGTATTCAGCAAATGGTACGAAAATCTGACATGCGAGTTCAATGTGACAACTTAAAAACAATTATTCACGCATGAAAAAAGTAGCTTTAATTACAGGAATAACAGGACAAGATGGTGCTTATCTGGCCGAACTTCTCCTAAAAAAAGGATATATTGTACATGGTTTAAAACGCAGATCATCGCTTTTTAACACGGATCGAATTGATCATTTATATCAAGATCCACATGTCGATGACAGAAATTTAGTATTACATTATGGAGATATGACTGACTCGATGAATCTTACCCGAATCATTCAGGAAACACAACCCGATGAGATTTATAATCTGGCTGCAATGAGTCATGTAAAAGTAAGTTTCGACACACCCGAATATACAGCAAATGCTGATGGTATTGGTACTCTGAGAATTCTGGAAGCGGTTCGTTTACTGAAAATGACTAAGAAAACCCGTATTTATCAGGCTTCCACTTCCGAATTATATGGACTGGTTCAGGAAGTTCCACAAAAAGAAACGACTCCATTCTATCCACGTTCGCCTTATGCAGTAGCTAAAATGTACGCTTACTGGATAACGGTGAATTATCGTGAGGCTTATGGTTTGCATGCAAGTAATGGAATACTTTTTAATCATGAATCTCCATTACGTGGCGAAACTTTTGTAACCCGTAAAATCACCCGTGCTGCAGCCCGAATTGCTATGGGTATGCAGAGCAAATTATTCCTTGGGAACCTTTCATCTAAACGTGACTGGGGACATGCCAAAGATTATGTTCGTGCTATGTACCTTATTTTACAACAGGATGAACCAAGCGATTATGTAATAGCTACCGGAATCACAACCGAAGTTCGTGAATTTGTACGCATGGCTTTTGGCGAAATTGGCATTATTATTGACTTTAAAGGAGAAGGGATAGATGAGAAAGGATATATTGGCAGTATTATTGAAGCTCTATTTACAGAACATGTGGGTGCTGAATTTCTTGAAGGAATAAAATCTATAAAAGAAGCAATTGTTGAAGTTGATGCCAATTACTTCCGTCCAACAGAAGTTGAATTATTGATTGGTGATGCCACAAAATCTCGCACAGTGCTTAATTGGATTCCTGAATACGATCTCAAAGCATTAGTTGAAGACATGATGCGTTCAGATGTAAAATTGATGAAAAAAGAGACTTATTTGAAAGAAGGTGGTTTCAGAATATTAAACTACTTTGAGTAATTATCAGCCCATTAGTATCATGGATAAAAATGCAAAAATATACATTGCAGGCCATTTAGGAATGGTTGGTTCTGCTATTAAACGAAATCTGGTAGCCAAAGGATTCACAAATTTTGTATCCCGTTCGCTTGAAGAACTTGATTTGCTCAAAGAACAGGATGTTGCCAGTTTTTTTGAAACAGAAAAACCTGAATATGTAGTGCTGGCAGCTGCCAAAGTCGGTGGAATTGTGGCAAATAATACTTATCGCGCTCAGTTTATTTATGAAAACCTGATGATTCAAAATCATGTGATACATCAGAGTTATCTGCATGGAGTGAAAAAGCTTTTATTTCTAGGTTCGTCTTGCATTTATCCTCGTATGGCCGAACAACCAATTCGGGAAGATTCATTGCTTACAGGCGTTTTAGAGAACACTAATGAACCTTATGCTATTGCTAAAATTGCCGGAATCAAAATGTGTGAAGCGTATCATGCACAATACGGATGCAATTTTATCTCCATTATGCCAACCAATCTTTACGGACAAAACGACAATTATGATTTGGAAAAATCGCATGTGTTGCCGGCATTGATACGGAAAATGTATTTGGGAAAATGTTTGATGGAAAGTGACTGGACAAAATTACGGACCGATCTAAATAAACGCCCGATTGAAGGAGTAAATGGTTCTTTCAGCGATGATGTAATTCTTCAGGTTTTAGCTAAATACGGCATTTCAAGTCAAAACAATGAGGTTTCAATCACCTTGTGGGGAACAGGTTCACCCATGCGAGAGTTTCTTCATGTGGACGACATGGCCGATTCGAGCGTATACCTTTTACTAAATTACGATGCTCCGGATACTTTACCTTCGCAGGTTAATGCAGGTTGGGGTGAAGATCAAACGATCAAAGAATTGTCGGAAATTGTTCGGAAAACGGTTGATTACAACGGTAAAATAATCTGGGATAGCACCAAACCTGATGGAACACCCCGAAAACTGCTGGATGTGTCCAAATTAAACAGTTTGGGTTGGAAACCAACGATTACGTTGGAAGAAGGAATCAGACGGGTTGTAACTACTTATATCAATTAAATAAAATGGGGAACAAAATAAATTGTTCCCCATTTTATTTCTTTAATACCTTCCTTTCCAAAGCATCCGCAACCATTCACCCAATTTACTTTCACCCGGATTATTTTGAACTTTCCAGATTGATTCTTTTAATATTTCGTCAGGTAGAAATTGTTGGTCGACAAAATGATTGGGAAAATCGTGTGAGTATTTGTAATTCTTACCATAATTCAGCTCCTTCATCAATTTGGTTGGAGAATTTCGTAAATGTAGTGGTACAGGCAAATTTCCTGTACGTTCAACCAATGCCAATGCATCGTCAATAGCCAAATAAGCCGAATTACTTTTGGGTGACGAAGCCAGATAAATAGTTGTTTCTGATAAAATTATGCGTCCTTCTGGCCAACCGATTTTCTGCAAAGCATCAAAACATGCATTGGCTAACAAAAGTGCATTTGGATTGGCCAACCCAATATCTTCGGCAGCCGAAATAACTAACCGACGTGCAATAAACTTAGGATCTTCACCTCCCGCAACCATACGCGCCAGCCAATAAACAGCTGCATCGGGGTCGCTCCCACGAATAGATTTGATAAAAGCCGAAATAATATCGTAATGCAATTCACCATCCTTATCATAAGCCATTGGATTTTGTTGAAGCCGCTCGGTCACAACTTCATTTGTGAAATGCACCGTTCCTTCTGGTTCAGCTGCAACTACAAGTTCAAGAATATTCAGTAATTTACGAGCATCACCTCCTGAAAAACGAAGTAATGATTCCGTTTCATCTACTATAATTTCCCTATGTTTTAATTCTGAATCGGTAGCAATGGCTCGATGTGCCAGTTCCAGTAAATCTTCATTTTCAAGGGACTTTAGCACATACACCTGACAACGCGAAAGTAAGGGTGTAATTACTTCAAAAGAAGGATTTTCAGTGGTTGCTCCAATCAGCGTGACAGTTCCATTTTCAACTGCACCCAGCAATGAATCTTGTTGCGATTTGCTGAAACGATGAATTTCGTCGATAAATAAAATGGGATTGCCACCCTGTGTAAAAATTCGGTTGGATTTTGCTTTTTCAATCACTTCACGCACGTCTTTAACGCCCGAACTAACTGCACTTAGTGTATAAAAAGGTCGATCGAGTTTGTTGGCAATAATTTTAGCCAATGTGGTTTTACCCACTCCCGGAGGCCCCCAAAGAATAAAGGAAGCTATTCGACCGGATTCAATCATTTGGCGGAGGATGGCTTTTTCGCCTACCAGATGTTTTTGTCCGATATAATCATCAAGAGTTTGTGGACGAAGTCGTTCAGCTAAAGGTGGCATGGAATAGTTTTTTAGGATGACAAATGTAGAAAAAATGTGTCAATAACTAAGCTATCCTCCATTAAATTTGGAAGATTATAATTTATTTCAGCACTTCTACCAATCGATGAATATGTTCCGGTGTTGTTCCACAGCATCCACCTATTATATTGGCACCTGCTTTGACAAGTTGTGGTGCAAAAGCGGCCATCATATCAGGCGATTCAGGAAAAATAGTACATATTCCCTGTAATATCGGCAATCCTGCATTGGCATGTATAAGTACAGGAATATCTTTGTCCACCGAGCGAATTTCCTCCGTAATTTTAATCATTCCTTCAATGCCATTGCTGCAATTAGCTCCGATAATATGTGCTCCGGCTGCTTTTAGCGAAACTGTCATCTCGGATGGCGAAACACCCATCATGGTGCGATATTCACCGGTTGTCAAATGGTCGAAAGTCATGGTACAAATCACCTCACAAGGCGTATTTTCGCGAGCAGCATGCACCGCTATTTCTGCTTCATCAATAGCAGTCATGGTTTCAATTACCAATGCATCAGCACCTCCATCGTATAGTGCTACGGCTTGTTCTTTGAAGGAATCATAAAGTTCTTCCTCTGTCACATCGCCCATCATTAATATCTTTCCGGTTGGTCCGATTGAACCCAATACATACTTGTCATCACCTGCAGCCTGTCGTGAAATTTCGGCTGCTTTACGATTAATTTCATACACACGGTTGGCTAATCCGAATCCTTGAAGTTTAAAACTGTTTCCTCCAAAACTGTTAGTTTCAATGGTATCAGCACCTGCATCGATATAACCCTGAGCAATATCTAAAACAGATTCGGGATGATGAATATTCCACAATTCGGGACATTCGCCCGATTGCAAGCCTTTTGCCTGCAAAAAAGTCCCCCAGGCACCGTCGGAAACTAATATTTTACCTTCAGAAATAAGTTGAGTGAGTGTTGGTTTCATATCCATTGTTGATTTAGAATAATAATTTCAAGACGTTTATACACTAATTGTTGTAATCTATTGTTGATATTAAAAATCCCCGTTTCGGATGATACTGAAACGAGGATATTATGTGAAAGAATTAAATTATTTTTTTACTTCAGGTTCTGCTGTTTTTGCGCCAACCTTAGTTTTTAAAGCAATCTTTTCAGCTGCACCCTTTGGGTTGTACTTTGTTGGTTTCTTCTTCCTACGCACATAAGTTCCCGGCAAAATAACATCCAACAAGTGCTTACCAAGCAATCCTAGTTTAACTGCAAAAGCTAAGGAAATCATACCAAGTACAAGTGTGTACCAATAATATACGTTTGCTGTAAAAATAATCAACTGAATCAGCGAAGTAGTCAAAATCAACATACTATATATGATTTTGGACTTTAACATCGGAGTTCTAAGCGTTTTGAAACGGGTTATACCGTCAACAATTCCGGAAACTGTGGATGCAACTAATGAAAAGGGCAAAGCCCAAACAGAAAAGTTAATAACTGAATGCACAATTACTTCCTGAAAATTAGGAAAAATATAATGGAACACAATTAACATGGGTGCCAATGCCACAAAAGTTTGCGAAAGATGTATTGCAATTGGGTGAATATCTAATCCTAGCAAGAATAAACGATTTGCTGAAACACGTTCACGATATGGTTCGAAAACAGTATGAGGCAATCCACAAGCCGGACAAACACCTTCGCCTAAATCACTGGCTTTCATTACATATCCACAGGGGCGGCATCTTACTAATTCTTCATCTATCATTTTAGGTAATATTTAATTTTTTGAATGAGACCACAAAGATAAAAATTTAAAAATAACTAACCAAATAACAACGACTAATCATTATTGTTTTGATAAAAGCGACAGCATTCTGTTAAACCACACTCTTCACATTTAGGTTTACGAGCCAGGCAAATATACCTACCATGCAAAATCAACCAATGGTGTGCTTTGGGAATTAGTTCTTCTGGAATATATTTGACTAACTGAAGCTCAGTTTCTAAAGGATTTTTTGAATTAGTGGTAAGCCCTAATCGTTCAGAAACTCGGAAAACATGGGTATCAACAGCCATTGCAGGCTTATTGAAAACAACCGAAGCGATAACATTCGCCGTTTTACGTCCCACATCAGGTAAAGTCTGAAGTTTTTCAATATCATCCGGCACTATGCCTCCAAAATCAGAAACCAGCTTTTGAGCCATTCCTACCAAATGCCTGGCTTTATTATTTGGATATGAAATTGAGCGGATGTAATCAAAAATAATTTCGGAAGTCGATGAAGCCATTACTTCAGGAGTTGGAAAATCGGCAAGCAGTCCAGGTGTAATTATGTTTACCCGTTTATCGGTGCATTGTGCCGAAAGAATTACCGCTACCAATAATCCAAAAGGATCGTCGTAATGAAGTTCAGTCTCGGCAACAGGTACATTTTCGGAAAACCAGGCAATAATATGTTCGAAGCGATCTTTTATTTTCATTTGCCAGGTTTCGTGTTTTTTCTGCAAATTTATATCAAAAGATGTAATTCTGGCGTTCCTTTTTATTATTTTTGCAAATTAAAGCACGAATTGTTTTAAGATGGATTCTCATTTCGTTTTAATTATGAATTATGAAATAATAATTAATGATACATGGCACCTAGAAAACCTATAAAAACCATTCCAAAACCGGAATCTCGTCCTGAACCTAAACCAGAACGTAAAAGATCAACTGAGAACACAAATAAAAGCGGTTTTTGGAAGACTACAAAACATATACTCACCGACGAGCGAACACACTTTGTAATTGGTATAGTACTGTTAATCAGCACTATTTATTTATTGGTGTCGTTTATTTCCTATTTTTTCAGCGGTGCTGCCGATTTCAGCAAATTCGATTCGACATCTACAGTATTGGATAAAGCCCACCGAGTTGGGATTCAAAACTGGTCATCCATCATTGGAGCGTATTTAGCCGAAAAGTTTATAAATCAATGGTTTGGCATCTCATCTTTTTCAATCGTTGTGTTTTTGTTTATACTGGGGCTACGATTTATGAAAGTTCGCGTGGCTTCTCTTTGGAAAACATTTTTTCATTGCTGTTTCTGGCTAATATGGCTTTCTGTTTTTTTAGCAAATATTCTTTTCGTTTATTCAACAATATCACCTGCAGGAAAAGACCTCTTTTTCTTCTCTATTGCCGGTCAACATGGCGAAGGGGCAAGTGAATGGCTTACTTCATATATTGGTATTTTAGGGACCTTTATGATATTAATCGGAGCTTTTCTGGTTTATGCAGTAATCGCCTCCCCTGCAACTATCCCATTTTTGAAACGATTATTTTCAAAGAAACAAACTGCTGAGGAAGCTACTAACTCATTAATTTTCGAAGAAGAAAATGAACAATCCGTTGCTGTTGGAACTGAAATTATTCCCGAAGACTGGATTACAAAAGGAAACGATGAAGAAGATGAGTTAATTATCGAGACAACTCATATTGTAGAAGTTCCTTTTGAAATTGAGCCACCGACTGAACCTGAAGAGAGTAAAGCTGTTGATGCTATAGAATTAGAAATTACTGAAAATGAAACCGATGACCCTTATTATAATGTTGCTAAATTAGGAAAATACGATCCAACCTTAGACTTATCACATTACAACCCTCCTACCCTCGATTTACTTAAAGTGTATGGAACTGATAATGAGACACAGATTGATATGGTGGAGCAAAATGCCAACAAAAACCGCATTATCAGCACTTTACAGAACTATGGTATTGAAATCGAAACTATAAAAGCAACTGTAGGACCGACTATTACACTTTACGAAATTGTTCCGAAAGCAGGGGTGCGAATTTCTAAGATTCGAAATCTCGAATATGATATTATGCTCAGTCTGGCTGCTACAGGTATTCGTATTATTGCACCCATACCGGGCAAAGGAACTATCGGTATTGAAGTGCCAAATAGTGATCCACAAGTTGTTTCAATGCATTCTATTATAGCTTCCAAAAAGTTTCAGGAATCAAAATTTGAACTTCCTGTGGCATTTGGGCGTACCATTACCAACGATATATTTATGATGGATTTGACCAAAATGCCTCACCTGCTGGTTGCCGGAGCAACCGGACAAGGGAAATCGGTTGGGTTAAATGCGATCATTACATCTTTATTGTATAAAAAACATCCTTCCCAATTAAAATTGGTACTTATCGATCCCAAAAAAGTGGAATTCAATATTTACGGCGATATTGAGAAACACTTTCTGGCTAAACTACCCGATGGCGAAGACGCTATTATTACTGATACCAGCAAAGTGGTTGAAACATTGAATTCGCTTTGTAAAGAAATGGACGATCGCTACGATTTGCTCAAAAAAGCACACGTTCGAAACGTAAAAGAATACAATGAAAAATTCACTATACGTCACTTGAATCCCGAAAAAGGGCACAGATTTTTACCTTATATAGTAGTAATCGTCGACGAGTTTGGCGATTTAATTATGACTGCCGGTAAAGAAGTGGAAATGCCGATTGCACGAATTGCACAGTTGGCGCGAGCCGTTGGAATTCACATGATAATTGCCACTCAACGACCGTCCGTAAATATTATTACCGGTGTTATTAAAGCTAACTTCCCTGCGCGTGTGGCATTCAGAGTTTCATCCATGATAGATTCACGCACCATTCTTGATTCGCCTGGAGCCAATCAGCTAGTTGGACGAGGGGATATGTTGTTTTCACAAGGTAATGATTTGATTCGTGTACAATGTGCCTTTGTCGATACACCTGAAGTTGAAAATATCGTACATCATATCAATCAGCAACAATCGTATCCTACCGCATTTTATCTGCCTGAATATGTGCGAAGCGAAGGCGATGGTATTGATGCGGGATCGGTGGATATGAGCAAACGTGACACTTTATTCGAAGAGGCTGCCAGAGTAATTGTTGCGAATCAACAAGGTTCTACATCCTTGATACAACGCAAATTTTCAATAGGCTACAATCGTGCCGGACGCATTGTCGACCAACTCGAAGTAGCCGGAATTATCGGACCTTTCGAAGGCAGTAAAGCCCGACAGGTTTTAGTCATGGATGATTATCACCTAGAACAGATATTGAAAAATCTGTAATTACCAACTCATTTAAAACCATCTTATGTATCGTAAAATAGGATTATTTGTCTTGTTTTTTTCATTTCTTTTTGCAAAAGCTCAGAACAATCTGCAAGCTGAGCAAATTCTTTCAGACTTATTAAATTCAGCCAAAACTACTGCCATTAAAACTAATTTCAAGTTGATGGTTAGCGAGAAAAATGATAGCCAAACTCAAAGTACAAGCGGCACATTTAGTTTGAAAGGAACGAAATTTGTATTGGAAATGGAAGGCATGAAGGTATGGTTCGACGGAAAGACACAATGGTCGTATGTTCAACAAAATAATGAAGTTTCCATTACCGAACCTTCGGAGAAAGAGCTTGCCGAAACTAACCCCATGTCCATTTTATCAGGATTTAAATCGAAATGTTTGATTCGTTTTTCTTCAAAAACTAAATCAGAACAGAATTACTGCCTTGAAATGATTCCAAATTTAAAAAACAAGGACCTTGTAAAAATTGAAGTTCAAGTGAACAAAAATAATGGGAATCTGTTTTTAATTTGTATTTATTACACTAATGGATCTAGGTCAACATTACATCTTACTAATTTTCAAAAAAACATAAATATAGCTGAAACAAATTTTGTTTTTAATTCAGCAAAACATAAAGAAATTACAATTAACGACTTACGCTAAATAACCCTTTAAAAAAAATACTAACAATTTCAAAATGAACGAAAAAGTACGTTGTCTTATTATCGGATCTGGTCCGGCTGGTTATACAGCTGCCATATATGCGTCACGGGCAAATTTATCTCCGGTTCTATACGAAGGCATGCAACCTGGCGGTCAATTAACAACAACCAATGATGTGGAAAATTTCCCGGGTTATCCCGCCGGAATTACTGGCACAGAATTGATGGAAGATTTGAAAAAACAAGCTGAACGATTCGGTGCTGATATTCGCTTTGGGTTAGCTACTTCAACGGATTTATCCTCGAAACCTTACAAAGTAACCATTGATGGCGAGAAAACGATTGAAGCTGAAACTATTATCATTTCTACCGGTGCCACTGCAAAATATTTGGGCTTGCCCGATGAACAAAAATATGCCGGCTCAGGCGTTTCAGCATGTGCTACCTGCGATGGATTCTTTTATCGCAAACTAACTGTAGCCGTAGTTGGAGGTGGTGATACAGCCTGTGAGGAAGCAATATATCTGGCAGGCTTGGCCAGCAAAGTATATCTTATCGTACGAAAAGACTTCCTACGTGCATCTAAAATCATGCAAAATCGAGTGTTGGAGAATCCGAAAATTGAAGTACTTTTTGAACACGAAACCTTGGGATTAACGGGTGTTGGTGTTGTTCAGGGTGCTGATCTAGTGAAACACCGTGGACAAGCCAATGAAACAAACATTCATATTGACATTGATGGATTCTTTTTAGCCATTGGACATAAACCAAACTCTGATATTTTTAAACCCTGGATTGATACAGACGAAGTAGGTTATATTAAAACCATCCCCGGAACACCCAAAACCAATGTTTCCGGCATATTTGCGGCAGGTGATGTCGCAGATCCTCATTACCGACAAGCGATTACTGCAGCCGGAACCGGATGTCAGGCAGCCATAGAAGCTGAACGATATTTATCTTTGTAAATACTATTAAAATGTATTAATTAACAGTATTCATTCATCTCGCTTGTAGCATTTATTTTTATTTAAAAAACTATTTCAAGATTATTTACTACGCGCAAAACAATTGATATATTTCATTCATATAAATATCATATTGTATTGAAATTCAAAGAATTTGGGATTTATAAACATTTAAATCTAAATACAATAGTTCGTTAATCTTTCATTAACATTAAGCGGCAATAGTGCCGTATAATAGTAGCTCTTTGACATTTTGGCTATTTTTGAGTAAGTATGGTTTAATGGCAAACATCTCAATAAATCTT
>Ga0114951_10003622_pt1 | contig 15822 bp, 8 predicted proteins | sample AM7aDNAmetaG_FD_88677 | JGI IMG/M metagenome (GOLD analysis project Ga0114951, IMG submission 88677) | Freshwater microbial communities from Finland to study Microbial Dark Matter (Phase II) - AM7a DNA metaG | ecosystem: Environmental > Aquatic > Freshwater > Lake | place: Finland: Lake Alinen...
ATGTAGAACTGATTGCAACTCTGGTTGCGTTTGTGATTACGCTAGTTATTCTCGCGTTTATCGGCCAACTCCTCTGGAACAATGTCATCGTGGATCTCTTCTCCTTTGCTCGCCCTGCGAAATCTGTATGGCAAGTGCTAGGATTATTTATTTTTGTATCATTGATACGACCGTAAATTTGAGCAGTGAAGGCTGTAGTTAGTAAGCCTACCCTTTGTATAGTTGAAAAATGGTGATACCTTCTTTCAACTGTAGTCACTTCAAGCAAAAACATCTGCTAGCAGTTCTCTTTGGACTTGCCTATGCAGTCTCTTCAGCAGGTGAAACACTTGCGATTAAAAGTCTAAACTACAATACTCCACCTCTGAGTCTACCAGGATATACTGCGCTCTTGAGCAATCAGATGTGGATTTTCATGATTCCCATCTATTTGTATCAAAGACGACTATCACCTTCTTCGATGACCATGGACAACTTTGTTCAGTATTCAGGTATGGGTGTCCTCACCTTTATCGTCACAATTCTTCGCAGTGAAAGTGTAAATGTAATTCCAGGAAGCATCTTTACAATTCTTATAAGCACAAGTATTCTATTTACTATGCTATTGAGTTATCTCTTTCTGAATAAAAAGTTTAATGCATGGCATATTGGAGCAGCGGTTTGCTGTATTGCCTCTGCACTTAGTATTTCAATCTCTGTTTTCACATCTAATACGAATGGAAATTTCCAAGTTGGTATACCCTCTGCACTAGGAGCCTCCTTCTTTGTAGCATGTATGACAGTTTGGCAAGAGTATCTACAGTCAACATGGACGGATATCAATATGCGAATCATTGAAATGACGCTTATTGCGAGTCTGGAGGCGGCCGCCCTGACAGTAGCCTACAGTACATTTACAAAAGAGATTGTTCGCTGGAACAGTGATTTGAGTAGTATTAGTGCAAGCTATCAAGGAATGGTTCTTCTAGCCTGCGTAAGTGTAGCACTTCCTCTACTCAAACTGCTTATTCGAAATAGTAAATACGCGACGATTCAGTATGCAAATGCATTCTTCTTTGAATTTGCACAGGCCTCTGGAGCCTTGCTCGGTTCTCTTGCAAATATTCTTATCTTTGCTGAACCATGGGGGCCTGGATATATTGTCTCACTTCTCCTTCTTGCGGCCAGTTTTGGAATCTATATGAAAGCACGGCTTGTATCGAAACAGGCATCGGTTGAAAAGGTTGTGCCGCCTAGAGCGGGTCATATTGAGATTGTAAATCCAATTGAGATTAAAATTACATATGTTCAAAAGGGGCCGGTTGAATCTTGGAAGTAAGGTTGTACTCTTTTTATTGGAAATTCTTATAAAGTCAAAGAGTTGAATATTTCTATTTGCGTTTTGTATATCTACCTGCTCCAATCATATTTAGATTTTTACGTATTTTTTGTGTTAATTTTCGTCTTATTTTACTAATTTTTTTTATTTTGTTACTTAAATTCGATAATTTGTCACGTAGTGTTTTTGCTGGGGCGAGTTGAGCTCCTATAGGAAGAGGTTCTGGAGGCACTGGAGGTGGTACAGGTTCTGGAGGCACTGGAGGTGGTACAGGTTCTGGATGTGGTACAGGTTCTGGATGTGGTACAGGTTCTGGATGTGGTACAGGTTCTAGAGATGGTATTAATGGCACGATTTTATGTTTTTCATTATATTTTTCTTGAAGTTTTAAGAATAGTAGCTCTTGTTCACGCCCTCCTACTTCACTTGGCAAATCGATTAAATCCATCCATGTTGTTTTATTATTTGGACCTGAATCATCTTTACATTCAAATCCGTGAAATGTATAATTAAATCCAAATAAATAATCAATTGATTGAATGTGTGTAGCCTCTACTTCTTTGGCTGGATTTTCTCTATCAGATTCTAGTACAAAAATAGCTGTTTTTCCTGCAGAATTGTATTTACAATAATTTAGTAATGAATCCATTTTATCTATAAGATTTACTGTTTTTTCCATAAAAAGTAATTTTAATACATTAGGAAAGTCTATCTTACCTTTATCTCTAAAATAATTACCATAGGAATCAAGAATAGAAATAGTATCTGCGAGTGGATTTTTACCAACTGTAAAAATATTCATAAGCACAACAACTTCATAGTATGTAATAATCAAGATTGATCTTGGATATTTTGAATTATATAAATAATACCATGTATTATCATTAAACTCTAAGTTTGAAAGATTGCTTTCAATTTTATAAAATACAGGCATTGAAACAAAGATAGACCATTCTATGTTGAGTTCGTCTGCTATTTTTGTTATTTCTACAAATCTATTAGGTAGAGTATGATTATAATAATTCTCAATTGTCAATATTTTTCTAATCTTACCGAGCTTGAAATTACGTTCATATACAAGCTGTGTATTGACTTGTATGTCAACTTGTATGTCAACAGCTGCATCAACTTGTTCTTCAATAGCAAGATTCTGTGAAACAGCGGTTGATACCGAATTCTTTTGTTTGAGTTCATCTATAAGTGCCTGTTTGTATGTTATTATTGTTTTAAATTTATTAAACATATATTCAATAAACTCAGCATAATTTTTATATTCATCTATAGGCATTAAGTCAAAAAATATTTTTTCCAAATACGATTCACTATCTAAATTTTTCGCTTTTCTATATACATACTTTGAACACTGTAACTTACTTTCTTTATTTGAAGATTCTAAGAATTTTTTATCATTTTCCTCTAAATATTTATAGAGCGCTTTATTCTTCTTTAATCCAGATAGTACAGATACTTTTGGTATAGCCTCTTTTAAATAAAAATCGATAGAATGACCTATATTCACAAATCGCAATCTAAATATACCCTGTGCAATTTCAGTTAAATTATTCTTATTTTTAATTGTGACAAGACCATGTATTTTAAAGGGCTGTTTAAAATCAGTTCCAACACAATGCTTATGATCGTAATAAATAAATAAATCATTAAATGTTTCATTGTTATATTCAAAGAGTTTCCCCTCTTTTATAAATCTTCTCCTATCATCTTTGGTTACAAATAAAAATACTTTTTTATTTGCTGCATCCAGATTCGTTGACTTTATATCTTCATAGAGAATTCTTACCAACTCTTCAGGTTCAGTTTTTAATATAATACCTGCCGTATCAATTAATGCACCGTATTTTTTAGTTGTATCATTGATTCTAGCTTTTACATATGTAATAAGCTTCTCTTCAGGACTATCCTCTTCTCCTATAATTAATTCAGGTGTACGTGAAACAGTAATTCCATAAAAGGCTGCTTCGATTGACGCCTCAACAGTTGCGTCGATTTTAATATTACTAATTTGACCACCCCAATATTTTTTTGAATCTCCTCCTTCAACAATATCGTCTTTTATAAGTGTGCCAGGTTTATTTAGATTGACTGTTCCAGAAAATGTAACCTTTTTATTACTTATCGTTGGATTAAATATGTCAACCATACTTATGTTATTTTGTTCTTTATAGATTTTTACAAATTTAGGGAAGACTATTCTTGAAAGATAGAAATTAAGAAAGGCTAGTTTATTTTCAGGAGTTTCATTTATTTTAGATTCTATTCTAAGAAGAGCTGTGTCATATGGATTATTTATTTTTAATAAATTATAAATATCCATATATGATTCTTCTAAAAGATGACCAATTTCAGGGAAAAAACCTTTAATTATAATAGGAAACATAATTTTTTCTTGTAGAATTTCATCAAATGAATGTATTTTATCATAAATATAATTTACTGCAATATCTATATCAATTTTGCGTATTTTATTTGATAGATACGAATAGACTGTCAACATAACGAACAATTCAAAATCAGTAAATTCACTCTCTTCAATTGGAGTTAGATTTGCACTATAAGGGATGGCTACAAAATGGTTCTTTTTATTATTATCAATGTAGGCTCCAAATCCAAAATTCTGATTGTACTGCATGGAGAGGATTTGTGAAAATGTCAGTTTTATTTTATTTTGAATTAATGGAGCGAGTGTTTCATCATGCTTATTACTGTAAAGTATACTTGCTCCATGTTTAATAGTGACATTAGCACCTGGAACAGGTGTAGCTACTTTCTTATATATATAGTTCTGAATTATGGTAAAACAGATGGATAAAATCATAGAATTTTTCTCATGAACGCCTTTTGTTGTATTTTCAGGAATATTTAAATCACTTTTTAAGGGATTTATAAGTGAATCCACTTCATCAAAGATAAAAAAGTTGGGTTTTGCTAAGTTCTTTTTATACTCTGTATTTTCTTCTTCATCTGAACTATCAAGTATCCTTTTTAATAAATTTTCTTTCATTCGTGTATCGCTTATAATCTCTACTATTCTGAGTTCATCATTTGTATCTTTTAAAAACTTTTCTTTTGATGAATCCATAGTAACTAAACAGGGAGTCTCCTTGCGTGCAGTAAAATTAGGAAGTATATTAATTAAAGTAAAGACAATTTTATAACTATCCAATACTAAATGGCTTGGTAGAATAACAAAAAAATATCTAGGCGGCTCCTCTTGGTTTGCGATTTTTTTATAATATTCATGTAAAATAATCATAGGTGTTATAGTCGATGTCTTGCCCTGCCCCATTAAAATTTCATTTGCTACAATTGCATCTATAGCATCTTCTTGATATATACCTTCTAAAATATCTTTCTGCTTTTTACGAATAAAATTACCATTTTGTAGTTCAAAGAGAATATCTTCAATGCGCCGAAGCTCGTTCCATGAATAGAGGAGTTCACTGTCAAGTGGCTCCAACATTTTTATTATATATCCGCATAATTCTCTATCATCGCAAAGTTTCTTTGAATGTAATATACTCCATATTTGTTTATACTTAATATAGATTAAATTCTTATAGAATACGCTCCAATGCGTAAGATAGAGAAATGAAATACTTTTTTCTTTAGTATTTCCGTTATAAAGGAGTTCATTGAAGATTACATCAAATTCGTAAGGAGAGGAGGGGATAGTTTCTGGAGGTGGCGGACGAGGAGACGGATGAATCGCTGCTTCTATTGGATCTACACTACATGGTTTTACCGGATCACATGAATATCTAAAGTCTTCTAAAAATTTTTTTAATGCTGCTATTTTATGTGAATTATTATTAGAATTACTAATTGAATCAGGAAATTCCAGTTTCTTTCGAATCTCTGCAAATTTTTCACTCGTTTTCTTTACCTGTATGTAATTTAGATCTCCATCAAGAAGTCCTAATCTATAGTCCCTTTGTATCATCTCAATTGATGGATTTTCTTTCTTATAATACATATCTCTAGCAGGATTATAATCACTTGAGGCACTATCAATATATAATCCCCATGCTGGATTATCCATATTACTTTTTAATATTTTTGTAAACGTATCATATAAAAATGAATATTTTTTTATTTTTTTTTCTTCTATACCATATATATTTTCAATCGTCGCATGAAGTAAGTTAAGTGCAACATAATTATTTGCATATTGATAGGATATAAATAATGATATTAAAGTATCATACTTATTTGTTTCTAATGAAAGATATGTGTGATGTATATGAACTATACTGTATGTACTTTCAAAAATAACTTCAGTATTTTTTATTTCTTTTACTATATTAGCGACTATAACTGACTTTATAGATGCCCAATACCAGTGATAGTTTACGGTTGTATGCAAGAATGTTATCGGATCTCTGCCATATCCTTTTGTTGCCTTACTATAATAGTTTTGATAGAGGTTTAGTATTTTTTTAGACATTAAAACAAGTAATTTTTTTATTCCAGCTTTTGTTTCAAGTAGAAAAATATTTGTTGTACCGACTAACCATACACCCAACATTGCTTCATACTTATCTGTATATACACTATATTCAGTATCAGATTCATCAACAAATACAATTTTTTTTGTATCCAAATTGTATTTAAAATAGGATTTTTCATAATTTATTAATTCAATAATATATATATCATTGTGATACCATACAAGTATATCATCAATTTTTGCTAGTTTGATAACTACTTTACGTAATCCGCTATTATAGTAATTAATAATATCAATAAAATTTTGATCTATCTCTATTAATCTATATTCTTCTGTTCCAAATTTTTTAATTAGAGTTCCATTTTGATTTTCTATACGATTTGGTATAGATTTTCTATAATAATAGAGTTCTGTAATTTCTTGTGTATTTCTTTTTTTATATAAAGGATATTGTATCACTGGGATAGGTGATCCTCTAGGATAAATATATACAGGTTCATATTCTTCATCTACTATTTCGTTGCGTTCATTTGTTTGGCGAATTGCTTTTATAATATTTTCAACGGATGAGTTTAGTACTATATTATAAATTAAATAATCGTCGCGTGTTTTATAAAATGCATCTCCCTTTTTCTTTTTTCTAAAGTTATAGTCATTCTGATTATTAGTTTCATATACTATATCAAGATTCTTTTTATATGCTTTATATAAATCATCGTTTAATATATGAAAGAGTATATTTTCTTTATTTAAATATTTTAAAAATTCTTTTTTATTTGTTATAACAAATTCATTTTTATAAAGATATAATAAATAAAGTAGTGATTCATACACTTTATTTGGTAAGAATTTACAATTTTGTATAAAACTATCTGTATTTAAATTTTCAATTGCAGTCTTGATTAAATCATTACGTTTATCAACTTTAAAATAATTCTTGATATAATTTAGATTTGTTATATTAGTTGGAGGAGTTCTTGTTATAATATCTTCCATATCATCGCGCTCATATGGATATCCATACTCTTTTAAGCATAAATAATTACATCCATTTATTAAGATATTAAAGTGTCGTACTCCACTTATATCAAGAGTACTTATATCACCAAAGTTAAGTAAACTTATTACAGTATTTATATCAGTCATTGTCGACATTATTATATGAAGAGAATGAGCAGTCTTTCCTTTATAATAATATCTTCTTTTCATATCCTCATTTACAAATTCATTTCGTGTAAATATATTGTTACCACCCCCCTGTTCATGTGGAAATTGTCGCCCACTTGTTAGTATAAATGTATCTTTTAGTTGATCACTAAGTACACTTGGAGTTGGAACTATATTTACAGCTGCTAAATATCGAATGAACTCGTTTGATATACTGCTAAAAATATTATATCCCATTTCTCCATTAAAATACTCTCTTAATTTAGTATCTAGCGTATCATGTACAGGAATACCACTAAACAAAAGTCCTCGTTTTTTATATAACTCTATAAATATATTACGAAATGAAAATCCGTATAAATATGGCATACTTATATTTACACCACTAGAATATAATACAAGTATAACTTTTTTAAGAAAGTTATCATCAATTGTATATTCTTTGTCATCTTCTACTGCACGTATAGTTCCAATAAATGGTATATCTATATCATCTGGTATTTTATATATATGAAAAAAACACTGACATGCTATATTTCTAATAATATAATATGGGTTATATACATTTGCATTCATTCTCTTCAAATATGGCTGGTCTCTTTCGGCTACAGATAGTATATTACAAATATCTGTTATTTTAATTGCGTGCCTTGTATATTCTTCAATAAGAAATTCATTACCTACTCTACCTTGTATAACTTCAGGTGATATTTCATAAAAAGCATCACCATTATCTGTTCCAATTGAATTATAACATTCAAGACAGCATTTTGTAAGTACAATAAGTGACCAGTCAATTACATACTGATCTTCTTCAGCAATAAAAAATGCATAAAATCTATCAAATACATCTTTTAACTCATCTAATTTCTTAGACCCTGTTAAAAAAGACTGAACTCTTTCAATATACGTATTAACAAGTAAAATTGTAGGGGGCCTTTCAGGTATAACTACTTCTTCTAAGTGTGTAGGTGCCGTCCAATCAAATAAGCTGTACTTTTCTTTAAGAATTATTCGTATTTTATTTTTAGTTTCTGGGGATAAATCAACATCTTTTAATAACATACTCATTATATTCAGCGTATTTATCCACTTGTTGTCAAATTCATTTGGTGTGTTATTTTTAATTCTATCAAAATCTACTTCTAATCCTAAAATCTTTTCATTTACTTCAGTCTCTTTTATATTTTCGATAAATCTCTGAAAAAGGGGGCTGCTATTGAATATGAAATGTTTAATAAAATAATAACTAGAGAAAAAAGTACATGTACTTGATAATTGTGCGTCATCATATAATATAACACTATTTGTATTTCCGTTTAGTATTCGTTTTATACATTTATAGAATAAATCCTCACCAATAATAGCTATTTGTTTCTCTTTTGATTCTGCAGATGCCTCAAAATAATAGTCTGCGATTAAATCCCAGAACGGATCGCCTAAATCAAAATTAAGGCGGTACCCGCCACTATCTACTCCATATTTATTTCTTTTTAATTTTTGAATTTCGTCTGCTAAAGTAACTGGATTTGTCTTACGGTCTTTTATATAGTCTATATGACGTATACCATAAATATTTTGTAGAGCAGGCTCACTATAGTGTATATAGGTATTTAGATTTTCTAACATGTCACTTCTTGTTAATAAATCTGATGGATTTAAGAACGTATGAACATAATAAATTGACTCTATCTGTTGAACTGAAACATTTTCAAATTGAATAATAATTGGGTATTTGCCATCGTCTCGACTAGCTCCATGATAACCAATACCTGCTCCAGAATTAACAATATACACATTATAATATGGTGATAAAAGAGATTGTATTTTTTCAAAATAGAGTATAATCGCATGACCACCACCATATTGAGGCTCTTCACTCCAACCAGATAAAAGTATAAATCCATTTTTTTTATCAAGTACTTTTTGGAATATGCTATATGCATTGACTCTTAAATTATACAAACCTATATTATCAAATTCTTCTAAAAATAGTTGTTTGCCAAGTGTGTTATTAAGTGTTTGAGATCTACTGTATTGGTCTAGATAGTTCTTAAAAGTATTTGCTACAGTATATGCATATGAACCGGATGTATTTCTTAAATATTGGTCAAAAAATAGAAATTTAAAAAAATCAGAAGGGGTATTATATTCATCTTCAGCATTTGCACCCCCTGTTTGTATTTTTTTTGGGGTTCTTGACCTCATTCTAAATAGACTTACGTTTTTTTATACCGGAATTAACTTGTTTATAATAGAAAACTTCTTGAATATAAAAGTAGAGTTGATGCTATAACTAAAAATAAATTATCCAAGTTGTAAAACTGCAGATAGTTTAATCTGGAAATTCTTATAAAGTCAAAGATTGACATCATAAAAAAATCTATATACTCTCAGGCGGAATCGAACCACCGACTTTTGCCTAACATGCATGCCGTAACTGACATAAGAGCAAAGCTCTACCAACTGAGCTATGAGAGCAAAGATGTCCATGTAACCCAGGACTGGGGTTTTGCCTCAACTGGGGATTGAACCCAGGACCTACCGCTTACCTGAGGTCGCGTCTACGACACATACAAAGCGGGTGCTCTACCACTGAGCTATCAAGGCACTTTAGGATACTCCTGGTGGGGGTCGAACCCACGGTCTTCCGCTAACACCGAAGGCTAACCTTAGGATAGAAGGCGGACGCGTTATCCACTGCGCCACAGGAGCTTCCTAACTATCTATTGTGCCACCTCCTTAAGTCAAATTTTATCCGTGGGCTTAAGTAGAATGGATAACACTGCAAAAAAGAAGTCCAGGAAATCTGTAAGATGCATCGCAACTAAAGCTCTCTCCGAACTTGCTCCAAGAGTCGTCCCATCCGATTCCTGCCACAACCATTCGGTCCCGACCCCCAATAGGAATCCCGAGGCATCTTTTCAATGAGCATAGCAGTTCCTGTAGAGCGTAACAACTCTGCAAGTTGCGGATTCTGTCCGAATTTTGCCTTCAGCCCTTCAAGCATTACGGTCTCCTTCACTTCCTCCCAATCTGGGCGAAAATGCTCTGACTTTGTGCGGCCAGCGCGCTTTGCACCTACAGGTGTCTTTGCAAGGCGAATCTTCTCCTGGAGTACAGGATCGCCTGGAAACTTTTTACACTGGAAGAAATGTTCTACAGTCTCATAACGTTTACCGTCAAGTGTAAACGGTGCTCTGTAGAAATTACTGAGTTCAGAGAAGGCTTCTGACTTTGAATTGAATTCAATAGCCTGCATTGTATACTATAAATTTGAACTAGGTATACTTCAAATTTTCTAGTAGAAAGAATGTCATTTGAAATCGTCACCTTCGAATATTCAGATGCTTATGACAGAATCAATACTGTAAAGCTAGAGGATGTTGTAGAGGAGTTTATTAGCCAATACAAGAGATACATATCTCCCGAGTTTTATCCTGAAGAGGAGGTGTGGTTTTCTCGAGGACGATTGTGGATTGCATATACAGATAAGACAGGTGGTGATAAGCCTATGATGGTCATGCTTATGGGGCCTATTACGGATGAACTTATTGCGCAGATTAAGGAGGCTGTACGTGTGTTATATGTGAAGACGTGTGGAGACTGCGGGAAGGAGATGTCAAAAGAGAGATCACGCAAATGGGCTCTTTGTGAGCCCTGCGCGAATGCGTAAAGGCGGTCAATAAAATTTGAAGTTTTTTGCAGGCTATGAAAAGGTATACAAAAATGTCTGAACGCACTCGTGTCCGCGCCATTCTCAGTGCTCTCACCGCCACCGAGCGTGCTGATTTGAAGAAGTTACTTCCAAAAGTCAAGATGCCTGCTACAGAGGCTGTTCGCTACCCCAATGCTCTACTCACTGTCTTTCAAAAGGAGGAGTCATATTCGATGCTAGGGTGTGTAGCGGAGGAACTTCTACGCCTTGCGCCTGATGCAGTCACCATGGATGCTGTCTGTGCCGCAGCAAAGACGATGGACCCTAGTCTCACGGAGACTCTGCTCAATAAGATTCGCGTCTCCAAGACAACCCAACCGTTCATTGACCATATTGTCGCTACGCGACGCAAGATGGATGCAATTACACGTGGGGCAACTCTTCGCTACGACGAGGTGGTCTCCTTTGATGCAATCGAGGGACATCCAGATGGTCGTACAGACACACAAATCTTCGAGGTGAAGTTGACTGGACAGATGAAGGAGAACTGGATGAGTTTCCTCTATCAGGTCTTTGCGTATGGAGCCCTAGCTCCTGAAGCGACTGACCTCTTTCTGGTCTTTCCACTCCAGGAACTCATCTGGCATGCGAACATTCGTGAGTGGGAGGGCCGTGTAGCGTATCGTGACTTCTTGAATGCCGCAGCAAAGAAGAAGACTGCAAATGCCGCCATGGATATGATTCGTGGAGCCATGATTCGCGAGACCTATGACATCGGGTTTCATGCGGCCAAGCAGAAGTCGCTTGTAACTACCATTCTGGGTCTTGCGGCCGCTGGCGTTGAAAAGCCGTACCAGATTTTCCTGGGAAGCACACAGAGTTCGCATATGAACATCAAGGATGAGGAACTCGCAGCGGCTGCAAAGGCCATGCAGGAGACTGGCTTGAAGCTCTTCATTCACAGTCAGTACATCATTAATCTCTGTGCGGATCCTACCATTCAGGATGGTTATCACACGGCGCTGCTCATCAAGAATCTCGACTACGCGAGAACCATTGGATGTCGCGGAGTTGTTGTCCATGTAGGTAAGTCGACAGATAAGCCGCTACCACAGGCTCTCGCAAACATGCGTACCAATCTACTCGCAGCCATGGAGCATGCAAGTGTAGAGTGTCCTATTCTCCTGGAGACACCTGCTGGTCAAGGTACAGAGACATTGACAAAGTACGAAGAGTTTGTAGAGTTTGTGCGCGACTTTGCTGATTCTCGTATTCGTATCTGTATTGACACCTGCCATGTGTTTGCCTGCGGCTCTGAGCCGATTGACTATATTCAGAAGGTCTCGACTGAGCCTGGTATGGTTAAGCTGATTCACTACAATGATTCGGCTACGCCATGTGGTTCCTGTGTTGACCGTCATGCCTACATGGGCACGGGTCATATTGGGTTCGATAAGATGGAGACAATCGCGAAGTTCTGCCACGGGCGTACATACCCTATGCTAATTGAGTAAATACACCATAAAAAATACTTTTAGTTTACTTGAAGTGAATCTTTGCCAGTGCCTCAACCTCATCGTAGGGAATTTTTGCGAGAACAGAGATGTTTCCAATCATGCGATCCTTAATCGCATGGCGATCTTGGAAGTTCCGTGTAAAGTTGGAAAGGCATTGAAAGACTTGCTCGGCCGTCATATAGCGATTCTGTTTGTAAAGTTCAACACCCCATGCATTGTCGCCTTCAACAGGAAGAGTAGCGTAGTGCGTGTTAAAGGCACTAATAATACTATATTCATCATAGGGTACAGAGAGTTGGACGGATTCATGTACGAGAGATGCATGAATACGCTGTGCCATTTTGTTACAATGAGTAACTAGGAAAACCTACTTCAAATTTTTATGAACTCAAACATTGGTTTCATAAAAAATATGTAAGATACCGATTGCGGGGCTCGAACCCGCGACATTGGGCTGTCATCCTCTTCTAAAAGGCCCACGCTACTACCAACTGAGCTAAACCGGTAAATAAGAGGAAATACCTTGTCCTCCACCAGGTTCTTTTTGACAGAAGAACCAAACTGTTTACGCTCAGCGGGAATCGAACACGCGTATCTACATTGGAAGTGTAGCATTCTACCACTGAATTATGAGCGTAGTGACACTCATAATAATGAATTATGAGCGTAATACCGATACCGGGAATCGAACCCGAGTCAAGGCTGTGAAAGAGCCCTATCCTAACCACTAGACTATATCGGTTAAGTGCTGTTTGACGAGAACAGAAAACGGATCGTATGATCACCAGGTGCTTTTTGGAAAGAAGCACCAAACTCTTTACTAGGAATGGGATTCGAACCCATGCGACTCGCGTCAGCAGATCTTAAGCCTGCCTCCTTAACCAACTCGGACATCCTAGTGAAACTAGTGATGGCCATGTGCCAAAGCACTCGGACATCCTAGTGAAACTAGTGATGGCCATGTGCCAAAGCACTCGGACATCCTAGTGCATGATTGTTTTTTGAAAGAGACAATCAACTCTTAAAGGCACTAGCAGGGATCGAACCTGCGTTAAGAGGTTCCTTGAACTATCAAAGCCTCCTGTCCTGACCACTAGACTATAGCGCCAAACTATGTGATAGTAGTGTGATTTATTGTGAGTTGCTGTGTGTAGCCCAGAATCCAAATAGTATATAATAGGGGGATTGCTGTGTGGATTCTTAATCTGGCTACTTAGTGCAGGAAAGACTAAATTCAAAGCATATACTACAATTTTACCACATTAATGGAAAACTATAGTATAGACTTTGAGTGGGTTAGGTGTGTTTGAATGCAGGCTTCTTGAAAGGATTTTAATCAGAGGATTGCTGTGAGAAGCCTTGGTGAGTAAGTATATAAGAGAGACTATATAAGAGAGACTATATAAGAGAGACTATATAAGAGAGACTATATAAGAGAGACTATATAAGAGAGCTAAGCAGGCTTCTGAAAATTATATTCAGAGGATTGCTGTGAGAAGCCTTGGCTCTCTTCCATACTTCCTTCACGACCGATGTTTAGGTGGGAAAGAGTGAATCAAATTTTTGGTTCGTCCTACTCCGTACGATTTCGCAAATTGTAGGTGCGGCGCTTCAGAGTAGGCTTATGAGAAGGAATATACTCTTCATCCTCTTCACGCTCATCATTTGCATGGTACTCAGTGTCGTCCTTTAGTTCTTCGTTAGGCTCTGGCTCTGGCTCCTCTTGTACCTCCTCCTCTTCCTGTGGCTGCTCCACAACAACAGGACGAGGGAAACTCTTAAATCGCTCAATGTCATACTTTACAAGCGCCTTCTGTAGCATATCTACACCCTTTACAAGAGCTGCTGTGAGAATGAATGATGAGAAAGAAGGATAGGTGATAAAGTAGACCGCAGAGAGAATCGCAGTAAGACCTGACGCAACAGGACTACAGATGAATCGTTCACAGGTAGACTGGTAGATTGACATTTTTCTACTGATTTATAGTGCAGCCAAAAAAATCAAATTTTTGGAAACGCACTTTACTCAGCCTTACAGAGTGCAACCCAGCTCACTGGAAACTTTGGCTCGAGAAGACTGACAACGGCATCCGCATATTCACGAATCTCCTTCTGTGCGCCAGGGTCACGACGCAGATTACAGAGACGCGCATAGGCCGCCAGACTTGCCGTCTCAATAAACTCCGTATACATTGACTGGGGCAGAATCATGCGTGCCTGCTCAGGACAGACGCCCTGTTCAAGAAGTGCCTTGTAGATATGATGGCACTTTGTAACCGCCTCCTTCATGGCCTGAACACAGAGAAAGTTATCCTTCACCTCTTCTGACTTTGAGCCCTGCTTCAGCTTCGGGTCACGCTCACGACAGATTTCAGGAATAAAGAACTCAGGCTCGTCATCTACATAGCGACGACTCACTTCGTTACGAGCAAAGCCGACCGTGTGACGATACCATTCGCGCGCTAGGAAAATCGGCATCTTGATGCGCATGCGAATCTGCGGATGAAAGAAGGGGCTCACATGGTTATGCTTTGCGAGATACTTCACTAGACCAGCATCCTTCTCGTTGAACTCAAGTGACTCCTTTGCAAAGGAGACACGCGCCGCATTGACCACTGTGAGATCCGAGCCAAAGGTCTCAAGGAGTTCAACGAATCCAGCATTGCCAACTGGAATCATGGTGGTCATTCTATTTGATGTAAAAAACTGGAAGTTTAAATCATCAAATTTTTAGTATATCTACTGAGGCACAAGCACATGGCTCACTGTTTTTACCTTTGTAGGCCACGGCTCAAATCCCATAAACATAGGATGAGACTGGCTTTCTTCTGTATATATGACTTTTGGTTTGGGAAATCCATTGAATTCAGTGGCTGTGACACTCGTATAGGCTCCCATCTTAGGAAACCAGAGCCAATCACCGACTTCAAGTTCTTCCATGTCATCACTTTGCGCAATCATGTCTACACTATCACATGTTCTTCCAAATAAGACTCCAGGCATTCGCTTACGATTTGGTGTCTTTGCTCTGATTTCTCCTTCACTCTGAACGCGCAGCCACTTGGGTGTGGCCCTGTCAAAGGGAATAGAGGAGAACTGACCATAGAGACTCTCATCAATCGTGTACCGCCAACCATTTGGACCTCCCTTCTTTCCAATCACAGGCACAAAGAGATCCTGAAAATCGCTTGCCATGAAACGACCTGGCTCAGCAATCCACTGAATCGGTAGAGTGGACGGTACAGCCCTTATCGATTCTTGGATGAACTTCGCAGCCTTGTGAAAGGTCTCCACTTCAAATCCACCACCCAGATCAACAATCTTAGGACCCTTTGTAGCCGTTAGAGAGAGAAGTGCCATTTGAATTGCCCTGGAGTACTGAGTCAAATCCTGACAGCCTGAGCCAACATGAAAGGAGATACCCTTTATGTCTTGGCCGAGCGACCGAGCAATCGCCTGAATTGCAGGTATATCCTTTACTGCGGCACCAAACTTCTTGGAGAAGGGCATCTTGGAACCTTGGTCATCCACTGCAATACGAATGAGAGAACCCTGCTTCCACTTAACCGCAGCAAGTTTCTGAACCTCTTCAACTGAATCGACCACTGTTGGACCTGACTGAAGGTGCATGGCAGTTGCAAGATCGCGAGGCGGTTTGCAGGGATTTGCAAATACAGTTGAGTTTGAGAACTCACTA
>Ga0114951_10003624_pt1 | contig 15819 bp, 14 predicted proteins | sample AM7aDNAmetaG_FD_88677 | JGI IMG/M metagenome (GOLD analysis project Ga0114951, IMG submission 88677) | Freshwater microbial communities from Finland to study Microbial Dark Matter (Phase II) - AM7a DNA metaG | ecosystem: Environmental > Aquatic > Freshwater > Lake | place: Finland: Lake Alinen...
GAAATGAACGCAAATGAACTAGCTGATATACAAGCATTTAAAACTGAAGAATTAACTATTTGGGAACGAAACACAACAGCCACTATGCTACGCCAGCAACAAGCCGAAATTGAGGAGTTAAAAGCCAAATTGCAATTACATGAAGCTATGGATAATCAATGTGCGTCTTTGATGCAACAGTTTAGAAAGGCACAAGAAAAATGAGAGAGGTTAATGGTGACTTACGAATGACTATTGAAGAGCTTATTGAAGAGTTAAAAAAACTACCTGCCGATACAGAAGTTAGCGGAATGAATAGCCTTAAATACTGGATAGAAAGAAAGGCACAAGAGAAATGAATGCAAATGAACTAGCTGATGAATTAGAAAAACGACATTTACTTGGAGGATACGCAAGTGAAGCAGCCACTATGCTACGCCAGCAACAAGCCGAAATAGAAGCGTTGAAAAGCCGTGAACTAACGCTAACAAATGAAGAAATCCTAGAGTATGCAGATGCTTATGGGTTAGGTATTGGGAATATTTACGAGTTTGGTCATGGACAATTTATTGCAGTAATTAGAGCAATACTAAGAAAGGCACAAGAGAAATAATGGATTACTCAACATATTATTTAGAAGCACTGAAAGAAATTAGAGCAGCGCATGATGCTTTACTTAAGAATGAATTTCAACAAGCATATGACCATTGTCTAAACTCGCAGACAGAATTGCGTTTAATGGGCTTATCAGTTAAAGGCTGGATACCTGTGGAGGAAGAATGATTGAAGCTATAGTTAAACCTACACCTCTAGACAACGATGTTGCTGTTGTAAAAATACTACAACTTATGGGTCAGTTAAGCGTGCATGATATTAGCTATGTTTTAAGTGTAGCTAGGCAAGTTTATGATGCAGTGGCAGTGGCTGAGGAAAAATCGTGAGTTTTACAATCATGCAGCATGATGGCATGAAAGCAATTCAATGGTTCAATACCGTTGATGACCTGTTAAAATCTATGTTGGCTAACCCAAAAGATACCTACCACAGGAACAAATCATGACTGCATGGTCTTATTCTAGTATTACTTTATTTGATCAATGCCCTAAGAAGTATTACCATTTAAGGGTATCCAAGGATATTAAAGAGCCTGAATCTGAGGCTATGAATTATGGTAAAGACCTACATCTTGCCGCTGAAGAACATATCCGAGACGGTAAGCCATTACCAGCTAAATACGCTTTTATTCAGGATATGCTGGATAAGTTAAAGGCAGTCCCGGGCGAGAAGTTATGCGAGAATAAGCTAGCAGTTAAGATTGTAGATGGTGGCAAACTGGCGCCTTGTGACTTCTTTGATAAACAAGTTTGGTATAGGGGTATTGCTGACTTAATTATTCTAGACCGAGATAAACAAGAAGCCCGAATCATTGACTATAAGACAGGCAAGACGGCAAAGTATGCGGATACTAAACAGTTAAAACTACTAGCCGCTTGCGTATTTACGCACTACCCTGAGATCAAAATTATCAAGGCTGGTTTATTATTTGTAGTATCTAAAGAGTTTATTAAAGAAGAATATAGCACGCACCATAGGCTAGCTTACTTTGAATCATTTAAACCCCTTGTAAATCAATTAGATATGTGCATAGAAAATGGTGTATGGAACCCCAAAAGAAACTTCACTTGTGGGAAATTTTGCCCCGTGATATCCTGTGACCACAATGGAAGGAATTAAAGATGGCAACTAAACGAAACTACGCACAAGCGGCTAAGTATGAAGATACCCCTGAACAAGTTAAGCATAGGGAAGAACGTAATAAGCTACGCCGTAAGCTGTTAAAAGAAGGCAAAGTTCACAAGGGTGACAAGAAAGATGTAGCCCATAAAAAAGCATTAGACAAAGGTGGCTCATCTAAGGATGGTTATTTTGTACAGGATAGAAGCGGTAACCGCTCATTCGATAGAGATTCAAAAGGTAACTTACTTAGTGAAATTAGTCCTAAGGAAAGAGCTAAGAAAAAGAAATAAAAGTTTATTTGTATAGAGTCACAGGATAGGGTATGAGTGCCTAGCTGACTCGGGAAGCGATTCCTCATAGGGTAAACCATATCAGTTAGTAATTGGTCTTTGTAGCGTACCTTTACGGGAATATATACGCAACCTTTCAACCGAACGAACTAACGGACACTGGGAAAGACTAGATAAATTATAAGGCTTGAAGTGGACACCACTTTCAGGCTAACTTGCATCGGAGAAAGTATGGAAATTATTGATAACAAAGCAGTATTGCTTAAGGTACGTGACCCTGAACGTATTACATCAGTCATACCAAAGAGTAGGCTAATGACTACAGTAAGTGAAAACCACCATGAAGTTCTTGTCCATTGGGGTTTAGAGGAAATGCAGGTACTAAAGAATTTAAAGATACAGAAAGTACCTTCACCCATCAAAGGTAAGTATATTTGGCCCGGTCAGTACAAACCTTTTGAACACCAAAAAGAAACTTCAGCTTTTCTAACTTTGCATCGCAGGGCATTTGTATTTAATGAGCAAGGTACAGGTAAGACCGCTTCAGCTATATGGGCGGCAGATTACTTAATGAACGTGGGGTTAATTAAACGAGTGTTAATTGTTTGCCCGTTATCCATTATGGATGCTGCTTGGCGTGCAGATTTGTTTACCTTTGCTATACACCGCAAAGTAGATACTGCCTATGGCAATAGAGAGAAACGCCAAAAGATTATCCAAAGTGATGCTGAGTTTGTAATTATTAACTACGACGGTATCGAGATTGTAGCTAAGGAAATTGAAGAAGCGGCGTTTGATTTAATTATTGTGGATGAAGCTAACGCCTACAAGAACCCAACTACAAATCGTTGGAAGGTCTTTAACTCACTAATTAAACCTACTACTTGGTTATGGATGATGACTGGTACACCGGCGGCTCAATCCCCTGTAGATGCTTATGGTATTGCTAAACTAATTAACCCAACCGGAGTGCCTAAGTTCTACTCACACTTCAGAGACCAAGTCATGCAAAAAATATCTATGTTTAAGTGGATACCTAAGCCAAACTCAGAAGATGTTGTACATAAACTACTACAGCCTGCAATACGCTACACCAAAGAACAGTGCTTAGACTTACCTGAGATTACCTATCAAACTAGGGAAGTACCACTAACTTCGCAACAGCAAAAATATTACGATATCCTACGCAAACAGATGTTAGTCAAAGCGGCAGGGGAAGAGATTACAACTATCAACGCCGCCGCAAACTTGAACAAATTACTTCAGCTTTCATGTGGTGCAGTCTATTCGGATACTGGTGAGATTGTAGAGTTTGACGCTAGTAACCGCTTGAAAGTATTGAAAGAAGTTATTGACGAGTCTAGCCATAAAGTATTGATATTTGTACCATTTAGGCATGCCATTGAAGTGATTAGGGAAAGCCTTGAGCAAGACGGATATACAGTAGACCTTATTCATGGTGGGGTACCAGTTAATAAACGCACCGAGATTTTTAAGAAATTTCAAGAAACGCCAAACCCAAGAGTACTTATCATTCAACCACAGGCGGCTAGTCATGGTGTTACACTACATGCCGCAAATACAATCGTATGGTGGGGTCCGATTACATCTTACGAAACATATGCACAGGCTAATGCTAGGGTACACCGTAGTGGGCAAAAGAATCCTTGTACAGTAATTAGGTTAAAAGGGTCAGGCGTAGAAAAAAAGTTATACGAAGCACTCCAAAATAAACAAGATATCCAAGGAAGCATAATGGCGTTATACGGGGAACTACTTAGTTGACATTGTTAAGAGTTGGTGTATACTTAACAAAAAAGAGGAGGAAGTATGAGCGAACAAATACAAGCTGATAGGCTAGCTGGTGCGTACATAAAAATGCGTGATAAGCGTAGCCAACTTCAGAAAGAATTTGATGAGCAAGACAAGAAAATAGAAGCCCAAATGGATATGGTTGCAGAGGAGTTATTAAAGCTATGTAAGACCATTGGTGCGGATAGTATTAAGACTCAAGCGGGTACAGTGTTTAGGTCTGTGAAGACTAGGTATGAGACGACAGATTGGGAACATATGTACGAGTTTATTAAAGAGCATGACGTACCCCAAGTTTTAGAACGTCGTATTAGTACCACAAATATGAAGCAGTTTTTAGATGAAAACCCAACGCTAATGCCTGTTGGCATGAATGTTAACAACAAGTACACAGTTACAGTTAGGAGAAAATAACAATGGATAATTCACCATTGACCGTGCAAGAAGTAATGAAGCTATTACGTGTTTCTTCACAAACGATTTACACTTTATGCAGGGCAGGTAAACTACCGCATTTCAAGGTAGGAAACAAACTGCGCTTTCACAAGGCAGATATTTTAGCTTTAACAAACACAACTAAAGGAGAAGTAACTCATGGCTAACGAACTTAGCATGTTAAAAGGAAACCTACCAGCCCACTTACGTGGCGGTGTGGATGAAACAACAAGAGCATTGATGGGCGGTGGTGGTCAAAGCGGTCCGAACATCAAACGTATTTCCATTAAAGGTGCTGTATTCCGTATGATGGTCGATGGCAAAGAAGTTGCTCAAAATGAAGAGCGTGCTATGAACGTAATTATTGTGGGTGCGGCTCAGCATAACTCCCGTACTTTCTACGAGGGTACATTCTCTGAAGGGCAAGGCGCTAAAATGCCTGATTGTTTTTCTGACAACGGGGCTACACCAAACCCAAAGAGCACAGCACCACAATCTGCATCATGCAAAGATTGCCCACAGAACGTAGATGGTTCACACAATAGCGGTAAGGGTCGTGCTTGCAGATTTAGCCGTCGTTTGGCGGTTGTACTGGAGAATGACCAGCAAGGTGATATATTCCAATTAACCCTACCAGCGCAGTCTATCTTTGGTAAGGGTGAGAACGGCAAAATGCCTTTGGAAGCCTATGTTCGTTTACTCGGTACAAACAATGTATCAGTTACTTCAGTAGTTACAGAGATGCGTTTTGATACGGGTAGTGCAACACCAAAACTTACTTTCAAGGCTATGCGTTATTTGGAAGAAGACGAGTTTGGTAATGCTCATGCTAAAGGAAAGACACCCGAGGCTAAAGCAGCTATTGGTCAAACCGCCGCCGCTATTGATGGCGCACCTCAGATTCAAGCTAAGCCTGTTGCTAAAGTTGAACCAGCTGTGTCGGAAGAAGCCACACCTGAACCAGTAAAACGTGCTAAGAAAACTGAAGCGGAAACGCCTAAGGATATTAACGCTGTCCTAGACGACTGGGCATAATAGTAACGGGGGGTGCACAGCTGAAGGTCGTTGCACTTAAATAAGTATCCTAAATACTGCCCCCACCTAATAAGAAAAATATGACTGGATATTCTGTAAAATTTGTTAAAGCTAATTCTAATGCTGACCAAGAACACGTTGGTGTAATGCTAGGTAGGTTATGTATTGCTAAAGATATTTCTGTTATAGAAGTTACAAAACATTTTGGCGTATCACGCACTGCTGTTTATGATTGGTTTTTAGGTAAGAGTATGCCTAACAAAACACACGAAGTTAAGATTTATAAGTATTTAAAAAAGAAGGCGTAAGCCAACTGAAGGAGTGGTGCCACCACTTTAACAGGATTATTGTCGGCGCAATTTGAGGATGTCAATGACCTCGTGGAATAATTTTCTCCATACGATACTACCCGAGGAAGGTCTTGGATGGTATTGCATAGGGAGCTATAAGAAAAAGACCACACCGATTACGCACTTTGTACAAACGATTGCAGAAGCTGAAGTATTGATTCAACAGCTGCTTGATAAGAAAAAAGATGTGTATTTCGGGTGCTCGAAGTTTATAACAAATGAGAACAGAAAGGCAATTAACGCTGGATGGCAAAAATCGTTTTGGCTTGATTTGGATTGTGGTGAAAGCTATGCTGAAGATGGTAAGGGCTACGTAAATAAAGAAGCCGCTTTAGTAGATGTTAAACGCTTATGCAAAGAACTAAGTTTACCTAAACCTAATATTATATTTTCAGGCAACGGCTTGCATGTACATTGGGTAATGACCAAGTCCCTAGAAAAAGAAGAGTGGGCAAAGACTTGCGAGTATTGGAAGCAACAGTTGAAGCGGTTGGATATTAAAGCTGACCCATCTAAAATTACAGATGTAGCGGCTGTATTGCGTATTCCTGATACCCTTAACTTTAAATCTGACCCGCCTTTAAATGTGGAATGGAAGGCTATATGCCCACCCATGGACTACGAGGATTTTCGGGTTAAGGTTATGCAGGGTATTGAAATCGACCTTGACTTAACTAAAGCACCTCGGCGTGCTATGGATGAAACTACCCGTAGGTTATTAGGCAACAAGGTCACTTCTTTTTCTAGCATTATGAAGTCGGGTGAGTGCGGACAACTTAGTTATTTTTATAAGAATCAGGGCAAGATTGACTACAACATGTGGCGTGCGGGGCTTTCTATTGCCCAGTTTTGTGAAGATAGGTCTTCCGCTATTCATAAGATGTCAGACCAACACCCTGAGTATTCATTTCAAGATACTGAGAACAAGGCTAACGATATAGGTGGTCCATACCACTGCACTACTATTGAAGGTATTAACCCCGGTGGGTGTGAGGGATGTATACACAAAGGTAAGATTACAAGCCCTATAGCTATCAACGCTAAAATTGCTAAAGCGACTGAAGAAGACAATACAGTTACATTACCTAGTGCCGAGATTGCTGGCGAAGTTACATACACAATACCTGAGTACCCTTGGCCTTATTTTAGGGGTAAGCAAGGCGGAGTATACAAGCAAGGATACACAAAAGATGATGGCGACACCGTTGATGATAAGTTAATCTTTAAGTATGACTTCTATGTAGTTAAGCGAATGATTGACCCCGAGCTAGGGCACATGATTTGGATGCGAGTTCATTTACCTAAAGAAGGTGTCCAAGAGTTTTCGTGTTCTAACCAAGCTCTAATGACTTCAGATGAGTTTAAGAAAACCGTTTCAAAACATGGGGTTATTGGCGACCCTGACGAGATGAAAAATATTATGAGCTATATAACTAGTTTTACTAAAGAACTCCAAGATAGGCAAGATTCTGAGCAAATGCGTACTCAGTTTGGCTGGTGTGATAACGATACTAAGTTTATTGTTGGTGACCGTGAGATAAGTGCAAAAGGAATTGTATACTCACCGCCATCTAATACAACCCTAGCTTTTGTCCCAATGTTTAAGCCCAAAGGTACGCTAGTCGAGTGGCAACGTATTATTAGTTCCTACAATAGACCTGGACAGGAAGCACGAGCATTTTTATTCCTTGCTGGGTTAGGTGCGCCGTTGATTAAGTTTACTAACCACAAAGGGTTTATCTACTCTATTACGGAAAACGAGTCGGGTACTGGCAAGACCACCATTCAACGGATTATCAACAGCATTTGGGGTAACCCTACTGATATGATGCTGATTGCAAAAGATACATTGAAGTCCCAGTTCCATCAGATGGGTGTATATAACAACATAGCTATATGTACTGACGAAGTTACCAATATGGAAAACGAGCGAGTTAGTGACGTATCCTATGGTGTATCTCAAGGTCGATCTAATAACCGCATGAAGTCTAACGCTAATGAGATGCGGATTAACAATACTACTTGGGCACTTCCTGCGTTCTATTCAGGTAACTCTAGTATGCACGATAAGATGGCGGCTTTAAAATCTACCCCTGAGTCAGAGCAGTTACGCATTATTGAAGTCGAAGTATCCGCTGATAAAGACATGGATAAAGATACTAGTGACGAGTTGTTTGAGCACGCATTGCCGGAAAACTATGGGCATGCTGGGCCGTTATTAGTTCAGTACATGGTAGCTAATCTTGACTCGATTAAAGAACTTTTAGAGAAGACTAAGAAAAAGTTTGACGCTGAAGCCCAGCTTAAACAAAAGCAACGGTTCTATTCGGCTGGTGCATCAACAGCATTTACTGCAGCTATTATCGCTAAACAGCTTGGTATTATTGACCTAGACTTAGACCGTATTTGGGAGTGGGCAGTTAAATACTTTAGCGAGTTACGTGAAAGCGTTAAGCCAGCAGAGCGTGACCCAGTGGGTAGTTTGGGCGCATTCCTCAATGAGTTTCCTAAGAACAAACTTGTGGTTGACGATGCTAACGATAAACGCACTGGCTTGACCCGTGCCCCACTAGAAGTCCCATACGGCTCACTGTTCATTCGATACGAACCTGATACTGGCTACCTATGGATTGCTATTGATAAGCTACGTGAGTGGTGTACAGAACGTCAGATTGGGTTTAAAGGAATTGTTGAGGGCTTGAAGACTTTTGACCCCGAGTCTTGCATTAAGAAAAAAGGTATGGCAAAAGGTACTGCACTGAATACGCCAGCCGTTAACGCTTTACGTGTTGACCTTAGGAAAGTACCTATTGAAATAAGTGTTCAGAACCCTACCGATGATTCTAAATGAGGGAGTCCCAGTTATTATTGAGTGGCACGCAATGGTGCTGGGCGCTTCTTTTTTCATTCCCGCTCTAGATACTGAGCCTCTTATTGAAGAAATTTTAGTGGAAGCTAAGAAACATCGTATAAGACTGGTATATAAAGAGGTAATTGAAGACGAAAAAATTGGGTTAAGGTTCTGGCGTATTAAGTAGGTATTGGTGTATATTTGAGTTAGCAAGTGTTTCCTCATTTGCTTTCTCCTCAGTAGTAACTTTGTCCCCGGCTAAACCCCGGGGATTTTTTAATCGTAAAGTTTTTGTCGTAGCTTACTTACATTAGTAGACATTCGGTCACGTTGGGCATTAATTCTTTTTATTTCTGCTTGTTTTGTTTCAACAGACATTTTTACATCCTCAACTATTTTTTGTTCACGTTGCTTTAGCTTGATAAGTTGTTGTTGCATTGTATTAACCATGCCATGCAGTTGTATTTCTTTTTTGTGTTCTTCCCTATATGCTTGCTGTTCTTCTCTCGGCAAGTTCTTCATGCTCTTCAAAGTTGCATTGGCTTTGTTTACATCACGAGCAGCTTCATAAAAATCAGATAACACCGCAGTATTTTCATCTTTACTTACAAAGCTACCCATATTAGGTAGGGCAGCAACCATGTCGCCTATGCTCTTATCAGGGCGTGGAGGACCGCCTCTAGCAGCATTGATTAAATCGTTAGTAGCCAGTGCAGTTAGAGTCATAGCAGTACCAAAGTAACCACGTAACAGATGGTCTACAACTAAAGGTGACAACCCACTTGCTTGACCCAGCGCCTTAGCCATCTCTGAAGTATTTTTAGTAAACTGCCTATCAGTATCTAGGCGGCGCATTGTAGCGTTAACAATCTCACGGTCTTGGAAAAAGTCATGATTAGTTGCAACTTCAAGTCCGGGGCGAACAATCTGGGGTATACCCTGAGATGGTGGCATAAATGAACCTAGAACTGCATGCCCTATGGCTTGTTTTAACATTTTAGAATCGGTAGTACTATGGTCGCCCATCATTTGATAAGTATATTCACCAATAATTTTAGGCAGTGCAAACATATCCGTACGGATTGGAATACCATATCCACCACTTCCAGGAATCATAAACATACGATCACGGCTAATACGGTTTTTTCTCTTATAGTCTTCATCATCTCCAACTGCTGCAGAGTAAATAAAACTTAATACGGCAATCTTAGCAGTAGTAGAAATTAAAGCAGCCCTTGCAGCACTACGCTCTTGAGGTGAAACACCACGCCCAGTAAGGGTTTTTATTAGTACGCTATTAACTTGTAGGTATGCGTTGAAGAACGGAATAACTCGGCTAGCGAACTGTAGTCTAGGGTCGCCACTAATACGGCGGAAGTTAACAATTTCTGTAGCTCGTTCCATAGCATCTGTATGGGATAAACCTTCTTTAATACCTTGGTTATATACACCTTGACGAATGACGTTATCCGATGCAGAAGATAGACGATCAAGGTTACTCATCAACTTAGTCCACTTGCTTGGGTTATCGAGACCCAAACGCTTAGCAATAGCATCTTCTTCACGCATGGCGGTATAGTCATGGGTTTCTAAAATACCAGTACGCTTTAGCATTTCACGGGTTTCACTAGTACCAGCTGCAGTCTTTCCGACTTCTTTAGCAATTTCTTTTAACACGCCGAATGGGCTTTTTAACCCCGAAGAGTACATAGCGGAATAGGAATCACTAAACAACTGCACTGCCGAGAACAATGGGAAACGTGTAACTATGTGACGTAATGCGTTGGTTGCTTTAACTGCCGCACCAATACCGGGGAATACAATAGGCTCTAAGCCTACAAACGCTTGGGCAATTGCAGGGTCTGCAACGCTAAACTTACGCTGAATGCCATCGTAATAAATGGTAAACGTATTCCCGGGTGTGCTTGGGCCTTCACGAACTTCTTCAGGAAGAACTGATTTGTACTGTTCAAGCATTACTTGTAGTTGCTTATTGCTAATAGCACGAGCCATAGACCACTGCATCCACTGGTACATGTTTTCAATTGGGTCTTGTACCTGACGCATACTACCCTTCATCGCAAAGTCTTTCATAGACTCACGTAGCCCACGAGCCATTACGTTCGGGCCAGCGGCTTTTTCTTCGTCCATATCACGAAAGAACGGTACATAAGCTGCGTCATCAAGCCATCTTTCAGCTTCATCTTTTGACTTAACACCTGTTTTGACCAGCATATTAACTGCTAGGTCACGCATTTTATTCCAGACTTTAGTACCCTCAGCGATTTCTGCATGGGCATTATAGAGTTTCATACCGGCATCTACTTGGGCTTTAGTCTTGTGTTGAACCTTATTGCTCAAGTCTTCTTGGGTTTCTTCTAATTGTTTTAAACGCCCTTCTTTAAGAGCAATTACTTTCTTATCGGCTTCTGTACGTTTCTTGTTGCGGCGTAAGACTATCATCTCTTTTTCAAGCAGCGCTATTTCATTTTCAGTTTTGCTTAAAGAGGTGTACATACTGTTAAGACGGTTAGCCTCATATGCAGCGCCCATAATTTGACGAGCACGGCTTGGTTCTATACCTAGCTTTTTAGCTACATCTTTAATTAAGCCTTCAAACCTACCCATGTTTACACCATCTTTAGCATCAACAGCTTCCCAACGGTTATTAATGGAATCGTAATAGTAGTCGCCACGTTCAATAATCTGATTGGCTAAGTTGCCACGGTGCAATGCTTGGGATGTACTGATACGTAGTAAAGCTGTCTTAGCGTTTTGAAGCGCCATGTTACCTTTTTTGGCTTCACCCATTAGGTGGTTATACATACGGTTGTTAAATGCTTGGTCAAACGAAGCAATATTTTGACCCTTACCAAATGTAGCAGCTACCCAATCGTGGTTACGTTCATAGGCTTCTGTCCAGCTATCTTTGGCTTTATTGAAGTTATCAACTTTCTTTTGTATGTAACCTTTTTGTGACTCTTGGGGCCTACCACCAAATTCAGCCATTAATTTTTCAGCGGTTGTGCCTTCGGGAGTACGGTTAAGAAAAGCTACTTGCCCTTCTTTAGCGCCAAACATATCCTTAATACGTTCTCTATTAGTATAGTTAACAGGGACTAATTCTTCTGTAGTAAACCCTTTTTGCCCTTTTATAGGTGGGACAACCAAGTCTCCAGAAAACCTTTGTGGTGGTATATGTTTACCAGTTACGCTAAAGCGGTCATTACCTTGGTAAAAAGTAAATACGACAGGCACTTTTTTAATACCTGCGTTCCGCAACGCAATCATGCGGTGTCTACCTTCATGCCCTATTAAATTAAAATCTTCGCCAAGCTCTAAAAATATGTTTTGGTTTTCTGCCGCAAGTTCTTCAGTATTTAATGGCTTTGCCCTATTATCAGACTCTAGGCTATTTAAAACTTCTGGTGAAGATGTAGTTGCTTTTAAAAAATCATCAGGAGAAACATACCCAATATACGCTTTAGTTTTATTCTCATCATCCTCACGAGTACCATACATATACTGATTTAGTATATTTTTAATTCTTTGTGGGGTAAACCCAGCAGTTGTCTTATCTACTAACCCTAAGTCGTCCCCTAAAACTGGGGCAATTCCGACATTACTTTTAGCACCTACAGCAGTTTGCACATTGCGACCATGAGTCATAATATGTTCTGCAGCAATCAGCGTAGCAGTTAGTGCATCAGTTTGAGCTACGTTTCCTTCTACTTTAATACCTAAAGCACGCAATACAGCACGACCAAATGCGCTAAATACGTTCATGCGCTTGTAAGGAATCTTAGCTAATGCAACTTGGAACTTAGGATTAGAAAAAGCTTCTGAAACAAACTCAGATAAATCTTTTAAGCCATACTGTTTTAGTAACGCTGGATTATCTTTTACAGTATTGTAAATATCTTGAAGGCTTTTAAGCATTGGATTAGGTTGGAACCCCTTAGCTACACGAGCTTCGGAATCTTTAATCATTACGTGCAAAAACCCATGAAGCGTTTCATGTAACACTGTATGAGAATCTACTTGACCACGAGCAATTTGTACTGTATCTGTATTCGGATTGTATTGCGCTGGTGCGCCATCTTCAATAACACTCTGGTCAACAACTTCAATCTTAGGTAAAGTTTTAGATTGCAACAAACGGCTAGCAACTTCTTTATCTAGCGGAGTAAACTGCCCAGTCTTATCATTAACAATTTCTTGTAGCGCACCTTTAATATCACCTTGGGTTGCTCGGTCTACTAAATTTATAGTGGAACCGCCTTCAAGATTTGCACGTTTTGCTTTAGCAATACCTAACTGACGTAATAATTCTTCTGTATCAGCGCTAACTTCTTCTTTAGCTAGCTGGTCCTCTAAGGCTTCTTTAGTTTCTAGGCGTGGTACTTCTTGTTGCTCAATAGCTGGTTTTTCTGCAGGCGCAACTTGCTGCGCCATTTGGGTTAGTGCAACATTCCCCACTTTTCCACTAGGTGCCGTTCTTCCATTAGGTTGTTCAGTAGTTCCGATAGCGCTTCCCACTCGTGTAGGTTTAGATGCTGCAGGTCTTCCGGCGGTCTGTACCCCAGTGCTAGGCACCTGAACGCTTCGTTCATCTGGTCCATTGACAAATCCAATTCCATTTCCTGGTACATTTTGTGCCTCCGCTTGTGCTTTAACTTGTGCTCTAGTGTCTCTTGGGGATACAGGTGGTCCTTGCCCGAATGCAAACTGAGCTTCTCTACCTTGCTGAAATGCTGTTCTTGCATCATATGGTTTAGCTGGTATACCTGCTCTCTCGGGTACTTCTCTTGGCGCAATTGCTTCAGGTGTAGCATCTTTAAAATCTTGTACAGCTTGCATGTCAATTTTAGCATTTTTGCGTTCATGCTTAGATGTAAGATCATCAAACTTCGCAGCATCTTCAGGTTTCATCAAGTCTAAACCACGAAGATCATTTTTAATTTTTGTAGCCGCTTTAGTAAACCCAAAAGTACTAAGAGCATTATCATCCACTATATGCGAGGTAGGGCGAGCACCAGCACCAACTACATTAGGGATTTCTAATTGGGGTGCAGGGGCATTTTGAAATGCAGTTTGTTGCTTAGCTTTGTCTTCTTGTAATAGAAGTTGTTGTGTAGGAGTTAAAGGCGCACCGCTTTGTAGACGCTGCTTAGCCCATTCTAAATCGCTAACTTGGGGTGGTTTAGGTTGTTCACCTTGTCCAATAATAGGTGGCTCTGCTTGTAGACGAGATTTAGGATAAGGCTGTTCAAAGTCTAACTCCATTTGTGGTGATTGCTGTTCAGGACCTACAAAAGGTTGTTCTTGCTGTACCGGTAGTTGTTGCCTTGGACCAACAGTTTCTTGTCCACCAACTAAATTTAAACCCGTTTGCCCAGTTTCGTCTGGAGGTGTTGGGGCTGCAGCTTTAGCTTGTTCTGCTTCTATAGCTTGTTGAGCTGCAATATCGCCATAACGTTTACTTGCTTCTGTACGAACCTCACCTCTTGCGTTAGAGCGCCCAATAATACCTAAAGGACCTAATAGAGCAACTTGGTAAGCAGTACTACCATATTCGTTAATAGCATCGGGGGAAGTTAAAGGTAGCCCAGCTTGAGCACGTTCAATTATTTGTTGTGTAATTTCACTTGGGAGTTCTACAGCTGCGCCTTTAGCAGTACCTTTTAAAAGCATAGGTAACAACTTTTCTTGGGCTATTTTTTCTACAGCCTCGGTAGGCATTTTAGCTAAGGATTTTTCACCCATACCTAAAGCGTTGCTAAGAATTTTACTACCAAATAATAACTGGTACTCTACTACGTCTATAGCTGTAGAACCGGCTGCACCTAAAGCAGCTTTACCTCTATTTACATCAACAGGTTGCCCAGATTTAATTTGTTCTTGAGCTTGGCGTTCTAAATGAGCACCAAAAAATTGTGGGAATTCTGAAAGTGCTTGTCCAAATGTAGCACCAAGTTTAGCACCAAGACCAGCACCTACAACTGTACCCACACCGGGTTCAACTGCTGTACCTAATCCACCACCAATAATACTACCTATAGCAGACGATACACCCATAGCACCCAATTGAGCGCCTTGACCAGCAATTGCTTTAGGCACTTGACTAATAGCTTCACCTGCCGCAGATAGTAAACCTTTTTCTTTATACGCTTTTGTTATTGCATCTAAACTAGGACCCGCTTCATATTTCTGACCAATTTCTTCTTGGCGTTGTAGTCCTTCTATAGCAGCTTGGTTAGCATCTTCATGGCTAAACGCTCCCGTAATACCTGTTTTAACTTGTGAACCATAGGTTTCAGCGCCTTGTTTAAGGGCGCCCATAATACCACCTTGAGGTTTAGGAGTGTTCCTAATCTGCCCCATAACAGCTTGATATGCTTGTGCGTCAGATAAATCTGTAGGAGATTCAACTTCAAACGTACCACTACCGGGTACATCAATCTGGTATTTTGGCATTTATGAGCCTATTTTTTTAACTGTTACGCCTTTTGGTACCGCTGAAATTTTTTCACCACTATATAACCTATCGGCTAATTGAGTAGCTTGTTCTTCATCTATACCTTGTGTCATCAATTTTACAACAGTATCGCCATGGGCTTTAAGTTTTGCAGCCTCAAGCGAAGCAGCTTTAGCATCACCCATATGAGCAGCGCCAGCTTTGTGGAATATCGCTTCTGCTTCTTTTGCAGCAATTGTGGATGGTATAAGTAGGCCTTTTTGACGCAAGTCTTCTTTAGTAAGTCCAAGATGTTGCGCTTGCATGATAAGGCCCTGTCCAGAAAGACCAGTAGCAATAAGTTGTGAAAGTAACTTGTCTTTTCTAGCTTCACTTGATTCTGCACTCTTCAGATAGCCAGTACCGAACCCACTAATTCCAGCAGCAAGTCCAGCATTTCTACCAATACCTTGGGACATACTAGCACCGCCAGCAATAAGCCCACGACCAATATCCTGCATAGTAGTATCTTTGTTGTACTGGTTCATCATCATGCCAGTCCAGTTGTTTACCATTTTAGTAATGTCGTTGGTCTGTTTAGTAGGGTCATACAAATCTAACGAAGGGGTAGGAGGTGCAGAGGTAGGAGGTTTAGCACTTAAAAGACTAGTTCTATCCACGGGAGCAGGAGCAGGAGCGGCAGGTTTATCTTTTGATTCTTCAATAGGAGTTACTGGGGTCCTTCCTTGAGAATCAGGTACAGGGGTAGGAGTTACATTACTACTACGTGCAGCGGCAGCGGCATTTACATCAGCAGCGGCTTTATCTCTTTGTGCAGTAGTGGTCTTGTCTAAGAAACCCGGTGCTTCACGA
>Ga0114951_10003628_pt1 | contig 15811 bp, 6 predicted proteins | sample AM7aDNAmetaG_FD_88677 | JGI IMG/M metagenome (GOLD analysis project Ga0114951, IMG submission 88677) | Freshwater microbial communities from Finland to study Microbial Dark Matter (Phase II) - AM7a DNA metaG | ecosystem: Environmental > Aquatic > Freshwater > Lake | place: Finland: Lake Alinen...
ATTAACATACTCTCCAAGATTTAGTATAGATGGTTGTTTCTTATAGATGTTTTCACCTTTGTCGTTAGTGCTTTCATCTGTTCTAAAAAAATTATAAATAAACTCCGCTTTAAATGTTGATACTACTGGTATATCAATATTTGTGATTCTTCTAGAGGGTAGTGAATTTGACATTTATGTAGCCTCGATTGTAACAAAGTAGTCATCAAAAATAATGTCGTTTGCGTCAATTGATATATATCGTTCATTTCCCACATGTTTTATAATTTTTGCAAAATTATCAGAATTTAATACTTCAATTCCACGTTGAGTTTTTTTTGTAGTAGACACATCAACAGCAAATCGGGTAACATCTACAGGGACCGTGAATATCCGATCAAATATTTTTGTTGACAGTATTCTTTTTTCGGTTATGGCGTGACCAACCAAAAGACTATTGCCGGAAAAAAGTCTTAAAAATTCCATCAAATTTTCGGAAAGTTCAATATTTCCAAGACGTTTCGAACTTGCTGCCAACGAATCTCTCGTTAATGAATTATTATCCAAATCTCTTAATAGTTGATCTATTTCCAAATTTGTTTTTCTTACATCATCAATTGTCAACGATGGTTGATAACTCTTCACGTAGACTAGTAATAAATTTCTAAATTGTTCTTTGAGACTGTTGTCTATCAACTGTTGATCGTTTGAAAGTAAAAAGGAGCTTTCTGAAAGGTCTACCCCGGTCAATAATCTTATATAAGAAGATAAACAATAGTCAAACACATGATTTTTTAACATTGTTGTGCATTGATCATTTGTCAAAAAATTATATTTCGATTTAGACATTGTATCTTTCCCCAAGTACTTGGTAACATTGTCAATATCTTGATAATCATGAAACGTTATGTTATTCAAAGTAATACTGTTTAAATTTTGTGAATCAAGTTGTGTTGGTATTCCGAGACCACAGATTCCTAAATCAAATAAGAATTTTTGTGGTTTAAATACTACATCGGGGTATTTCATGCTACGTTTGTATACGTTGATAGACAAAATATTAGAATCATTTTGTTCATATGTAGAACTTCTAATGTCAGATAACTTAACTTGTTCGCCAATAGCTTTGGTTAAGCCCAAAGGGATTCCAACTGAAAACAATTTCACTTTGTTTTGTAGTAACAAAGGATCAGAAAGAAAAGTTAAAATAAAGTTTTCTAAATTTGTATTGTTAGTATCAAAATTATCAGAAAATATATATTTTTCCAATAGAGAAGTGTTATTAATGTTGCTGTTAATAACATCAAAACTTGATTTGGCTAAACGTATTTGATTTAACGAGGATAAAATTTCATCATTAGACAATATGGCAAAAGCATTTGTCCTTCCAAAAAAAAGTTGTGCCTCGTTTTTAGAAAAGGCTAATTTGTCTGATAATGCATCAAAAATATATAATATATTGTTAATCGAATTAAAATCTGATGTCAAAGAACTATTAATGTCCTTCAAAGATTTTATACTATTATTAGCACTTGCTAATTGTTTATCTATAACAGTGCCAACTTTAAAAGTAGATTCAATGCCAGTTCTACAATACGCTATTACCGGATTTTGTGCGACTTGGTCTAATTGTAGATATATAAAATCATTAGATTCTGCTTTGCCAACAAAATAAGTATAGAAATATTTGTTTATAATGGTAACATATATATCAAAAATTATCAAACATAACGTACTAAAACTAAGTAAATTATATCTTGTTTTCCCGCTGCCATCTGGTAAAAGGTAGGAATCACTTCCAAGCAGGGAATCTAAACCGCCTATATATGAAATTAATTCAGATATCAAATTGCTCTGAGAACCTAGAGTGGCCCCCAAAAGAATATTTTTTATTGTTCCTTTGTGTATTGAATGTTGTTTTGATTCTCCATCCACAATTAGATTTATACCAAAACTTTTTGTTGTAGACGGAGTTTTTTGTATAGTTTCATTTTGAAGACTCTTTATTATTTTTTTACCATAAATGCTAAAGATTTCATCTTCTATGTTGGAAGCAAGGGTATCTAGATTTGGTAGATCCAATTGTCTCATTCCCGCAGACGAAAGAGTTCGATTATTAATTCCCGTTGTAACAGTGCGAGCAGGAGCGTCATTTAAAACTCTGTTGAAAATAGTTCTATGCTCAGGAATGCTATCGTTTGCCCCTGATAGGCAGATGAATTCAAATAATTGTTTCCGTAGTTCGGTGTTTTCTCTGCTTTCAGTAAAAATTGCAACTACAATAGCTTGATCAGTATTTATGCTCTTCTCCACCAAATTGTTGGTAGCAGAATATATTGTGTATAAAATTTGTTTATAAATACCAGAATATGAGTAATCAGAACTTGCATCAACTTGAAAAGTTTTTGTTATAATTTGTTTGGTTTTGGTGACCTTGCTGGATATTAAATCACAATAGTTCTTGTATGCAACAACATCTGCATTTTTAACATCAACTAACAAATTTTCTGTGAAATAATCTGTGCCTGGTATATACTCTACCTTGTTGTTTTTATCATCTATGTACTTGTTTTCAAAAGGTAAAACAGAGATTGAATCACTGATGGGCAAAAGTGCAACAGACGCTAACATATTATTTTTATAATTTTGATCAGTAATTTTGTCTCCCATGGTGCCTAAAACATCCGTGTAAGATCCGTTGACTAAAGAAGAAATACCGAAATTTGTATTCAAAAGTTGGACAAGCTGTGCGTTTCCAAGTGCACTAGAAATACTTAATTCTCTGGATAAAAGAGAAATTAATACTTTGAGTCTTGTGTCGCTTATCTTGGGAAAAGTATTGTCAAACAAGTTAAAGAAATTTTTGTCAAAAGCAGTTTGCGTTGTCGTAGTTGATCTCAAATTTTTACACAAATCAACCTTTATATTTTGTTCTGACAAAGAAATTGGATTGGTGTCACGTTTGCGATCTTGTATTGACAAACCCAATAAACGGTCTGATCCTCTCTCTAAGAGAATTTTTAACTCGTTTATTAAAACATGAAAAATTTTACTGTTTGAAAACGAGTTAAAAGATTCATTTGAAAATCCGAGTAAATTTGTAAGTAAGTCTTTCACCGACAAAAAACTATCTTTTCCCAATATTGGTTTTATTTGCAATGATTCTTGTATTTTTTGTGTTTGTTCTCCAATTGCTTGTAGAAGATCAATCTTCCTTTGAATATTCGGCCAATTACCTTTAAATTGATTTTCTATTGATTGTAAAGCGATTAAAGCACTTGTGTCTTGTTTTAATTTCTCAAGAATACTGTTTACACTTTGATTTTTGATGTTTCTTGATTGTAATTCCACCTCAAATAAATTTCCTGCTGGTGTTAGTTCTATTCCTAAATCATTATAAACCGGCATGTAATCCGCACACAACAAAAGTTCGGGTCTTTGTTCTGAAACTCCAACATTGTGAAGTGCTGTTAAGCTATTATTTATTGATGACGCATTTTTTAACAACATTGCATCGCTCACACTGATCAATGTTGGAGTGATTGACACAGGGGCTACAATAGTGTTTGTCCCTATTATGTCGTTAGTGGTTGGACTAGCCGAACCAACAAAAATAGAATTCGTTGTTCCTTTGGAATTATTGTTGCTGGTCTCACCATCTATTGCTTGGGTGTTTAAATTTCCAAGTTTTGCGCTTTCATTATTTGTTTTAATTCCTCGTGACATCATGACACCAAAATACTATTATTAGCTTTTACTGCAACACCGTAACTGTAATCATTATAAATAGGAAGCACAGAATATATAATAGAACCTTTGTTCTTGTTGTTTTTGATTGTATCAATGTATCTATAGTTTCCATTAATTGATATGTTATGTGCTTTTCCTACAAAAACTGTTCCTTCCGAAGTTGTGGCAAAAAGTGTAAAATAATCAATTTTTGATTGCATACCGCGAACTTGCCATTCAACAAACACTACATTGTTGTTTATTTTTTTTGCTATGACCTCATTAACATATGGTAACGAGCCTGAGAAAGAAATATTTATTATAGTTGTCGATACAACATCTCCAAACATAAATTCATCTTTTCCGTGTTTATCTAAAATAGTTTTTGGAGACGATAAGTTACCTTTAAAAAGGGTGTTTGGGTGTAGCCATTTTGCTGGTTTAAAGGAGTAGAGAACACTTCCATCGTCCTTTTTAACATCTCTGGTTACATCTAAAATCGTCTCTGGGGCACGTATATATGTTATCACCGTATAACGGTAGTCACATCCATCTTCTAAAGGACTGATATTTTTTATCGCCCCACAGTTTAAATCAGAAAATTGATTTGAATTTATAACACCAAAGTCGTCCAAATCGCCTGTTGTTAGGTTCGTCCGTATAACTCGATAAGCGGCCACGTCTTGTAGTTGTTGTTTATTATCTTCAAAAACAGTGTTGTAATATGGCAATAAATTTTGTTGTTTTAAAGCAGTTTTTATAGTGTCGTGTTTTTCTTGTGAGAATTGTGTCTGTAGGGTAAATTGAATATCTATAAATTGACCCGTTTTATTTATTTCTGCCGGACTGGCTGTGGTATTCGCGCTTTTATTTGATGTCTTCTTTATAAATTCAGCAATAATAAAATTATCAGATTCCCTTGTCGTTCCATCTCTATACAAGAAACTACAATTATACTCATAAAGATGACCAGATTTTACCGCATTATCTATTACGTAGTAAACAGATGCTGTTTTGTCGTTAATTTCTAAATACGAATCAATTTTTGTTGCACTTTGTTCAAATAAAGTTAAGTCTTTGCGCAAAAAGGAAATGAGCATTATTTCTTCTGGTACATCATTTACTTCTAATTTAATTCCATCACTTAACATCGTGTACGTCAGCAATACCGTCGTAGATCGTTGTGATCGTCTTACACTTTGATTAAAGTAGTCACCATCTAACTTAGGTTTTATTTGAAAGTTGCTAAATTCTGAGCTCAAAGTGTCATTTGGTCCAACTGATACTGCTCGATACACAATGGGATTGTAACCAGAAATTACATCTTCCATCCGAGCAGTTTGCCCATTAATTATATCAATTTCTCCGATATACTTATAGTCTGTATTTTTCTTTGTATCCGTATGTAACGTTTTTTTGTATAGATACACACCTGTTGCCTTTGAATCAATTTGTTTAATTTGAACAACATTTTTATTGTTTAGTGGAGCAACATACAAAATCGGAGCTTGAGTTGGTTGATAATATACTGATAATAAAAATGAATTATCAATTAACTTGGAGAAAGCATCAATAATATTTTTGTTGTCGTCGTATAAAGTTAGTTTAACCCAAAATTTATCCACATTGATTTTAGAAATTGGTATTTTAACTGTTTCTGTTATGTTTGTTAATATAATTTGTTCAACTTGGGATTGCACAGACGGTGCTGCTTCTGCGGTAAAATTAATATTTCTTATCAAAGGTAAAATTGGATTAAGATTGTTGTTGACTAACGTATTGGTAAAAGTCGAAGAATTAAACAATGAAGTAGGATCTACTCCCAATGTGTTGGAAAGAGTTTTAAATACGTGTGCACCAGAAAATTTAAACTCCGATACGGACGCTCCATCTGAATTATTTACAGAGGCAGCAGTTGCAATTGGGACTTGCTTGGATTGTAATTTACCAGATAAAATCTGGTTAATCTTTGTGTTGTCAATGTGTGCACTGATGTCAGAAACAAATTTGGCAACTATTATTCCATTTTGTGCAGTTGCTTGTGTTTTTAGGTTTGCACTTGACAATAAAATATTTTGAACTATGTCTTGGTTAGTAGAAAAAGAATTAAATATATTTGATGTTGGAGTTTGTATTTGGTCATTGGTAAACACCATTTCCACACATAACGCATTTTTTTTTAAAGTTTGTTCTAGGTCAACAGAATATGTCAAGCTGTATTCATATGATTCAGATGACACATTTGTTAAATAAATGAAATCATTATCATCAAAACTAATAATGCTTTTCTGAGAGTTGGTCATTGTGGTGTCCATGGATCTAATTAGAACAAAGTATAAATCCTTGTGTTGTAAACAAACTATATATCCAAAAAGATATTTTGTTTGTTACTCTGCAATTAATACAAATAAATTCACAAAAGTATTCGTATCGTTGCTGTCCGTAAACACCTTGCCTATAAAAAAGATATGTTTTGATGGAAAATCTACATCGTCTGTTTCAAAAATCCCAAAATCTATTACATCTAATTTTTTAAGTAAATTGTTGTTGTTTAGTTCAAAAAATTGTCCGATCATATTATTCTGTCTAGACGACTCAGTGAATTTAACAACTTGTTCGTATCCAATATTTTTTAAATTATCAAGCTCACGTTGAAGCTCGGTATATCTTAATATTGGAGCTTGATTTAATGACGGAAAATTACCAAGAGGTTTTTTGTTTGGTTGAGTTGATGTGTTAACTGGTGGTAAATATTTGAAATTGGGAATATTCGATAATCTTTTATCAAACATAAAGCTTTCAACGTGATCAACGTTTATTTCTCTAATTCCGTTTCTAGGGATAGGTTTGTCGGCGGTTATGTCAAAATCTATTCTTGTTTTGTTCAGAATAAATTCATTGTAGTCCTCGTCAAAAGCATCAGCGGTATTCAAAATATACAATTTGTTGAAATTGTTAATGTATGTGTTTAAAAGGTCTTGTGATAAACTAGCAAACGTTGCAGAACTATTTACAACGGTCGGAACTCCTAATGATCCACTGGGTATGAACATCTGTCCATTTTGGATGGTACAGTTTGTACCTTTTCTTGGCATCAATTTTCCAGAATCATCTGCTTCAAAAACTATTTGATCTTGCGGTAAACCACATGCTTCAAAACTTATTTTCGAACTTGCATCTTCAACTACTCCACTAGATCCACTCGAATAATAAATACCGTCATCTGTGAAAGAAAAGAAGGCAATATTCAATTTACCTTCTGCGAGTTGTCTTCGTCCTTCTTCTGTTAAGATGGTGTCGAATATTCTAGTTCTTTTTGACAATAAACCCATTTAAATCGCGCTCCCGTCAACATATGGAGTACCGACAGAACCAATATCATAACGGTAATAAGTCCCTGAAGGAACACTAGACCCAGACACCATTTTTATTCTAACTGGTGAGTCAGTTACAGTATTTGCCGCTGAAGCGTCTATGAATATACTGTATTGTCTTTGTTCCAACATATCTCTTGGTTGACCAAAGTGACTACGATTAAATACACACTTTGTGTATTGTGGAAACGCATTACGAATTCCATACTTCCATCCACGTATTTGTAAACTTCCGCATTGATAACACTCAGATGAACCAGATTGTACTGTGTACTCAAAATCCTTTTCGGATTTAACTAAACCATAATAAGCTTTCCAAAAATAATTTTTAGTTGGAGCAATAATGGAACCAGCAAACGGCCATATTGCTGTAAGGTTAAAATCCATAAATGTAACATTTTTTTTATAAGGGGTTATCAAACTGTCTAAAAGGAATTCCACTGTCGGAATATGAGCTATGGCCATGTTTGTGGGAACATATGCAAAGGGATCTGGTGAGGGGGATAATACGCCCTCCGAAAAGGCTGTTCCACTTACATATCCATATGTTGCTTGTCTGATTAGATTTTTATATCTTTCGTTAAATGGACTATCATACGCCCAAATATTGTCAGAGATTTGTGCAGGACCACAAGACTCTGTTCTGGTTACTCCCAAGACAACTTTGGCTACAGGCTGTGCATACCAAGCCGCAGGAACTTCGTCGGTGTGAACTATATTTCCGCTATTTAGTTGAGTAATGTCTCTGTAGTCGGGTAAAGCTGTATCATCGTATCTTTCTTCTTCACACACAAATTCCGAGATATTAAAAATTCCACGAAATCTTGAGGCGTGAATCAAAGCTATACCTTCGTTAAAAGTCATTCCTGGTGTAGTGGCCTCAATATCCACTAGTTGTAGCCTCGGTATATTGGTGTTCGTATCGTTGGTGTATTCTATGTTATAATCCGATGGTTTATTATAATCATTTATAAATCCAATCAAATTTCCATTGAAAGTATTTACTTTTCTTATTAACCTATTATTGTAATTATGATAATACATTTCTCCAGTTTCATTTTGAAACTGGTCCAAAGGTATATCACCAATGGGTTCATAAATTTGTTCTGTTGACAAATTTTGATCAGAATTATCGTGATATTCTTTATTTTCTTTTAAGAAAGAACCATACAACGTAACCTTTCCAACGTCGGGGAAAAATGTAATTGCACTAGCCGATTGACCAGGCACAGGTGTCACCAAACGATTTGATATAGAGTGAGGTAATTGCCAACCAAAAACTAAATTATCGGTTGGGTACAAAATATATGGTGTTTCTTTTGATAAATTATTTGAGAAAATAACTTTACCGATACTGCTTGAAGTCTGTGTTAAATCATTGGCTGGGGTTCCAAAATCTTTACCAGAAATTTGATAATATCCACTCCGTGTGCCATTATAATTTTGTGTTAGTGCATAGGGCTGGGTTGATCCTAGTTGCATTGGCATGACACCATCATGTTTTCTGCCCATGCGTACTGGAGCAGTTAATGAAAAACTTCCACTCCACTCAAGTCCAGAATTTCCGTGCACGTTTGAAGTCACAACCAAATCTTTATCCAACATTGAGTTTGATGTTGGAGCATCAGCGTTTATTGAAGCTAAGTGTGCATAAGTAACCAAATCATTAAACGAATGACCCGTATTAGATCCCACAATTTCTTCATCCGAAGTAGAGCTAGACACAACAGTGTGCACAATATTTATTCTATTGGGACGTGTTCTTTGGTTTAACACGAAAAAAGTATTTACGGCGCTATAACCCGCGTTAGTTGGTGATGCTGGTGTCATACCCAAACCAAAACTTGCTGAAAAATCAAATTCTATTTTTTCAAGTAAAAATGGATTTGGTAAAACTCCACTTAATGGAAACAATTGTTCACTTGTCGGATTGTATCTTTGTTCAAAAGGAAAACCAAATGTATTAATTGGATGAGCACTATTGGAAACAAATCCATTTGCCGAGCCCGTGTTGTCTAAACCAAGTGATGGAGCAAACCCCACAGGCATTACATTTAAAAGTTGGGCATTAGTGCTATAAGTTTTCCAATTTGCACTTGGACCAAGACCATCCCACAATCTGGTGGTTTTGTTGAAATAGCCCATTAATTTTGCATTATTATATCCAATCCCAAACGAGGATGCAGACACAGGGGATAAGTCAAATTCTATTTTTGTTTTAGACAAAGTGGGAATTTGAAATCCATCCCCAACATCGTTTAGACTAGACCCAGAAAAGTAAAAATTACTTTCGTGTGTTGTAAAAGAATTAAAATCTTTTGCTTCTTCAACATATGGTTGTATGGTCGAAAGCATGGTTTTGTCTAAAATCGGTTGAACATCACTAATACCAGCCATCACTCTTCCAGTTGTAGATAAATCAGTAGAAAAATCCACATAATCAACCAATGATTGCGAATCCTCGGAAACATGAAGGGGATAATTTATTTTTTTTGTGTTAGTTGATCTGCTAGACATCCAAGCTCTATCAAGATCAATTGCAAGGTCGCTACTTCCATAGGGATATTTGTAAAATCCAAATTCATCTATTAAACCGCACGCATATATCGTTGATGGATAACCATAAAATGTTGGGATTTTACCAATCCTAGTGGTGTTCGCTGTTGTAATGCACATTGTATCATATGTGCCTACAGCAATTCGTGTGCTTGAAATAATAGTTCCATTAATATACATTTTTGCCGAACTTGGTCCTGTATAAATAATAATAAAATGTGCCCACTCGTGGACGGGCATTACTGTATTGGCCTTAAATTGTATTGTGGCCGAGTTCGTGTCATCAAAAACTTGTAGAGTCAAATATCCTGAAGAATCTACATAAACAATATATTCGGCGGTCGCTGCACCAACTTTACCAATAATAGGAAATGGAAGAACTAAAATATCCAACCAACCAGAAATCATAAACGGATTATCATGTGCGCCATCAGTTAAACTAAATGCATCGTCTAAATTGTCTATGTCCAAATATTGTTTTTCGGTGTCCAAAAATGCCAACGAGTGTTGGTTGTCAGAACTACTAACAGCAACATTGGCATTAAAGACTGCAATGGAAGACCCGTCCGTCATCATGTAGGCTTTGTGTGAACTTACGTCAGATGTGGTATACCAATAATATCCATCCCAGAGTCCATATTCAAACCTAAAGTAAGAAAATAGATATGAAGATTGTTTATATTTGTAATCAATATTGTCGATATCCAATCTTATTGGACCATGATTACAATTATCAAAATTTATTGTTGATGAGTCATTATACGGTTGAAGTGTGTGATCAAGTGTCCCAACTCTGAATTTCGTAGTTCTAACTCCACCACGAGAATCCAACAATATATTTTGTACTTTCGGAGGCAATCCTTTAATTCTTGACATTATCTAGTTAATCCTCCAAATGTAACACTGTCTGTACCAGCATATGTCTCGGCCGCTCCATATTGAAATCCAGCACATGCTGATTTACTGTTAAAATCTCTTAAATCAGTATCCAAATTTAACGTTTCAGAAAGGCTCATAAACACACTTTCCAACATACCTGTAGCAGATATCTTTTCCACTTCATTATACATCTTAGATTCGTCAAAAGGATAAAATAACGTTGTGTTGGTTGTCAATACACCAGGAATTATTATTCCTCCAATATTGTCATATCCCATATCCAAAAAATAATTTTCCCCTTGTGGAGCTTTATTTGTTTTAATGAATTGTGTTACAACATCTACGGAATTTTTATTTATTACGCACTCATTACCATCCATAAGTTGTGCTGTAACTCTATGTGAATAATGTGGACTCTCTATTTCGGAATCTTTTTTTCTGAATGGAATTGTTAAAGGCTCCAAACACGCTTCATAATTGTCTACAGGACCATTATTAAATAAAATTGGATAACTATAGTTTCTTTGTAGATTTATAAAATTATATGAGTTAAATTTTTCTGAATCTCTGTACGCTTGTTCTTCTTCAAAATCGTTTAGAAAAACAGAAAATCCCAAAGTGGGAACATCTAACACGTTGTTTTTTAAAATAGAACCCATCTTGGGTTGACTACCAGCAAAATTATTTTTATAATAATTTACTTCGGCACCTTGTCGATATGGATCAATTAAGGATGTGTCTATTCCATCAAAACTAGCAGAAGTTGGAATTGTTATTCCTCCTTCGATATATGGTAACAACGTCATAACTAGTAAATAGCAATGAACTACATTTTAACTCTTCAACAAAAATCTATGTTAGATTTATTATGTTTCTACAATGAGTTTTATTAGTATCTCTTGAAATTACCTATAATTTGTTGAAGTAATAAATTGCCTTGTAAATTTGCACGGTTAGTTTCTCCAACATAAATATCGGCATATTGATATTCCACTTTATTCCTTTCAATACAACTTGATTCTATAACAAAATTTGTTCCAAAATACTTGGTATTTCTTGGTAATAATTGTGATATAAATGAGCCAATTGATAAATCAAACCACCTAAAGAAATCAAAAAATCCTTTTAAATTAATGTCTCCAGTTAAACGGTTAAAATAAATATTTCTTAAAGTTTCTAATCTGGGGTAATCTGGAGAGAACATTAACTCTGGTGATCCTATGATGTTGTCCAAGCAATCCAAAGTTGAAAATATTTTCATAATGTCTTTGTCCAACGCATCAACAACTGAAAAATCTATAGAAAATCTGGTATTGTCAATTGGTTGCTCAGATGATCGTATACTATATATTGGTGCAATACCAGCATAGTCTCCCTCTTGCACGGCATTTTCAAATTCTAGATAACTTCTGACTCTAATTTTGTTGGTCGTGCTAGACTCATCAAATTTTGGAGAAATATAACTAAAATTAATTTGTTCTGGTTTTATGACCAGAGTAGATGGTGTAAAACCAGAGCCACTACAATGATTGTTGTGTTGCGAGAAATCAAACAATTCTATATTTCCGGTTCCATCTGATGAAACAACGTCTTGTTCAGTAGAAACGTCCAATCTTATTTTTCCAAATGAACCTGATTCTGAAGAAACAAAGTTAAAGTTTAACTCTGGGTTTGTTGCGCCCATCGAAGAATAATTTAAGGCGTGTTCTTTCCATTCATTGTCATCCAAATACTTAGACCAAAATCTCATTTGAGAAACAGACCCGCTAAATATGTTGTAGCGACATATATTTGGATATGTGGAATTATTCAAGAATTTAGCACTAACATCTATTGACGAACTACCAATTGCCAAAAATGAACCAGAGATGTTGTATGAACTATTTATAAGCGAAAAATAATCATTTGTAGTTCCATCCTCGTAATAAGAACTAGAAACGTGTGTTTCTACTATTTCACCAGAATTTTGTTTTACACACCTTATATAATAACTTGATGAACAAACTGTTGGTATTTCATTATATTTTTTTCTTCCAACAGAAATATACCAATTTTCTCCATCAAAGATATTTGTATTTGGTAGAGTTATTTTCAATGGTGTCGTATTGATTATGGATTGCGCATAAAGTGTAACTTCAGGATTTGGATGTGAAGTAGCCACTATATTTACCATAAGTGGACTCCAAGTTAGTCCGACGGTATGCAAACGAACCAAACTGGCTGTCATTGGGGCACCAATTTGATACTTTGGCAATTTATACAAACCTTCGTAAGTCCATGATCCAGAAGTGAACAGTCCATCATTGATATTATTTGACGAACCTGATACAAATACACCTTGCACGGTTGGCAAACCCGGTTCAACTCTAGAACCAGACAAAAATGGAGAAATTATTAAAGAACCAGAATTAAGATAAATCATCGAACTTACTTCTGTTTTATTTTCTCTAGAATTCGTAAGAGAAAATTTTGTTGGTCCACCAAATTCTCTAATTCTAAAATGAGAATCGGGGTCAATACCAAGTGTTCTTAAAAACGCTTTTATGCTGTAAATTGTTCCTTTGGATTTTACTATATCCTTGATGTTGGTTAATAGTCTTCTCCAAACTTGATTTTGTATGTATTGTAAAGTATATTGATTTGTGCTTATATTTTGATCAATATTCTCGGCATTTATAAATTGACTAATATCTGCTGATGTAAACAGCGGTGGCAATGTAATTCCACAGTGTTTGGCAAAAAATTGTAAAAAGGCATCCGGTGTTGAAACATTGGCGTCATAGTCAGCAAAAAATAAATCCGAGAATGAGTCAATAGATATTTTTAATTCATCAAAAAACTTAGCATAAACATATAACAAAGACAATAAAAGCTGTGTCGCTCCTAGATTTCCTCCGCTTGGACCATCCTCTGAGTACGAATAATCGTTAACTATTTCACCTTCAATGGTGTTCAAAGATTCTTGTAATTGTCCTTGTAACAAATAATTTTCAGGAATAAGTTTAGTAATCAAACTGGGATTTTCTTTGTCGTATACCGACGCAGAATTTAACAATTTTTGGTTTAAACTTACAATTTTTGGGTGACTAGGAAAAAGAATTGGAGACGAATGCTCCATTTCGTATGTCATTGGAATATCAATGCCGATATCAATATCTTTTATTCTTAATATCGAGAAAGCGTAAGGACAAATTTGTGAATGTAAAGATTTTCCCGAACTATCCAAAATCGTTCTCACGGTACTACCTGTGGCCCAACTACCTGTTGGCTCGTTGAATTTGAAATATAACTTTAGATCATCAGAAGAAAATATAGATTTCTCTGCAAAACTCTTTTGGCGTTCTACAGAAACTGTCGTTCCATAAATCCTTAATTCGTCTACAGCCCCAGAAAGAGTTTGTTCTGGAATAAATGTTGTAGATAATGCTGTACCTGATCCTATCAAAAGCGGAGCTTGAGTAAAACCAGCGCCTAAAATTCCTAAATTAGCAGCCGAAGATTCGGTTTTTAGAGTCTCGTTTATGAACAATTGTAATTTGTTTAAACCAGAATCTTTATTATATGTAGCACAGATGTGATTAAAAGTACCTTTGTCTACTGATGCACTAACACTTAGTTCTGATGAGCCAGAACAAATTGAATAATAAATATTTGCGGAAGATGTTAAAGCACTTTGTGAAACTCCTAGAATGATACCACGAGTATTATCACTTTGATTTATTTTTTGTATAACAACTTGATTGGCGTTTATCTGTTTTGGTAAATAAAGCCAAAGTTCATATGTAACACTTCCGGTACCAAAATCCAAAACAGGTTGTGCTGTTTGAATTCTAGACAACCCAGGTTGGGTCATACCAGACTTATCGTTCACGATAATAAATGTTCCCTTGGTTCCAGTCGAATCTTCTCCCACATAAGTGCCAGAAAAAAATAAATATCCCTTTTGTTTCGGAAATTGATTAAACACATATTTTTCAAAACCAGAAAGAGAATCACTCCAACTTTCTAACTCGGCGTTTGTACCATCAAATGGATAGTTGTTGATGATTTTGTCAAACGCTATGTTTACGTTAACTTCTGCTGAGTTGAAAAAAGTATGATTTTGAAATTGACTAAAGTCTGTTCCGAGTTGCTGACTTGATTTAATTCCACTGTTAGCCAAATCGTATTTAAACGATGACGTTGATGCTACAACGGTATCAGCAAAAACACTAGAGTCTATTTGAGAAAAAACACTTTCTCCTCCAATATCATATGTATCACTAGATACCTTTGATAAAAATATACTACTTGCCATAAGGTTAGTTATCTATTCCGAGTAACTTTAAAAAGAAATTCCCCTGCATCTCCAAATATCTGTCCTTGTGATCTATCAAAAATCATAAGTTGAATACTGTAAACTCTATCTGGCTCAAAATCTTCCATATGCAGATCAAAATACATTCCATCACTGTCGGTGGAAAGTTTTGTAGATTTACCGACGGTATCAAACGGTATTATTATATTTTGTTTATAGGCATCACGAACACTATAATACATGTTGTTATAAATAAGACTTTTGCATGGAGTTGGCAAACGAACAATGGTAAGAGATGTTACGTAATTTTGAGCAAATACCCGTAATCTTACTATCTCGTTGTCACAATATGACTCCCATAAATTAGTAATATTCACAACAAGTCGTTCTTCAACAAGATTATTTGTGACCGGCAATATTTTTTGCACTTTTACCGGGGAACCAACCGAATAAACCTTCGTGTTATCTAATGATTTCCAAGTTGGTTTAAAATATAAAAATGTTTTAGCACCCATTAGCTGAGAAAGATTGGAAGCATTACTTGGAATGTTGAAAATTGCGCTATAAATTCCAGTTTGCAAATTATTTCCAATTTGATGTTGTGACCCGGTTACAGTTAAAGAATAACTTGAAGTAACACTCGATGTTATTGGTACCAGGTTTAATAACAAACAATTTGACCCAGATATTTCGGTTGTTCCAGAAGTAATGTTGTTATATTCTCCTCTCAAAGAATTATAAATAAAAGTCTCATTTGAAGTATCAAAATAAAGATTTGAGGTTTGATCTTCAATCGCGTCTTCTACTTTAAAAATTAACTTTGGAACTTTTATTTTATTCGTGACATGCCTAGAATAAAATCTTTTGACAAAATAGGTTTTGTTGTCCGTTTCCTCTATATCACTTAAAGATACTCTAAACCCATAATCTGGTATTATTCCTGCAACCGTAGCAGATACAACCGTTGTTACGTCTAATAGCAAATCTTCGTCCCCCC
>Ga0114951_10003629_pt1 | contig 15810 bp, 9 predicted proteins | sample AM7aDNAmetaG_FD_88677 | JGI IMG/M metagenome (GOLD analysis project Ga0114951, IMG submission 88677) | Freshwater microbial communities from Finland to study Microbial Dark Matter (Phase II) - AM7a DNA metaG | ecosystem: Environmental > Aquatic > Freshwater > Lake | place: Finland: Lake Alinen...
AATTGTTCGATGCACAGCTACCTGTGATCATGATAACGGCCAAAGATAGTATCGAAGACGCCGTAGCGGCAATGCGGTTGGGGGCCTATGATTATATTGGCAAGCCTATTGATCGGAATCGGCTTCGAAACACCCTGAAGAAGGCAGTAGAAAGATATGCCATGGCCAAAGAGATCGGCCAGCTTCGCAGAGAGCTTGGCAATGCCTATTCGTTCGATAATATCATTGGTAAATCTGCTGCCATGGCCAGAGTTTTCGAGCAGATTGAGAAGGTTCTCGAAAACAACATTAACGTCCTCATCCAGGGTGAAAGTGGAACGGGCAAGGAACTCGTAGTTCGGGCCATTCACTATCATGGCGCGCGAAAAAGCGGGCCTTTTGAAGCCGTCAATTGCGGAGCAATTCCTGAACACCTCCAGGAAAGCGAGCTGTTCGGTCATCAAAAAGGGGCTTTTACCGGGGCACTCCAGTCACAGGTGGGGAAAATCGAGATGGCAAAAGGCGGAACCTTCTTCCTCGATGAGGTAGGTGAGATGACGCCGGCCCTGCAGATAAAACTTCTCCGCTTTCTTCAAGACAAGATTGTTGAACCTGTAGGGGGACGTAATAAAATACAGGTTGATGTCCGGATCATTTCAGCCACCAACAAGGATCTGAAAAAGGAAGTGGAAAAGGGGGCATTCAGAGAAGACCTCTATTATCGCCTGGCGGTGTACCCGATCACACTTCCGCCTCTGCGTGAAAGGAAAGAAGATATTCCCTCAATGCTTAATCACTTTTTCAGGAAATATCAGAAGGAGACAGGCAAAGAAATCCGCCTGGTAGATAATCGAGTTATGGATGTCATTATGGATTATGACTGGCCCGGCAACGTACGTGAACTGGAAAACGTGATCTACAGGGCTATGGTGATTTGCGAGACAGATACGCTCCAGCTCTCCTGCCTTCCTCCGCAGCTAACCCGGATGCTCCCCAAGAACTGCCTGGAACCTGCAGAGCAGCCAAAATCAGCAAATAAAGTTTTGCAATCCCCATCGGAGATCATGCCTATGGAAGATCTGGAGAAAAAAGCCATGCTCCAGGCCCTTGAGGGAACAAAGGGCAACTTGACGATGGCGGCAAAGCAATTGGGTATGGGTAGGGCAACTTTTTATCGGAAGATCAATAAATATGCACTTCATGAACTGAGCCCGTTTCTTAAAAACAATTAAAAGGAAATCACAAAATGGAAAAAATACTTTTGTTAAAGGTACTGCGATGCAGATAACTGATCAACCTAAATTTATCATTAACGTGCCTCTTTCGCATGCTGCAAGTGGATATGTCGCTGTTGACACACTCTGTCGTGGCACGAGTTCCGGAGGTCTTCGAGTGGCCGGGGATTTGGATATTGATGAAGTCCAAACGCTGGCACGGGAAATGACCCTTAAATTTGCGTTTGTCGGATTACCCAGAGGGGGCGCCAAAAGCGGAATTCGCCTGCCCGTAGCATGTGACCGGGAGACAAAGCATATAATTCTCAGAGAATTCGGAGAACGGCTGGAGCGGATTATTGGCTGCGGAATTTATTTTCCCGGGATGGACATGAACTGTGGTCCCGATGATCTCAGGTCAGTCTATGCCGGGGCCGGCATCACGCTGGGATCAATTACGGACACTTCCTTTCATACCGCCTTGACCGTTGAGGCGGCTCTTATGGCTATTCATGCCATGGATGGCGGGAAACGACCTTTGTCAATTGCCGTCGAGGGTTTTGGTGCCGTTGCTTCGCATCTTTTCCAGCGGCTCTCTCCCGATATTTTCCGGATTAAAACTGTGTCAAATATCACAGGCGCGGTTTGCAATCCTGACGGGTTTGACGGCCGGGAGATAGTCTCTCTGCGTGCGCTGCATGGAGATGAATTTATAACATATTTAGTCAAAAAGGGAGCTGAACTTATTGAGCCAAAGGAACGGCTTTTAACTTCAGATGTGGACATTCTTCTGCCTTCAGCACGAATACATGCGTTGAATGAAGGCAACGCAAAAGCTGTATGTGCAAGATATATTGTTCCAGTATCAAATGCACCTTATACTCCGGGCGCTTTGAGCGTCCTCCATTCCCGAGGTGTTGTTTGCCTTCCCGGTTTTGGTTGCAATGTTGGTGGGGTTCTCGGATCAACACTTGAAGATCTGGGCCTAAAACGTTATGAAGTAGAAGGATTTATTATGGAAAGCTATTATCCGGTGATGATCTTGTTGCTTGACGTCGCCAAAGATAATCAAATATCCCCAACTGATTTGGCCATGAAAATTGCATTGGCTCGATTGGATACCCGCAAGGTTAATGACTATCCTGATCGGGATGGTCTGTTGAAGAAATTGGCTAGACGGGGACTGTGGCCTAAAGAACAAATACACAGAGAAGCTGTGTTCAACATAAAAAAAGGGCTAATCTCCCTTGTTGAGGAACTGACTAATTTCAAAGGGTCTTCTCAATCGAGGTGTGATAAATGAAGGAACAAAAAACCGCTGTCATTGCCATAACCGAACGTCTTTTTGAAGACTTGGGAACGAAATGGTCCTGGCCGCAGCAGGCAAAATCAGTTATATTGCCGAACATTAATGCCGCAAGCCGAACAAGCAAGATCGGGAGTTTTCTATCGCAGTTTATCCGCCATCCGTTTAGCGCAGTGGCAGGCAAAATTCACAATTCAAAAATAAATCTGTTGCACAACCGGACGCTCAACGCCGAATTACATAATGCTGCAGCTATACTTGTTGACTCCGGATGGGGGCCGGAAGCGACTGATGTGATTGATGCAATGCCGTTGTTGCGCTGGATTCATGTTGTAAAAACAGGAGTCGATCACATACCGCAGGATCTTCTGCGTCAAAGGGGTATCATGCTTACCTCCATCAAGGGAGTGCATGCCCAAGCTGTTGCTGAATTTGCAATGGGTTTAATCTATTGCCGGTTGAAAAGATTCATTGAACATGAACAGTTGATGCGGCAGAACCGCTGGAAAACGATTTGGTCACAGGGGCTTGCCGGTAAAACACTCTTGATCCTCGGTACAGGAGAAATTGGACAGAAATTAGCACAGCTTGCTTGTGGCAACGGTTTTTTAGTGACGGGCGTCAACAGTAATGGACGACAAGTTGATGGATTTGTCAAAGTCCAATCTCCTGGCACAATGGCAGGGCTTTGGGCTCAAGCGGATGTTGTCGTAAACTGTCTGCCCTTAACAACGGAAACACAAAAAATTGTAGGCAAAAGAGAATTCTCCCAGCTCAAAACAGGAGCAATATTTATCAATGTCGGTCGAGATGAAACCGTTGACAGTGAGGCGTTGCTATCAGGGCTTGATGCAGGCAAGCCGGAATGGGCAGCTCTGGATATAGCTCCGCCTTACCCCACACATCCTTACCGGAATCACAGCCAGGTACTTCTAACCCATTACTGTGCCTATACTTCGGAGTATGCAAAGATTCACCAGGCAAAATCAACGATCGATAATGTCAATGCGTTCCTGGCAGGTGAGAAACTCTCCGGTCTTGTTGACCTGGACCGCGGCTATTAGAAAAATGCTCAGGCGTCTTAAATCAGTTGCGCATGATTAATATTTATGAGGAGTTATTTCCATGCAATCTTTACCATTTATTACAATTGTCATGCCGGTGAGGAACGAGGAAAATCACATTAAATCAACCTTAAAGAGCCTCTTGACCCAGGACTATCCACAGGACAGATTCGAGATCATTGTTGCCGATGGCATGTCCAGTGATCAAACCAGGGACATCGTAACTGAGTTCAGCAAAAAGTATCCCAATGCTATTCTTTTGGACAACCCGAAGCGACTATCCAGTGCCGGAAGGAACGTAGGTTTTCGACAGGGGCAAGGCGATGTTTTCATGGTTGTCGATGGCCACTGTTACATTCCAACAGACCAGATTCTTCATAACATTGCTGCGTCCCTAGACAAGAGCGGGGCAGAGTGCCTTGGCAGGCCCCAGCCTCTGGATCCTCCGGGCATCAACGAGTTTCAGAAAAGTGTTGCGCTGGCCAGGGCTTCCCGGTTTGGTCATGGCGGAAGTTCTCTTATCTTCTCGGAGGCGGAGGGATACGTTAGCCCGGTCAGCAACGGGGCCATTTATCGTAAAGAGGTTTTCGAAAAGGTGGGATACGTAGATGAGGCTTTTGATGCCTGTGAGGATGTGGAATTCAATTTCAGGGTGGAAGAGGCCGGAATAAAAACCTACATGAGTCCTTCCCTCACCATCAAGTATTATCCGCGGGAAACGCTTAGCGCCCTTTTTCAACAGATGAAAAGATACGGGGTAGGGAGATTACGTTTAATAGAAAAACACTCGGGAGCCTTTAGCATCAACACCCTCATTCCTTCCGCGTTCATGGGCGGTCTGATTCTGGCGCCGCTGCTCAGCCTGATCGCCCCTATTTTTTTTCTGGCTTTCGGTATCATATATGGGTTCTATTTTCTGGTCTCTGTATTTACCTCCATAGGGATCGCATACAAACACGGGTTCAGATATCTGCGCCATCTAATCCCTATTTTTTTCACCATCCACGCCGGTCTCGGCTGGGGGTTTTTAACAGGTCTGTCTAAGATGATCGGGAATAAGTTTAATAAACGCCGTGCGGCTATAGCCGAGGCGCCAACTTTTCATAAAAAAAGCGAGACAATAATTCCCAGCAAAGCGCCTTCTTTGGAGCAACATCCGGATGGAGAAACTAACTTCCAGCCCATGGATACCTACATGTCCTTAGAGATACAGCGAATTCGGGAGACGATTCTTAATGCTAACCCGGCTAAGAAAACCAAAACGATCATGGTTACCGCTGCCCATGAAGGAGCAGGTGCAACAACGCTTGTTTTGAGACTTGTAATCAGCATTGCGCTTCTGAAAAAAATGAAGATTTTGCTGGTGGACATGAACATGCACCATCCGCGCCTCCATCGCGCCTTTGGCCTGGATTCCGAAAGCGGTTTTACTGATGTCATCAACAACAGGATTAACTGGCGGGATGCCTGCAAAGAAACGGGCATTCCGCAGTTAAAGATCATGACCTCCGGCAGGCAACAAGATGAACAAACAAATTTACAAGGAATCACGGGACAGGAGGAGCTGTTGCTGCAATTGCAGGAGGAGTTCGATCTGGTTATTGTTGATACCTCGGCGGTCGACAGGCGAAACAGAAAAAATGTTGATCCCGTGCTTTTAAGCCGTGTAATGGATATGGTCGTGCTGGTCGTTAGGGAGAAAGTGAGTACGAAGGCCCAGCTTAAAAAAGCCATCGAGGATATGGCCAATAACGGTGGCAAAGTAAGTGGAATCGTGTTCAATAAATATCCATTATCCGTCCTGACATAGGAAGCAAAATTATGAAAAATGACAGACATAAAACCCCCCAACTTGATTTAGCCACGCTGGTATCGAGCTACCTTGTGCCGCTTCAAGAAAGAAAGGCAGTGATTGCAACAATTACAATTTTATTTTTTTTCATTGCTTTTTCCCTCAGTTTATTTGTGAGTCCTGAATATGCCAGTCGGGTTACGTTTATTGTGGAAGAACCAAAGTACAATATTCAGTCCAAGAAAAATGAAGAAACCATGGTGCCCAAACAGGCCACGGACGAATATGTCCTGGCCCAGGTAGAAAAGCTCAAAAGCCGCTCCTTTGCGGATAATGTCCTTAAAATACTTCCTAATCTGGTCATAAATGACTTAAGCAAGCACATGGATTTAACCTCCCAGATTACGAGAGGCATTGTTCAATCGATGAAGGCATGGTTAGGTGAAAAATTGTTTCAGCAAATCAAAAGCCTGCTACAGAAGGGAGCCAATGCAGAACCTTCATCCGTGAAAAGAGAGCAGCTTCTGAAGAATATTGTGGAGAAGATTTCTGTCAGCAGCAAGTCGAAAGTGGGCATCGTCCAGATCACGGCGAGGTCAGTGGAAAAACAGTCTGCAGTCATTCTGGCCACAAAGTACATGGAGGTCTGGTTTGCCGAAAATCTGGAAGAAAACAAGAAAGACGTGAAGGCGGCAAAAGAGTTTTCGGAAGGTCTGAAAAACAATGCCTGGCAGGAGTATAAAGCAGCAGAAGAAAAGTTGATTGCCTACAGGCATAAGTATGGTATTCCCGGCGATTCCCGTGTTACTTTCGACGGTCTTACGCAGAGCGAGCTAGACAGTCTTCGCGCGGGCGTCGATATGGCCAAAGAGCACTTTCAGGTCATGGATCGGATCAGTTTGGAGACAAGCGTAAAAGAGGCATCAGTGATGAATAATATTAAAATGATTGATGCTCCCAGCCTCCCTGGCTCTCCTCTGGAAGATGTTAGAAATCGGATCAGGATGATCGGTCTTTTAGGTGGATTATTACTGGGTGTGGGATTGGTTTTGCTCCAAGACTTGATTAAAGGAACCATCAGGAACGAAATGGACATCTCGAAGACCGTTCAGACACCGATCATCGGTTCTCTGCCGAAGGATTTGTCTTCCTCTTGGATGAATGTAAAATGAAAATGATTTACCTTTTGCCGATTATGCTGCTGTGCAGCGCGATTAACTGCCAGGTTCAGTTTTTTCAGTTCGGGGGTTGAGTTGAGAAAATTTCAAACACGATATATAAAGTTTTCCGGCAACCTCGGCCGCGTACTTGCCATGCTGTCATGGGCTTATCCGTGTTTGATTGCCGTCGTATGGATAATGGCCGATTTGTTTGGTGATAGCTTGTGGTTTGCTACTTTGGTTTTGTATGGGCCGCGGTGGCTTGTCCTTCTCCCTCTGGTTATTTTATTTCCGCTGGCTCTTATCAATAACCGTTGGCTGCTGATCCCTCTCGTTGCCGGGGGGCTGGTTGCAGCTGGTCCATTTATGGGATTTAATGTTCCGCTTCATAGAACAGAAACAGATGGTGTTCCCATTGCCAGGGTTTTGACATGCAATATCAATGCGGGCAATTTCGGGCGTAAGTCTCTTGACGATCTTATCCGGAACACCAACGCTGATATCGTGGCTCTACAGGAATGTCCACGGGATCCGGGGCTGAGTCTGCCCGGGGGGTGGCAGAGTGTGCAGGAAGGGGAACTGACAATATGGTCACGCTATCCTCTACAACGCGGAAAGTCATTGCAGGCGCTGCATCCACCCCATATCTGGCCACGTGAATGCATGTTGTGTTGTACTGTTCAGACACCTAAGGAGGCACTATCTTTTTGCACGGTGCATCTGCCGAGCCCACGGTACGGTCTGACTGCAGTTCTTGACCGGAAAACAATTTTGAGTTTTTCCCGCAGAGGATTGCTGGAGCAGGAAACCTTGCACCGTCTGCGAGTCTCAGGGGAAATCTTCAGGGTGATTAGTGAACTTCCGGGCCCTGTGGTCATCGCAGGGGATTTCAATATGCCGATGGACAGCCCTCTGTATCGGGATGTATGGGCAGGTTACGAAAACGCCTTCTCGGAGGTGGGATACGGTTACGGTTGGACTCAACGAGCCGGATATCGAGGCCTACCCGTTGTGTTGCGCATTGATCATGTTCTTGTCGGCAGCGGGTTAGATGTCTCATTTTCCGGGGTTGGTCCCGATATTGGTTCTGACCATCTGCCGTTGATTACTGACATCATTAAGACATCGGGAAAGAAACGGATGTCCTGGTGGCGCTGGTAAATAGTCAGACACAAGACTGAAGGCTGATAGTCGTTGGCACAAATTTTGTGGATAGCAAGTAAAAAAATGGAGATCATAAAATGAAAAATTATTCCGGCTCTTTATTAAAATTATTTCTGTTTGTCATCGTTATCCCCGTACTGGTAAGCATATCTTGTCCTTTGGCGGCTGCAGCGGAACAGCCGAAAAAGGATGATTTATTGTTTGCCGGTGATGTTCTGGAAATAAATGTATCCGGGCAAAGCGATACGAGCGAGAAGTACGATATTGACCCGGAGGGCAATATCTATATGGCGATGATGGGGAAGATTCATGTTGAAGGCATGGATCTGCCTGCCCTGCGGGAGGAACTCAAAAGCAAACTGAAGAAATCTCTGGGAAAGGCGGACGGGATATCCCTCCAGATTTTTTCCCGTAATCGGTTTGTGCATATACAGGGTGGTGTCCGCTATCCGGGATGGTATCGGGCACCTCACGTAACGAGCCTTGATTACCTGACCAGTATTTCGGGTGGGATTCTACCGGACGTAGATGCCTCACGGATCATCATCAGGACAAGAACAAATGAAGGCTTCCGCGAAATCAAGGCACAGGGGCAGATATATCTATTGTCATGTGATACTCTTGTTGTTCCCGGGCCCAAGATACCCAAGAAAACGATTGACAGAGGAGATGCCCTTTTTATCAAATTGCCGGGTAACTTGGGTATGTCTTCAACCGCGCCGACAGGTTCTGGTTCGGATCAGGCGCGCAACGATTTTTCTGTTGATAAAAAAGGTTTTATTACCATTCCGGGGCTTGTTCATTTTTATGTTCAGGGTCTAACGACAGACGAAGCAAGCCTGGAGATAGAAAAGAAGCTGCCGTTGTACCAGACGCGTTCGTCAAAGGTGGAGGTAAGCATTTTAGAGAAGCGGCACTACGTGATGGTCATGGGTCACGTGGCACGTCCGGGGTGGTACAACCCGCCAGAAGTAGCCACTGTTCCGGAGGTACTCAGTATGGCTGGAGGCGTGATTGACGGTGCGGTCATGAATGAGATCATAATCGATCGTGTGACCGGTTCGATTCATTCCCAGGTAAAAGTGGATCTCTATCAATATTCGATTAATGGTGATACCAGAATTTTGCCCCCTCTTCATGAAAATGATACAATATTTGTGCCCATCTCCCCCAATTTAGGCAACATTCGGAGGACGCTCTACGCATGGATGCCTCCGGACCAGAAACTGGAAAAGGATACCAAGAAAAAAATCACGATCTCTGGCGCAGTCAAGAATCCCGGCAGCTACGAACCAGCTGATGATATGAATCTTCTGGACCTTATGGTACGCGCAGGCGGAGAGGTCGCGGGAGCGGAGCTGATTAACATCACGATTACAAGAAATAACAAGAAAGAAAAAGTCAATCTTATAGAGATAATCCATGGTAACAAGGAAGGTTCTGCCGTCATTCCTATGCCTAAGGTGTACAGCGGTGAAACAGTTTATGTACCATTTATGGAAAAGGCATGGGAGCAGAAAAAAGAAAAGATTTATGTGGTGGGGAGGGTGAAAAATCAGGGTGCCTATGATTTGGCCGAAAACATGGGGGTTGTCCAGGCCGTTGCCTTAGCCGGTGGACTCGATGAATGGTCAGATGGGAGTGATATCCGGATTATTCGGAAGACAAACGGCAAAGAGGAGCACATCCCTTTTAACTATAAAAAAGCGGTCTCAAAAAAATCAGATCCTTCCGAGATCATACTAAAACCAGATGATACCATTTTTGTGCCATGAAAAAACGATCGGACATTATCGCGGTTGCTACCTTTCTGCTGCTTTATCTTCCCGCATCCATCCATGCCGCCGGCATACCTGCAGAACCTGGCCTCCGTTTTTATGTCTTTTCTCAGGAAGAGTATAATGACAATATCAATCTAACCCCGACAGATAAAAAGGCCAGTTTCATTACTACTGTCGGTCCGGGGTTCAAGTACAATAAAACGAGTGCCAAGTCGAGCGTCGATCTTGAATATAGCCTAGGTTTCGTCAATTACGGAAAAGATTCTGGCGATAACAATATCAGCCAGCATGGAACATTAAATGTCAAGTACCTGACCAAGGAACATATAAACTTTTACCTGAAGGAATCGTTTATCCAATCCGATGAACCAAGGGAACTAGAGACTCTCTCTACGGCAGCAGATAACAAGTATGTACTTTCCATATCGCCGGAAAGGGCTGTCTACTGGCGGAATATAATTGAACCTACGATTGAATATCAATTCGGACCGGAAAATCGTGTGGGGCTCACTTATCGGAATAACACCTATAGCACAACGAGTACCCTCAGCCAGAACAGCCAGGAAAATTACATAAAACTTTTTTTTGATTACTGGTTAAACAAGAGGAATGGTATTCATCTTGACTATGGCAATACAATCGGCACATTCCAGATATCCCCCGGGATGGATGCTCAAAAATTCGACGCCCGCTATACGCACCGATTTAACCAAAGATCATCCATTTACGGGGAATTTGCGCTTTTAACTCGACACTTCGGTTCCTCGTCTGGTGATTACGATATATATGAGTCCTATGCAGGTACAACCCATGCATTCAGCCCAACTCTCAACGCTTCGGCTCAAGTAGGATATTTCATGAAGAACCCGACGAGCGGTCCCAGAATAGATGGCTTGAGTTACATGGCCGGCATTACGAAGACTGATGTCCTGACGACTTATACCTTAAGCCTTCAGGGTGGGTACGCGGAGGATTTTTTTACATCCCAAAACCTTGGTTTCAGCAGATATGACCGCTTTACCGGTTCTCTGGTACATTTTCTGGAAAAGAGAATGTCCCTCGGTTTATCCGTCGCCTTAGAACAAGCTGAACTTAATCAGGGTAGAAAAGAAATAATTTGGGGAGTCGAAGGCACATTATCTCACAGGCCACTGAAATGGCTGACAATGTCTTTGGTGTGTTCTCACAAGACTAGAGATTCCAACGTAGAGGGCTATGGCTTCGACGAGAACAGGGGAATGGTCAAAATAACAGTAAGTTATTGAGGGACATATTCTGTCCCACCGCATGGATATCCGCTCTGATCAAAAGCTGTTTGTCAAATTGATGAGCAAACCATGTATAGAGGAAAAACCGCGAGCTGTTCATCCGCAAAAGGAAGTTAGGGTTTGCGGAGATCAAGAAAAGATGGTAGAAAACCTCCTACACAGAGAAGGATGCGGTATCTATGCTATTTAATCTGAAAAACCATGCTAAATCGACCACTTTCGTCGTGGCCTTTACCGCTTTGGGTTACATCCTGTTGGGCGCCGTTGGTTTGACGCTGGCAACTGCGTCGGGTTATGCCAGTCCGGTATTTCCTGCCGCCGGCTTGGCGTTGGCTTGCGTACTCTGGTTTGAGCGCCGTGCGCTTCTCGGTATCTGGTTGGGCGCAGCTTTGGTGAATATTTTCCCCGCCTTGCTCAACAACACAGTGAGTCCGATCAGCATATCGCTTGCGTTTTTGATTGCCACCGGTGCCACGGCACAAGCCTGGGCAGGGTGGCGACTGGTGAATCGTTGGCAGGGAACTGATTGGCGCGATCTTAGGCGAGAGGCTGACGTGTTTCGTTTTCTGGTGCTGGGGGGTATCCTGGCCTGTGTGCTATCGGCCTCTATTGGCACATCCGGTTTGTACACTGCAGGCATTATCGATCAATCTGAATGGCTCTTCACCTGGTGGAAATGGTATGTTGGCGATGCTGCAGGTGTTTTTATTTTTGCGCCGCTAACCTTTTGCATCTTCAACGGCCCGGAAGGCCTTTGGGGTTATCGTCGCCGGCAAATTGTTATACCCATGCTGTTGACCATAGGACTGCTGGCATTGGCCTTTTACAGTGTCGGCCGCTGGGAAAGACAAGTGCAAAATGATCATATTAAGGATGATGGCCAGATTATTGCCAGAAAAATTGCTGAGCGCCTGATCGCACACCGAGAAGTCCTCTCGTCACTGCGCAACTTCATTGAGGTCACACCGGACATAAGCTACAAGCAGTTTGAAAAATTTACCAAAACCGCGCTGAAAGACAACTCTGATATTTTTGCCCTGAGTTTCAACGACCTGATTACCAATAACAAACGGCCGGCCTTCGAACAGATGATGAGCGGCCTGTCACCATTGGGTCATTATCAGATCACCGAACGCGACAGCAAGCATCGCCTGGTTCGTGCCGCCGTCAGGCCGGAGTACGTAGTGGTACGTTATATCGTGCCTCTGGCCAAAAACCAGCCGGCCTTGGGCTACGATATATATTCCGATCCGATTCGTTCATCGGCAATCCAGCAGGCCCGGACCTCGAAAAGGATGTCTGTGACTGCGCCCATTCAGTTGGTGCAGGAGCAGAAAATGAGGGTTGGTATTCTCGAGCTTATGCCAGTAAACACCATGGCTACAGAAGGAACAAGCAATCAGGTTGCCAGGCTGCGTGGTTTTGCTGTGGCGGTGGTAAAAGTAGATGAGATGATTGAAATCGCGACCAATGGCCATGTTCTTGCCGGGTTGATGTTTAAATTGATCGATTCCCGTGCGTCCAAAGATCAAGCGCTGCTATACTGTTATGACGACCTGGGCGCCGGCAAAGATTTGTTGACTCGGTCTGCCGACTGGAAAACATCGCTGCGCATGGGCGACCGTGACTGGGAACTGTTGGTCTACTTCAATAGAAGTTACCTGCAGCAGCACATGCATTGGTTGTCCTGGATTATGGGTGCCGTGGGGTTATTGCTTACTGCCCTGCTGCAGGTACTGATGCTTAGTACGACAGGCCGTAACTCCGTTATCGCGCATAAGAACAAAGTTATTCAAGATTTGGCCACATCACTCGAAAAGAAAGTGACCGAGCGGACAGAGCAGCTCTCGGAGGTAAACCGCCTACTTACCGCGGAAATATTCGAGCGAAAGCGGGCGGAGGCGGCGCTGCAAAATGAAACCGACCGCCTGTCGCTGGCCGTGCGCGCGGGCGGCGTAGGTATTTGGGATTATGATGTTGCGAAAAATCATTTGGTCTGGGATGATCAGATGTTTCTGCTCTACGGTATTCCGCGGGATAAGTTTGGAGGCGCTTATGAGGCCTGGCAGGCAGGATTGCATCCGGATGACCGGCAGCGCGGGGACGCAGAAATACAGATGGCGCTGCACAACGAAAAAGAATTCGACACGCAATTTCGTGTTGTCTGGCCGAACGGTACTATCCGTCACATCCGCGCCCTTGCCCTCGTGCAGCGCAATGCCTCTGGTCAGCCCATTCATATGCTTGGCACCAATTGGGATATCACGGACATCAAAAGCGCAGAGAAGGAATTGCAACTTGCCAAAGAAAAAGCGGAAATAGCGAGTCGTGCCAAAGACGATCTCATCTCCAATGTATCCCATGAATTGCGTACGCCCCTTGCCTCGATCATCGGATTTACTTCAACAATCTTTGAAGACAAGGAGTTATCCCAAGAGATGAGGGATGAATTTATTCAGATTGTACTCATCGAGGGCAGAAGGTTAAGCAATCTTGTTGATGACATTCTGGATGTATCCCACATCGAATCAGGGAAAATTATTTTCCATTTCGCCACGCATGAAGTCGGGAAGTTAGTGGAGGGATTGCAGCGGATCTTCCAAAATCAGTTTGACGAGAAGGGAGTGAAACTTATGATCAAAACTCCCAAGGAAGAAATTTTCATTACCTGCGACGAAAGTCGCATTAATCAAGTTCTGAAGAACTTGATTAGCAATGCCTTGAAATTCACTCCTGCCGGCGGATCTGTATTTGTCGATGTCGAAAAGATAAGCGACACTGAGCTTGTAATCACAATAGGAGATACAGGCATTGGCATTCCGGAAGAAGACATTATCCATATATTTGAAAAATTCTACCGGGCTAATAACCATGGCGTTCAGATTAGTGGAACTGGTCTGGGCTTGGCCATCACCAAGTCCATTATACATCAGCATGGAGGAAGCATCCGGGTAGTGAGTTCCGAGGGGGTGGGATCATCTTTTTATGTAACGCTGCCTTTAACAGAATCAAGAGGAATATAGAAAATAGAGCGGAGGTACATGTTTGAAAAAGGCACTCATCGTCGTCGCATGCATTATTTTTACTTTTGTCGCACTTTTTGGTTATTTGAACTACCGGGCTCGCCTTCTGCCGGCAATAAATCCAGGCAATTTCAAGGCGTCACAGCTGCCAGTTGAGAAAAGTAATGTCGCGGTCTGTGTGGGAGACAGCATGACCCATGGAGCAGTAAGCTGTAATTACGTTGATATACTTTCCGGCCGTGACAACTTGCGCGGATATACCTTTGTGAACGCTGGTGTTAATAGCGAGCTTGCGTACAATGTTGTTCAGAGAGCGGAGAGTATCGTAGCATGCAATCCTGAAGTCATCACTATACTTATCGGTACCAATGACGCGGTTGCATCACTTTCTTCGGCTAATCTAAAACGTTACACAAAGGAGATGAAGCTGCCACGATTACCGGATCGTGGCTGGTATCGTGAAAATCTTCAATTGCTAATTCATAAATTTCAGACGGGTACACGGGCACGGATCGCTGTTTTCTCACTCCCTCCGATTTCCGAGGCGCGGGAATCCGTTGCTTATAAACTGGCGCACGAGTACAGCAAGATAATCAAAGAAGTTGCGCTGGCAGAAAAGGTCACGTATCTGCCATTGAACGAACGCATGGACGAAATCATAGTAAAGCGTGGGATGAAAAACACACCGGTGTATAATGAGAATATGTATCTGATGTTCAAAGGGATCGTCCAGCGTTATCTTCTCGGGTTGTCGTATGACGAGATAGCGTTATCCAACTCCTCCATTTTTATTACGGACACACTGCACCTGAATTGTGTCGGTGCCGCTTTGATGGCGGATATGGTGGAAAAATTTGTGCAGGAGAGGTAATTCAAAAAATTAATAGCAAGTTGCTTTCAAAAATCCTCTTTGAGGCTGTGTCGAAATCTTCGTTTGTCATTGCGCAATGACAGATCATAAATTGTAGCGACCGTTTTCAGATGCTTGCATCATTTACGATTTCTGGCTGAGGCGCCTGTCGCGAAAAAAGCGCCATACCCACTTCCAGGAGAGGAAGCGGGATTTGTTGTCCAGAAGGGCATTGAAAATAATCCTGGTTGCCCCTTCAACTTCTTTCCTATCCATATTATCCAATGTATTCGCTACAAATAGGGAAACGGCTCCCGGGTCCTGCCGGTCAATCTCATTAATAAAGCGGGCGGCGGTTGTGATGCCTGTTCCCAGAACGCGGGGGAGATTTTGTGACAGGTAATCTGCAACGGTTTTTCTGAACGCAGGCGAGGCATCCCAGAGATTCGTAATGATATTTCCCCAAACCTCGGCGCAGGCCGTGATGTTGTCTGTGTGAATGTCATTGCCCATGGCGGTGAGGTAAGTCTTGAGAAGTTCCGGGGATAATTTTTCGCCGATCTCCCGACCTGCCTCGGACAGAGCATCGGTGCAACGGTTGACAAGGTGCGGCAGGGTCGAAAGGACTGCCAGGGATACTTCGGGATCTTCCCACAGAAGTGTCCGAACCAGAGATGGATCGTTTTTGCAGGCGGCGCTTTTCAGACTGGCGCGGATGATATCTTTGACAAAGGGGGTAATCAGGATTTCCTTGATCACACTACTTTTTAGCGTATCCGGGGATAATTCCGTTTTAGTTGCAGACTTTTCAGCTGGTTGCCGGTCTATTTTCTCTTTGATTACTTCGTCCGCTATGGCCAGAATGATTACGGAAAGTTCCTTGCCGTTTTTGAGAATGCGCTCCAGTGCTTCCCGATCCATGGAGGAGGCCATGGACCGCAGGTAGTCGTGGAGGAGCAGGGGCGACATCTTTTCTTGCAGTTGGATGAGGAGTTCGTCGATGCCGCAGAGAGTGGCATTGACAACAGGGGGCAGGGCGCTGATGAGACCGAGGAAGAACTCCGGATCCTGCCACATGAGAGTCCTGACAAACTGCCGGCTCGATGCCGGGTCGATGTTGGTCAGTACAGTACGGACGCCATCTTTAAAGGCTGGTTTTTTAAGAAGTTCTTTCAGGATGCGGTCGGCCAGGTCAATGACACCCTTATC